>Ga0180432_10001486_pt1 | contig 37036 bp, 34 predicted proteins | sample SS_ome_10_FD_132414 | JGI IMG/M metagenome (GOLD analysis project Ga0180432, IMG submission 132414) | Hypersaline lake sediment archaeal communities from the Salton Sea, California, USA - SS_1_MS_2 metaG | ecosystem: Environmental > Aquatic > Non-marine Saline and Alkaline > Hypersaline >... | reverse complement strand
CGCACTCGGAAGGATGGCTCAAGCTCGATCCGGGTTACCTGCTCGGAAGAGCCGGATGCGGTAACACTGCAAGTCCGGATCTGTGAGGGTGAAATCCGGCAATGGATGAACTACTCGACTAAAATGCCCGTTGACGAAATCGAACGGGGACAATGGGATAATTTATCGTAAGCTGATATTACTTCGAAGGTATGGAGGCGAGTTTGATGCAGGTGTGCGGAATGGCTAAGTCTTATTTCTTTTTCATGTTAATAAGGTATTCGACGAACTTTCTCGCAGATTCATTGAGATTATCGAACATAATGCCCATACCAATGGGCTTATCGCCGCTGCGTGGCGCCGAGCGCACGGTGGCGTTTATTTTCAATATCCGTCCCTCGTGATCGGGAATTTCTATCTCTACCTTGGTTCCCACGGGCTTGACCTGTTTTGTGCGGATAAACATTCCTCCAAGGCTCAAATTTGTTATAGACGCTTCCAGCGCCTTCTCGAAGTGGGTGAGGCTCCTAAATTTAATCTGAAGATTGACTTGAATTCTTGCGAATCGCCTTTTCTCGAATGGATACTTAGTCCCCGTATTCTTTTTTCGTTCCATTTATTGGATTACCTCATATTGAATTACGGTAACGATACATAAATAAGAGTCTATAACATAAAAACCGAAAAAACCGGTTATCGTCTCACCCCGCCCGGACATGGGACGGGATTTTGTGGGTGGTTTCTTTTAGATTTACCTGAAGGTGAATTGGCGATGAGCCATTGGGGATTGACTTTATATCCACCATTCATGTATTTTCCACCAGTGTAAAACTCCCAAAAAGAAGGATGGAATTATAGGGCGTCCGGTTCCGGTAAACGCCGTAATCTGTTTGGGAGACGCTCCACTGAAAGAAATCAGGCGGAAATTAAATAAACAAGGCAAGAAAAAAGAAAGGAAAATTTTATGAGCAAGAAAGTACTCAAAACAAAACTTTGTGACATGCTTGGAATCGAATATCCTATCTTGAGCGCGGGGATGGGGCCTTCTCTCATCGGTGAGGAGACGGGCGCCCCCGTGGATCTCGTCGTAGCCGTTTCCGAAGCCGGTGGCTGCGGGGTGCTTGGCGCTGCGGGTTACTCCCTGAGCGAACTCAGGCGGAATATCCGGGAAATCAAGGCTCGGACCGACAAACCTTTCGGGGTGGATTTGTTGCTGCCGAAAAACCTTTTCGGCACGCCCGCCGGTGAGAAATCTTCCGATAAAGATATTCCCGCCGAAGACACTCCCCGAAAGATACCCGCCGGCGTTCTTTTGGGAGGATTACCGAAAGCGCACCAGGAATGGGTTAAAAAGGTCATGGAAGAACTGGAGCTTCCCGCTGTAGACATCTCGATACCCGGAACAAGCACTGTCACCATGCCCCGAGAGGCGGTTAATATATGTCTCGAGGAAAAGGTGCCCCTCTTTTGCTCGGGGCTTGGGAGCCCCGGGTTTATGGTGGAAGAGGCCCACAGGGTTGGGACCAAGGTTTTGGCGATTACCGGAAATGTAAAAAACGGCAAGAGAATGGCTAAAGAAAACATTGATATTCTTGTGGCTCAAGGACACGAAGGGGGCGGGCACACCGGCAGGATCGGCACAATGGCATTAGTTCCTCAAGTCATCGATGCAGTGGCGCCAATCCCGGTTTTGGCCGCGGGAGGTATTGGAGACGGCAGGGGTCTGGCCGCAGCCCTGGCCATGGGCTGTGTCGGCGCTTGGGTCGGGACACGCTTCCTGGCCACGGATGAGGGCGGTGCAAATGAGGTGAACAAAAAACGCATCCTCGAATCGACGGATGAAGACACGCGAGTCAGCGTCGCTTACACCGGCAAAACCGCCAGGGCAAATCACAGTCGTTTTCATGACCTCTGGGACGAATCCGGGCTTAAGCCAATTCCATTTCCGGGTCAAGTGCTCATTTCTTCGGTGCTACTGGCCGCATCTCTTAAAGCCGAGAAGCACGAGCATATGGGTGGGTTTGCAGGGCAAATAGCGGGACTTATCGACGAAATCAAACCCGCTCGACAGGTTCTCGATGAAATGGTCGAAGAAGCGGTCGATATTCTTACAAACAAGCTACCGGAAAATGTAACGGCCGAATAGAAAGTTCCGAAGTTAAAAACATTGATCCCATCAGTACCCGATGGATTCAAGGCGTTTTTTCAGCTCGGAGCTTGGTTTGCGCCTCGACGGCGGTGTGGTTGACGCATTAAATCGGCTCAAACTGCGCAGTTCTTCCTCGAGGACGCGGCGGGTGATTTTCCTGCTTCGACCGAGGGGATGTTGTTCGTAAGAGTCGGCTGCGAGATCGTAGAGTTCCCACTCGAGCACCCGGTCTCCCCACTGGTTTATCTTATTGGTGTTGCGTATGAGTTTCATCGGCCAATCGATTATGGCTTCCTTATCGACCTTATCCAACAACTCATGGAAATAAAGCGCCCTTATGCATGGTGATGGGTCTTTTGCGCCGATAGCTCTCAAGTCCACACCTCGCATTGTGGGTGGTGTTTTTATGCCGAGGTATCCGAGTATCGTGGCCGGAATGTCAGCGATACTCACCGGCTCGCCGGCGACTTGCGCGCCCCGCGTACCGGGATAACGAACAATCAGCGGCACACGGATAAGCTCCTCGTATAACGTCCCGCCATGCCCGAAACCTCTATGCAGATAAAATTCCTCGCCATGATCGGCGGTAAAGACGATCAGCGTCTTTTCGGCAACGCCTCGGTCTCGAAGGAAATCCATAAATCTTCCGAATCCCGCGTCGGCCGCCGCCACTTCCGCATCGTACAACCCCAAAAGGTGCTTCACCTGCCCGGGCGAAGGAACCATAGCGCGATGGACGAGCTTTTTGAAGACATCCATCGTGCCGGGTATCGGCTCGGCCTCCGGCGGCGTGAACCTCCGCGCGAGATCTCGCGGGGGAGTGTAAGGCGCGTGCGGGTCCGATTGATGGATGTAAAGGAAAAACGGCTGATCGAGCTTTTCCAACTCCGGCTGGATTTTATCGAGCAGTTCGTCGCTCGAAGCGTACACGCCGATACCGCCCGGATTTTCCGGCAAGTAGTGGTACACATCGAAGCCTCGCGCGAATCCGAATTCGCCAGCGACGTTGCCGTTGGTCACGAACGCGGCGGTATGGTACCCGGCTTCTTTCATCAATTCCGCCAGTGTGGGCATATTTTCATCGAGCGACCCTGTCCTGCCCACCGCGCCGTGGGCCGGAGCGTCGGCGCCTGTAAAGACGCTCGCCACCGACGGCCTCGTCCACGAACTCGGCGAATAAGCGCGTTTATAAAGCGCCGCGTCTCTTGCAAAAGCGTCGATCCCGGGGCTGGTGCGGACTTGGCCGTTGTAACATCCAAGCCGGTCGGCACGAAGTGCGTCCACAAGGTATATAACCACATTGGGCGGGTTATCCGGTGTTATGTCGCCCGCAGCCACTTCATCCACCCAGGGCTCATCGATATGTATAGCTTTCCATCCCGCCCGGGCGCCTCGAGCTTCGAACCTCAGCTTTAAGAATTCGCCCGACCACTTGTCCAGCTCGAGAATGTAAGGTTCATCACCCGTGGCCTCGACAGGCATTGTCGCCAACTTGCCTTCGTCCGAAATAACCGCAACCCGGTAAGTGGCTTTCGACCCCGGATCGGACTTCGCAATAGCTCTTATACGAACTCCGGGCCGCGCGCGGACGTACGCATCCACAGCCTCGTATCGGGTGCATCCGGCGGTGGCGACCTGGCCGATCAGCGCAGCGATCAGCAGCGTTTTGAATTTCAAGCGCACGCCTACAAGTTATCACCAGCTCGCTGCCGGGGCAACGCCGAATGGGAAACTCAATTTCGACGTGGTAACATTTATAACGTGACTGCTGAAACGGAAAAAACTTCGGGGCTCAATCTTGGCGGCGAATTACTTTTCTGGGTCCGGGCGATTTGGCTGTTCTGGCTGTGCGAAAGTTTGGCCCTCTATTTCCAGGTAACCTTCTACGAAGGCGAATGGTCGCTGGTGGAGGGATGGGGCATCATCGCGGCGGACTTCAAGCGATTCACACCAATGGACGTTATTATGGGCCTGGCGATAGACATGGCGGCCGGGGCTGTTCTATTCGTTACGAGCGTCTTCTTTTTGCGCTTGGTTCGCAAGATTCGGCAGCCGAGCGATATATCGCCGTTTGCTTTTCACGGTGCGGCTTTCCTTTCCTTCATATCGTTCCTTTACGGCGGCGCCATTATCAACCTCGTGCTGTTTCCGACGAGGATGCGTTTTCGCGAGGTGGCTTATACCGGCCTGTGGGGTTTGGCATCGGTATTCATCGGAATACTTATATACCGACACCTGCGCCGAAATGAAGTAAGCGGCGCGGGGACGGTTACGTTTTGGAGCTTGACCGTCGCGATCATGTTTTGTCTCTTCGGAATCTGGCCGTGGATGGATTACCAAACGACGCTGGCATGGACGGTACCGGCGGGATTCGTGGCCAAGTTCGTTTTTCTCGCCGCCGTTTTAATTTCGGAACAAGTGTTGCTGTATTTGCTGTTGAAACTGCGATTTATCAAACCGGCTATATCAAAACCCCCAAAGCGTCGCGTTTGGTTGAAGAATATCGCTGCGATAACGCCTATATTGCTGGCGGTCATTGCGGCTGTCGTGGAAGCCATGCCGGGCAAAGGCGTGGACTCCGCCGATGTCGGCGTAACGGAGAAAAATCCTCCCAACGTGTTGCTTATAGTGATGGACACCGTTCGGGCCGATGCCTTGAGCTGCTACCCGAACTCGAAAGGCAACACCCCCTTTCTGGATTCGTTCGCTGCGCGGGGAGTGCTGTTCGAGGACGCTCGATCGCCCACCCCCTGGACACTGCCGGGGCACGCGTCGATGTTCACAAGTCTTTATCCCACCGCGCACGGCGCGAGTTGGGAGTATACGTACCTAAAAGACGACTTCGTCACCATCGCGGAAATATTCAAGGCCGCCGGATACCGGACCGCCGCGTTCAGTTCGAACGTCTGGGTGTCGCCCTTTACAAACGTCACGCAGGGTTTCGAGTATTACTACCTTACCGGCGCCCAAAACAACTTCGACCGGAAGGCCAAGGAAAGGCCGCTGTTGTTATGGGAAGCCATTGCAAGACCGGTAGTCGGCCTGTTGCAAGAAAAGAGGATTATAGAACCTCCCGATCCCCTAAAGAGTCAACGATCCGTAAAAATAAACACCATGGTTAAAAAATGGGTCTATAAAAATCACCGGAAGGACAAACCGACATTCGTGTTCATAAACTACGTCGATTCCCATCATCCTTATAGACCCACCAAGAAATTCATGCCCGAAATTCCCAAAACGATCGATCTCGCAAGAGTGGTGCGATTTAATAAAAATCCTCTAAAAATCTTTATCAAGAAAGAGGTACTCACGCAGGAGGAACTTGAATTTCTGCAATCGCTCTATTACAGAGCGGTATCTTATGAAGATCACATCATACGGTTGCTGTTCGACATTCTCGACCAATCCGGCTTTTTGAAAAATGCCGTGGTGATAATCACATCCGACCACGGTGAATACCTCGGCGAGCATGGCCAGCTGTGCCACCTTTTCGGCGTGCACGAGCCGGTTATAAGAGTACCGTTTATACTGTACGCGCCGGGGAAAGTACCGGCGGGCGCGCACTTCAGCGTTATGGCGCAGACGGTGGACGTCGTGCCGACACTGCTGGAACTGGCGGGAGTAATGTACAAGAAAGCTTCTCGATTCCAGGGCAAATCGCTGATCAAGTCTATCGTAAAGAGCGTACCCGCCAGGGAATATTCGATTTCCGAGCTTATGTACCCGACGATACCGCTCAGAATGCTAAAAAAGGAAGGGGGCCCCAGGGAAACTATCGAGCTGTGGGAGGCGCGCCAGCGTACCATTACCGACGATGCGTACCAGCTCGAAGTCTATTCGAACGACTTTAGACGATTGTGGCGTCTTGAAACCGCTGAGGAGCAAACCCTTGACGCTACCGTCGCTCAGCCCGCTCGCGTAAAACTGATGAAAAACGCGCTCGAACGGTGGCTGGCAGGTTTTTCACACGCCAGACCGTCGGATAAACAAAAACCGGTGATGACCAGAGAGATTCAGGAAAGGCTTCGAGCCATGGGATACCTGGACTAATGGAGGAGCTTCTTGCAAAACAAGGCAACCGAGCATGCTTCACCTGAGACAAGGGATTTAAATCCCTTGTCTATCATAACTTTAGATATACCGGTGTTAAGCAAACCATTATTTTTGCAAGAAGCTCGGAGGAGGGAGCCATGAGACGGATACTTTTAGTTTTGGTTTTGGTGTCGGTTATCGGGGCCGGCGCATTTGCCGCTCCCCCGGCAACGACATTGAGATGGCTTGGGCACTCATGCTTCCTTGTAACCTCCCCGGAGGGCAAGAAACTTCTCATAGACCCTTTTGCGAAACTCGCCTACCCGCCGCCGGCAGTCAAGGCGGACGTGGTGCTTGTTACGCATGAACACCTTGACCACAACAACGTCGCCGTGGTAAAGGGCAGCCCGGTCGTTATCCGGGGGCTTAAAAATGATGGAAAAGACTGGAACAGTATCGATCGCATCGTGGCGGGTTTCAAAATAAAGTCGTTCCCATCGTACCATGACACAAAAAAAGGGGCACAGCGCGGTAAAAACACCATCTTTTTAATAAATATCGGCGGGTTGCGGCTGGTGCACCTGGGCGACCTGGGGCACATATTGCCGGAGAGCACCGTCCGGGCCATCGGCCGCGTGGACGCATTGATGATACCGGTCGGAGGGCATTTCACTATCGGGCCGGAAAAAGCCTGCAAGGTTGTCGGGCAGCTTAAACCAAAGCTCATACTTCCGATGCACTACAAAACATCAGTAGTTAAATTGCCCATCAAGCCGGTATCAGAATTCACTTCAACTTCCAGCTTTGCCGTAAAGAACTTGAGCCGGCACACTGTGCCTTTAAAAGTTCCCAATACTCCCAAAGTTTGGGTTTTCCCAATGCCGTGATTTCATGGACGAAGTTGCACCCCGCATACGGCGATTGAAGATGCCGCCTTTCGGCCCTCCCGCGTGGGAGGTAAGCAACGTCTATTTTGTCGGTGACGGCGAAGTGGCGCTGATCGACGCCGGCTACGCGACGCCGGAATCAATAGACTGTATCCTGAGCGCCTGGCGCGAGTTGGGCGCACCGCCCATCAAGGCCATACTCGTCACTCACGCGCACCTTGACCATATCGGCGGCCTGGCGACTATCGAGCGCGAAACCGGCGCGCCGGTCTGGACGCACCGGCTCGAAGCGGAATTCTTCGGAGAAATGTTCCCGCAGGAACGGATAGACAAAATCATCGACGAAGGCGATGAGGTGGAAGCCGACGGGATCCGGTTGAAAGTGCTTCACATGCCGGGGCATACGTCGGGTCACCTGTGCTTTCTCGACGAGTTGAGCGGATCGCTTTTCACCGGCGATCTGGTGGTCGGCAGCAGTTTCGCCGTTATCGTTCCGCCTCGTGGCGACATGGTCGAATATATGGCCAGCCTGCGGCGCGTAGCCGCGATGCCTCTGAAAAAAATACTGCCCGGACACGGGCCGCCGGTGAACGACCCAAAGGCAAAAATCGAAGAATACATTACGCACAGGATACTGCGCGAGATACAAATTTTGAGAGAACTCGAAAACGGCCCGAAATCCATACCCGACATGGCCGAGGAAATTTACGCCGACCTGCACCCCGTACTGAGGCAGGCGGGCAGAATGCAAATTATGGCGCATCTGTTGAAAATGGAAACCGACGCGCAGGTTGAACTCATATCCGGAACGGGTATCGACGCACTATATCGCAGCGTGGTGGGCAAGTTGCCTTTCTGAAAGGTATTTTGACTCCACCGTCATCGGGCTATACTATACGTTCTTGGAACCATCCCCGAGGTGATAAAAATGAAGAAAAAAGACAGGTATCGCGAGGCAGGTGTGGACATAGACCTTGCCGACCGGCTGGTGGGCAGGATCAAGCCTCTTGCGCAAGCCACGCGCCGAAAGGGAGTTATGGGGGGCATCGGCGGTTTCGGTGGGTTCTTTTCGCCTCGACTGGCCGGGTATATCGACCCGGTGCTTGTCAGCGGCACCGACGGTGTGGGCACGAAACTTAAAATTGCGCAAATGCTCGACAAGCACGATACGGTCGGGATAGACCTCGTGGCCATGTGCGCGAACGATGTTGTCACTTGCGGCGCCGAGCCGCTCTTTTTCCTGGACTACTTCTCCACCGGCAAGCTGGACATCAAAGTAGGCCGGGCGGTTATAAAAGGTATAGCGGACGGATGCCGCTTGGCGGGTTGCGCGCTTATCGGCGGGGAAACCGCCGAGATGCCCGGTTTTTACGACCCTGGAGAGTACGACCTGGCGGGATTTGTGGTCGGGGCGGTCGAAAAGGGAAATATTATCGATGGCTCGAAAATCAAACCACGAGATATTTTGATCGGGCTTCGCAGCAGTGGGCTGCATTCGAACGGGTTCTCGCTGGTGAGGAAAGTTTTCTTTGACGAACTGGGCTTTGGTTTGGACGATAAGCCCAATGGACTACGGCTGCCTCTGGGGCGAGAGATGCTGCGGCCTACGCGCATTTACACCCGTGCGGTTATCGACATAGCCCGGCGTTATGATCTGCGTGGAGTGGCGCATATCACGGGAGGCGGCATAACGGAGAATGTCCCGCGTATCCTCCCAAAAGGCGCTTCGGCGCTGGTGCGGCGCAATTCGTGGAAACCGCAAGCAATCTTCAGGCTGATTCAGCAAGAAGGGGACGTGGACGATGCGGGCATGTTCCGAACGTTCAACATGGGCGTCGGCATGGTGCTTGTCGTCTCCCGGGCGGACGCCGAAAAAACGCTCAAGCGCCTCGGCAAACCGGGCGAGCGGGCTTTTGTTATGGGCGAAGTAATTAAGGATACGAAAGGCCCTCGGGTTATATACGACCCGCCGTTGAAATAGGAACCAAGAGGCACGGGCAAGTCCGTATGAGCAAGCTTCGAAAATTCGCTTAGCCCGTGGCACCTTTGCAAAGGAATCATTATAAAAACAAGAAAATGTCTTCCAGCACAACCATAGCCATTGTCGGGCGGCCCAACGTCGGCAAGAGCACGCTTTTCAACCGCCTGGTGGGGCGACGCGAGGCGATAGTGGACAACCAGCCGGGGGTCACCCGTGACAGGATATACGGCCTCTGCGAATGGCAGGGCAGATCGTTCGCGGTGATAGATACCGGCGGTTTCGACCCCGTCGAAACTGAGGGCATCTGGAAGGAAATGAAGGAGCAGGTGGTGCTGGCCGTCGAGGAAGCGGATGTGATTATCTTCCTGCTGGACGGCGCGGCGGGTGTGACCGCCACCGACGAGGAGGTAGCCGCTTACCTTCGCAGTCATGCCAAGGCGCCGGTGCTTTGGACGATCAACAAGATCGACAGCGCCAAGAGGGAAGAATTGGTGCACCAGTTCTGGTCGCTGGGGCCGGAGGCGCTTTTCCCCATCAGCGCCGAGCATGGCCGCAGCGTGGACGACCTGCTCGACGCCATCCTGCCGCTCCTGCCGCAGGAAGAAGAACCCGAACAGGAACCCGAAGCGATACCCGTCGCGGTGCTCGGAAGGCCCAACGTCGGAAAAAGCACTCTTATCAACAAATTATTAGGCGAAGAGCGGCTGCTGACACACGACGCCCCCGGTACCACGCGCGACGCCGTGGACACTGTCGTTCGGAAAGGAGAGCGCGCGTACAGGTTTATCGACACGGCGGGCATACGCAAGAAGGCACGAGTGGCGCACCGGATAGAAAAATTCTCGATCATTAAAGCGCTGAAGGCCATCGACCGGTGCCACGTGGCTCTGCTTCTCATAGACGCACTCGAAGGGCCACGCGACCAGGACGCCAAGGTGGCGGGATATGCACTCGAGCGGGGCAAGGCGGCGGTGATACTGCTCAACAAGTGGGACCTCGTCGAAAAGGACACCCACACTTTCGATAAAACGGTGCTGGATATAAGGGAAAAGTTACATCACGTGGACTACGCCGAGGTGCTGAGCGTCAGCGCATTGACCGGTCAGCGGCTCTCGAGGATCATCGAGGCGATAGACGCGGCGGATGCGCAACATGCCCGTCGAGTAAGCACGCCGGAGTTGAACAAGGTTATCGAAGACGCCGTCCGAAGACATCACCCTCCCGTGGCGGCGGGAAAGAGGATCAAGTTTTACTACGCCGTCCAGTACGCTGCGCGGCCTCCCCGGTTTGCGATATTCACCAATCGCCCAAAGGACGTTCACTTTTCGTATGAGCGGTACCTCGCCAACAAAATCCGCGAAGCCTTCAACATCGAAAGCACTCCGATAAAAATCGTCTTCCGCCCCCGCAAAGGCCATGAGGAAAAGAATAAAAGTTAATAGGTTACCCGGAATTCGCGGAATTCACCGGTGGGTGATTGCCGGTTGACCTCGATGTTTTGCACTCGTGCGTGCGGGGGACCTTTGCGGCACCATGCGATGAACTTTTCGATATTTTCCTTCGGGCCTTCCGCTACCGCCTCGACGCTCCCGTCGTGAGTGTTTCTGACCCATCCCACAAGTCCCAAACTGCGCGCTTCATCTCGAGCGCTCGCACGATACCAAACTCCCTGAACCAAACCCGTGATTATCAGATGCGCCCTTGCACGTCCCATATCGAAGCTTATTGTATCCTTCGTAACTTACTACTACCCCATCCGCCCTTAAGGGCGAGCGTTTTGGTGCCTTTCCCGATGTAAACCGCGCCGCTCCACGCCGTTGTGGATTTATTCACACCGTTGCCGGATATTTTGAGCCTTATGCTGATGCGGTGATTACCGGTCGGTTGATTGTTAAGCCTTACGGTAACTCCCTTCCAGAAGTAGGTGACATTAATGACGTTGCCCTGTTCGTCCTTTTGCTTTCTCAGGCTCGATGCTCCCTTACCTCCCACGTAGCGGCCGTCGAAAATGACGCTCAACCTGGCTTTCGACGCTACCTTCGGCACCGTCATGAGCATGGTGCCGGAGATTTGAATTACCAGATTGCCGGCGGGTAATACCATTCCTTCTTCCGTTCTTTTAGCGGACGGTGGAGGCGGAGGCTTTTTCGGCTTTTTGGGCGGCGGTGCAGGCTCGGGGCGGGACGGTGGAGGCGCAGGCTTTTTCGGTTTCTTTGGAGGCGGCGCAGGCTCGGGACGGGTCACCGGCGGCGCAGGCTCGGGGCGGCGTCGCGGTGGTTCAGGTGGAGGACGGACGGATGGAGAGGGCGCGGGCGCCGGTCGAGGAGAAGGTTTCTTGATAAATCGAGTTATCTCTCGCGGCTTTTGAGCTTTGCCGGTACGAGGCTTGGCGGGCTTTCGCCGTTCAGCACTGGTTGAAGTACGCCATGTCCGATCCGGTCTGGTTGAGGTACGCCGTTTACGCTCCGGTTCGGTCGAAGTGCGCCTGGTCCGATCCGGCCTGGCTGAGGTACGCCGTGTCCGCTCCGGCCTGATCGAGGTAACACGTTTAGACTCCGGGCTTGTGGTGCTCTCATCCGCCGGCGTTTCCACCGGGACAAACACCGGAACCTTGACCTCCTTGGTGATAATCACAATCTTGGGAGCAGGACCGCTGAAGTCGAGGAGAGGGCGGCGCTTCTCAAGCTGAACGGCGGATATCCCCACAAGTAATATCGTGACGATGATGCCGGGAAGAACCCAGCGCTCCTTCTCAAACAGCAACGGCACCACAACTGCGACGAGAAGCAGCAGGCCAAGGAAAAAAAGATAAAACCCAATTGTATCGATCAATCCGGAATGAGAATTTACAAATTTCAGCGCATTTTCCATCGTCGCCGAAAGTATACCAAAGCCGCAGATAAACTTCAACCAAAAGCTGTAAAAACCCACACAGTGCTAAGTTGTCAATGCAAAGTGCGAAGTTTTAGGATTTTTTTTCGGTTCCGACCAGGCCCTGGAGTGTACCGGTCAACTTATTGAGAGATCGCACGGATTCATCAGTGACGTCCGCGCCTTTTTCAACGGTTTTTCCGGCGTCGGCCACTTCAGCGATAGTATCCTGCATCTGCATGGCCGCAGTAGTTTGCTGTGTGGTCATCAGGTGGATTTGCGCCACGGACTCGCCTGTGGTCTCGGCATGCATGGATATTTCCTCGAAGTTTTGCCGGAGCCTCTCCATCATATCGAGCCCGTACGCGACCTTGGTTTGACCGCCATCGACAGTACCGACGCATGCTTTGCTCGATTCGCTGATGGCTGAGAAAAGCGAGCGTATTTTCGCTGTGGACTGTGTGGTTTTATCCGCCAGCCGCCTCACCTCCTGGGCTACCACCGCGAATCTCTTTCCGGCGCGGCCCGCTCCCACGGCTTCAAGTGAAGCGTTCATGGCAAGCAGATTGGTCCGTTCACTCACCTCGTCGATCATTTCCACCACCTCGACGATGCTTTCGAAGTGGGCGACCAGTTCGTTCATACGGTTCGATATTTCATCCATGCTATCGCCGATAAGCCGCATTCCGGCGGAGGTTTCGCCGAGCACCGAGCGGCCGGTGCCGCAGTCGGAGGAAGTTTTTTCGGTCATTTCCCGAATCGAGGCCGACTTTTCCTGTATGGATCGAGCCGCGTCGGTTATTTGTCCCGACACCGACTGCGCCTGATCCAGGTTCAACATCTGGTCACCCACTCCCAGCCGCTGCTTCGCCACAACGTTATATACTTCCTCGGTTTCCTTGCCCAACCGGACGATGACCGAGCGGATGTCGTCCACCATTCGGCTCGACATTTCCAGTTGCTCGCTTATATCGGCTATGAGTTTATTAAAAACTTCCCCTAAAACTCCCAATTCATCATCGTTCAAAAAAACGCCCCTTACGGTGAAATCCCCTTCGTTCACTCCCTGACTTGCCCTCATCATTTCACCTACGGGCGTCATCGTGTCGCGGGAAGCCTCAAGCCCTAAACCCACGCCGATGACCCCAAGCCCAATCAGAAGCGCAATTATCAGCCAATTGCGCCCCCAAAATCCACGGGTTTCACTGAGGCGGTGAAACGCTCCCAGTAGAAAAATATCCCCATCACCGGCGGCTGTTATAGTCAGGTACCGATCCGCCTGGTGCAGGTACAGGGTTCCGGTTCTCTTTTCGGCCACATGCTCCAAAGCCAAATTTTTTATCCGAGCGGAAGGCGATCCGACAAGTAAGGTACCCGATCTATCCACCGCAAAAAATTCCGCATTTGGTATCGATCCTTCGCGAAATACCCATTCAACGGAGTCCGAACTATGGCTTTTTCCCCAGGTTTGTGCCGCATGGGAAAGCACCGATCGAGTATGTTCACACCTTTGCTCTGTAATCAACTTGTCTCCCTGGTGACGGTCCAAAATTACCGCAAACAGCATCGGGCATATCACCAGGCACGTGTAACTGAAAACCAGCTTGAATCGCAATGAAGTCATGGGAGCATCCACATCCCGGGGTTTTACGGGATACTCACTCAATTTCTTCAACACTTTGTTCATGTCCGAACGCAGTGCGTAAAAGAAACTTAAGGCATTCAAGGGGCCGATCAATAACCCGCTGACCGCTGTTACTATTGCCTGATATAACCCGAACCTTCCCAGTAAAAGCATAACTACGGCAAGGATCAGCATTGCGGAAGGCCACAGTATGAGTGAGAAGCTTCCTGAAAGACGAGGCAACTTTATCGCAGCCTCTCGGGCATCGTGCCACAATTCCTCTTCTATGGGCTTTCCTTTCGCATCCATTTTCATCCACTCAACCAAACGGCGGGAGCGGCGAATGCTGAAGAAGTAATTTATTAAAAAAGTAAAAGGAGCAAGGATAACCGCGATTATCCCCATTGTTCGTAGATTCTCTCTAAAAGCCGGCAAAAGGAATGCCAAGTAAAACAGGAGAAGCATCGCTCCCGAAAAAACACCGCCCGCGCCGACGATTATCAGCCGGCGGTAAAAATTACCCACCTGACCTTCCGGCGGCGTTACGACCCTTGCTGTACTTTGTTTATCCATAAGAGTGATATTTACACCTAATCAACTGCCGGATGTTGGAAATGACCGCGAACCTACTTAAAAAGTAAATACCGAATTCGGATTGATTCAAGCACAAAAAACCGCAAGTGTCAAAGCAGAGCAAGAAAGTGGAGTAAGACCGCTACATGGTAGGAACACTGCGTGGAGGTCGTCGATAAAAGGAAGATTGCGCAGGCGGGAATGCCTACCGGAAACAGGTTTTCCCGACAGGCTTCTAGGGTAGGGCGTCACTCTGTTATGCTCTTATCGAGAACGTCTCCGGCACGTTTTACTTTCGCCAAAATATCCTCGGCTCTTGCCATCCATTTAAAGGATGTCGGATCGTTAGAACCTCTTGCAAAATCAGTTAAATCCGTTTTTCTTCAAATATTGATGAAAACGCCGATTACTCACTTTTTACGAAACCATCAAATTTGAGCGGGTAAAAACATAAACACCGGCTAAATGAATTAACAAATCGGTCAACCCGTCGCATGCAGGTCTTCTCCGGTAAAGTCCCACGGCAAGGCTTTGGCCCATTTTTCCCTGACGGTTTTGGTAATGAACGTATTTATTTCAGCGGCGGTATCGAACTTGAGCACTTCCTGAGCGAGTTTCCTTGCATCTTCGAGTGTTACATATCTTATTATACGCTTTGCTTGCGGCACCAGTTGAGCAGGCATGCTGAGGGTGGTAATGCCCAACCCAAGGAGTAAAGGTATGTATAACGTCTTTCCCGCCATCTCGCCGCACATGGCCACTTCGATACCTGCGGATTGGCCGGCCCGGGCCACCCGGCCGATCAAGCTCAACACCGCCGGGTGCAGGGGTTCGTAAAGATAGCTCACATGCTCGTTAACTCGATCAATTGCAAGCGTGTATTGAATAAGGTCGTTTGTCCCGATACTGAAGAAATCGACCTCACGTGCCAGCCTTTCAGCTATAATGGCGGCCGATGGCACTTCCATCATACACCCCACCGCCATATCCTCATCGAACGGTTCCCCTTTGCGCCTGAGTTCATCCTTTACTTCACCGAGCAGTCTCAATGCCTCCCGCACCTCCTGTAAACCGCTTATCATAGGGAACATGATCCTTACCGGCCCATGAGCGCTTGCGCGCAGTATGGCTCGCAACTGGGTACGGAAAACCTCCTCCTCGCGCAGGCAAAACCTGATGGCCCGCAATCCCATGGCCGGGTTCAACTCGGGAGCCATCGGCAAAGCGTGATTGAACTTGTCTCCGCCCAAGTCGAGGGTTCTGATGGTGGTTTCGCCGGGTGAGACCGTCTCGACGACCTTGCGGTAATTTTGATAATGCTCCTCCTCACTGGGAGCATCGTTCCGGTCAAGGTACAGGTACTCGGTGCGATACAGGCCGATTCCCTCGGCGCCGTGTTTGGCCAGGAGCCCAAGCTCGTGGATAATCTCGAGATTGGCGCTTACGGTTATTCTGTGCCCATCGCGTGTGACAGCCGGCAACTGCACTTCGAAGTGCAGCTCCTTGTCCACCTTCTCGCACTCTTTCCTCAGCCTTACGAAATATTCGATGGTTGCCGCATCGGGACCGATGATGACTCTGCCGCTTATGCCGTCAATTATTATCTCGTCGCCGTCCCGGATATTATCGAACAGTCCCTTGACTCCCACTACTGCCGGGATCTCGATGGAACGGGCCACTATAGCGGTGTGGCTGGTGGGACCGCCGCTGGATGTGACAAATCCGAGTACCTTGTCATGGCTCATTTGCGCCGTGTCCGCAGGGGAAAGGTCGTGAGCAATCACCACCGAGGGTTTGGTTATCTCGCTTATTCGCTGTTCCTTGTGGCCGACAAGGTTTCTAAGTGTTCGCTCCCCGATATAATCGATGTCGTTAAATCGTTCTTTCAGATACGGATCATCTATCTCGTCAAAAACACGTCTTGTCTCTTCAACAACCGCTCGCAATGCATGCTCCGCATTAACCTTTTCGCTCTCGATCCTCTCCAGGGTTGCGCCTGAAAAAAGCTCGTCATCGAGAATCGCAAGGTGTGTATCGATTATCAGAACGTGTTCCCTGTGGGCGACGGCGTCTATACGAGCGCGTATCTCCTCGAGCTGTTTTTTAGACTCATGAACCGCAGTTACGAATCGCCGCTTTTCGTCCTCTATCTCGGAAGAAACAAGCAGGCGGCGCGATGTATGCACACGGGAACGATCAACTATGATGCATTCCCCGATGGCGATACCGGGGCTGACACCCATACCGCGTAACTCGATGGTCTCACTCAAGGTTCCTACTCCTCCTCCCCGAACCCGTTTTCCACCAGTTCTCTCAATGACTTTACAGCCTCTTTCGCATCAACGCCCTCGGTGGTTATTTTTATGGTTGAGCCTTGCGCCGCCCCGAGGGCGATAAGTCCCAAAAGACTTTTTGCGTTGGCTTCCATGTGATCTTTCACAATTTTTATGTCCGACTTGAACTTCTGAGCGCACTCTCTCAATATCGCCGCCGCTCGAGCGTGCAATCCCAGCTTGTTTGGAATCACCAGTTCAACGGAGAACTGTTTGGTGTTCTGTTTAGTCATTGTTTCCCATCGTTCCGTGAAAGCGTCAAGGTACGCCAAGTGCTGCGATGAGCCCGAAACCCGCCGCCAGATAAAGGAGCGTAACGGGCCTAAGGCCGCGCCTGGAGGCAACCGCCGCTAAAAACACCACCACCGCGGCCAATGCACAAGACGCCACATCCCACTCACCTGCTCCGAACAACCCCCCTCCCGTGCCAAGTTCACACACCACAAGCACCGCTATAGCCGTCGCCGCAGTCATACCCAGCAATGCGTTAATAATCGAAAAACGAAAACCGGATATTCTGCTTATCAGCTTCGATCCTTCCTTGATACCTCCTTGATAACTCCAGACTCTCATCCATAAATGAAATACGTTGTACAATATCAGCGGCGCCAGCACCGCCGCTATGAACTGACCCGCCATAGCCAGCACCACTCCGACCAAAACCGCAACCGGCTTCAAGGAAAACCAAAACAACGAGTCGCCCAACGCGCCGAAGGGGCCCATCATGCTTTGCTTGAAAGCCCTTATTGTGGCCTTTTCCTCCCCATTTTTTTCCATCTTTCCTACGGCGGCGGCCAGCGCCCCGGCCATATACGGATGCGTGTTGAAGAATTCCAGGTGTCTTAATAAGATATCCCGGCTATCTTCGGGCGAGGCGCCGTCGAGAAGGGGGATGAGCGAATACAAGAAACCGAGGTTTTGCATTCGCTCGGCGTTCCAACCCGCCTGTATCATAAAGCTTCTCATAAAAGCTTTGCGTGCGGCCGAGCCGGAAATATCCTCGGTGCCGTTCAACTTGTTCACTTCAAACCCACCATCAGTAAAAGCAGGCATATCCCAACGCTTGCATACACCAGAAACGCCCGTCTTTCCCGAAGTGAGGCCAGTGCGATCCCGGCACTCGCCATCATCAGGAGGCTGCCGGAAATCTCCAGCGCTTTCCACCAACCTTGGGGCAGAATGGCAAGCACAAAACTTGTGATTAAAGTTCCTGCGGATGCAACAACGGCCACTGCAACGGCGTAGGTGCAAAAGGTTTTAAGGACGCTTTTCCAGATCGCCTTTTCAACCACGCCGGCGCCGTTGGTTTCAAGGTCGTCTTCCGCTTTATGCAGCAAGGCCACGTTGCTTTCCTTTAGCCGAGCATCTATGGCCTTCCCAATCCGCCCGGCGGGAACCATCACAAGCAGCACGGCTACCGGGAGAGCCACTTCATGCGGTACCGCAGTATAGTGGGTGGCAAGTGAAGCCGCCGATGTTACCGCAACGGCGGCCATGGCGCCGTCGGGAGGCGAAGAGCCGCCTACACTGACCATTCCCAAAAAAAACAACTGTAATAAGGCCCCGATCTTGAGTCCCAACACCGGATCGCCGAGGATATATCCCACCAGTGGAGAGAGTATTATCGGCTCAGACAACATGCCGTGGAATACGCTTGTGCGATCCAGCTCGGCTATGCCCCCCACTATTACCGGAACCACCAATTGCGCAATAGTCATGTCCCCGCCTTGTGAGAAGTTAAAGTCAGGTTGGCTTAAAATTCAGCCATTCCCGTAAGCGCTCCCACCATTTGTGCTTTTGGGGAATCTCGCATTGCCATCCGTTACCCTTTTCCAAACAATCCGGAAATATCAATGCCGTATCATCCGGCAACGCCCGTATTTCCACCCTGGCCCGCCTCACTATTTCCATGAGCCATGCCAGTTCATCCTCGTCCAGGCTGACACAAGGCGTTATTCGCTGTTTGCCTTTTTGGAAATGAACGTTTCCTATGTTTATACGCTCGATGGGTACTCCCATTCTGAGAGCGTTCCTTACATCCTTTATGCCGCTGAAAAGCATCATAACGCGTTGAGCGCGCCCGTCGAGTTTGTCCAATGTTTCTTTGACTTCATCAACACGAACAAAACTGCAATTTATTTGCGACGGAACCGCTATTTCCATGATGGTTTGCCTTAAGAAATCTCCCGCCACTCCATCATCCACAACCACCACGGTGGTCACATCAAGCTTCGGCATCCACGCCTCGAGCACTTGACCGTGAACAAGCCGGTTGTCCACCCTGGTCAGCACCACCGCCATCAATTTTCCTTTTTACGGGTTTCGGTCTTAATATTGAGAATCCGGCTTGCCAGCCTGATGTTGTTGCGGCCCGATTCTCCCGTCATTTCCGCAACTTCCATTAAGCTCTTTTCACTTCGATTAGTCGCCAGAGTAAGCACCATCGGCAGATTAACGCCGCTGAGAACCTCGATTCGACCTTCCTTCAAGAAAGACAGGCTCAAGTTGGAAGGCGTTCCGCCGAATAAATCGGTCAAAATAAGCACGCCCGCGCCGGTGTCGACTTTTTGTATGGCCTTCCCGATTTCAGCCTCTGCTTCATCCATATTCTCATCGGGGATTATGTTCACCGTGGCACAATTCTCCACCTTGCCCACTATCAGCTCCGTCGCCGCAAGCAATTGATCCGCAAGCCTCCCATGGGTTATGATAACAATACCTACCATTAGTTTTCGGGAGACAATACTCCCTACTCCACCTCCTCGCCGGGAAATACCGCTACACTCTCCACAGCCGCGATCTCTCGACTGAGCATTTCCTGAAATTCTTTCGCAGAATCGTGTCCGCCTTTTTTTAACAAATGGTTGCGAGCCGCCACTTCAACGATAACAGAAAGGTTCTTGCCCGGCAAAACCGGTAGCTTTATATGCGGCAACTCTACTCCAAGAATAATATAAACATCATCGTCGACCCCAAGCGGGTCCAACTTCAATTTCGGCGACCATTCGGCAAGCTCGACGACCAAATCCACTCGCTTCTTATCTCTGACGGACGCAATTCCATACAAGTCCTGGATGTTGATAATCCCGAGTCCCCTTATCTCCATGTGGTGACGTATAAGCTGGGAGCAATATCCCACAATATAATCTCGCCACCTTACCAGTTCGACGAGATCGTCCGCGACCAACCTGTGTCCTCGATGCACCAGGTCCAATGCGCACTCGCTTTTTCCAATACCGCCCTTGCCGACCAGCAAAACACCCACGCCCAAAACATCTATCAGCACACCATGGATACTTAATCGGGGTGCGAGCCTGTTCGTAAGGAAATTGGTAGCGCGCTCGATAAACTCGTCACTCGCAAGAGGCGTTCTCAGTACACATACGCCCGCGTCAAGTAACTGATTGGTGAATTGCTTCGGCACCTTCGTCATGCGGGTGATAACGATACATTTCACGCCGCGCTCGATAAGAATGTTTGCTGTTTCCGTGCGTTGCCCGGGATCCAGGTGCTTGATATAAATATTTTCAGTGCGGCCGAGAACTTGTATGCGAGCAGAGTGAAGCTTAACTTTCAGACATGTAAGCAGCAGGCCCAGCTTGTGGATGCGAACTTCGCTGATTCGCATGCTCAGCTCCTTCGGCTCGCCGAGTTGTTCGAGTTCAAGACCGTATTCTCGGTCATTGATCAGTTCGGATATCTCGACAAAATCCACACTTCGACCCCGATCAGTACTTGCCGTCCTGTTCCGTTATTATATCCAATATTTCTCGAGCAGTAGTTGCATCGGAAAGTCTTTGCCGAAATTCCCGATCATGGCATAGCCTGGCGATACGCGCCAAAAGACGCAAATAATCTCCCGGAGCCTCTTCGGGACCGACTATAAGGAAAAAAAGATAGCTGGGCCGCCCGTCCTCGGCCCGGAAATCTATACCATGCCTGCTTGCAGCAAACACCACCACAAACCGGCTTATGTCCGGAAGCCTCGCATGCGGAATGGCTACGCCCGTTCTTTCGAGTGCGGTGGGACGCGTCTTTTCACGATCGAGTAAAGCCTTGACCAGATCATCCGCATCGATTTCCAAATCCTCAGCGGCTTTGGCGGCCATTTCCCCCAAAGCCCCTTTCTGATCTTCGGCCTCGATATTCGGCAAAACATAATCGATTTTAAGCAAGTCAAGTATTTTCAACGGGTTCACCCATGGAATCGGCCAAAATCACTTACCCGCCGGTGCCACAAGACCAAGCGTTCCATCCGGGTTTTTATGCAGTACACAAATCTCCATTGTGGCGGCGTTTCGAAACACCACAAGCTGCCACTTCCTCGATATCAACTCGACCGTAGCGTCCTCGACCGTCATAGGCTTGGGCAAAAACAGGTCGCTCTGAATTACCGATGGGACTTGTTCATCGTCTTCCGCCACCGGTTGCATCGTTTCCAGTTCGGTTTCAACCGAAGGAGCAATATGGGTGGTACGAATGCTTTTTGACGACTTGCGCTTTTTTCGGCGGCTTTTCCCTTTCTTGACCTGCCTTTCGATCTTGTCCATCACCTTATCTATGGCGCTGTAAAGGTCTTGAGTGGACTCCTTACCCGTTATCGTCAGTCCGTCGGCCGTTATGATAACATCGGCAATGTGGCGTATCTTCTCGACCGATAAAATTACATTCGCCTCCTGGGGCCTGTCGAGGAACCTGGTAACCTTACTTATCTTCTCTTCCACATACTCCTTGAGCGCTTTCGTCGGCTCCGTATGCCGGAAAGTAACGTTCACTCGCATAAGAATTCCCTTCCTTTTGAGCCTTTATTACGGGGAGCAATTCAGAAATACTTCCTCCTCTTGGTGGAAGATAAAACATTCATGGACTCCCTGTATTTTGTGACGGTTCGACGGGCGATATCAACACCCATTTCTCTGAGCGTTCGGGTAATTTCCTGATCGCTATATGGCTTCTCAGAGTCTTCACCGGCAATAATCTGGTTGATCTTTTGTTTCACGCTTTCGGCGGCGATTTCTCCGCCGGAAGTGGTACCTACCCTCGAGTTGAAAAAGAATTTCAACTCGTATATTCCCTGCGGAGTATGGACATATTTATTGTTGGTAACGCGACTGACGGTACTTTCGTGCATCTCGATATCTTGCGCGACATCTTTGAGCGCCAGTGGCTTTAAGTACTCGACGCCCTTGTCGAAAAACTCATTCTGGAACTTAACAATGCTTTTGGTGACTTTGTAAATAGTGCGCTGCCGCTGATGTATGCTTTTTATCAGCCAAACCGCGCTTCTCAGTTTTTCCTGGACATAACCTTTTGTCAAATCGCCGGTCTTACCTTTACCCTGCAAGAGTTGTCGGTAGTAGTTCGATACCCTCAATTTTGGAAGGCCGTCTTCGTTCAAAACCACAACATACTCATCGCCGACTTTATGGACGTATATGTCCGGGATTATATACTGCGCTCTTTCATCGCTGAAGGCTCTTCCCGGTTTTGGTTCCATTCCGAGTATGAACTTTAAAGCCTCCAGCGCTTCTTCTTCCGTGCTTTTGGTGGCTTTGGCAATAAGCTTCGGGTCCTTCTTCTCCATAAGTTCAAAATGATCCAGGATTATCTTTTCAACGAGACTCTTATTCAATCCCCAATGATGTACCTGAATAAGCAAACATTCCTTGAGATCACGAGCGGCGACGCCTACCGGGTCGAAGTTTTGAACCTTTTTAAGAGTTTTTTCTACAAATTCCTCCTCTGTGTCGGTTTCGCGCCCTATTTCTTCCATCGAGATGCGCAGATAACCATCTTCGTCCAAGTTGCCGATGATATAAGTACCGACCTGCTCTTCCTCGAAGGTAAAGTTCGACATGCGCAATTGCCAGATAAGATGCTCCTGAAGAGTGGTTTTTTTCGAGGTGTACGATTCGAAATCGGCCTCTTCCTCGTCTTGCCTCTGGTAATAATCTCCGTCGTAGGAGTAATAGTAACTCTCAAGGAACGTTCCCCAGTCTATGTCCGTAACCGGATCGTTTTCGGCCACTGAGGACATCGAAATATCGTCATCAACTTTATCAATCCCGCCGACTTCCTCAGGTCCCTCGCTTTCCTGTATCTCCTCCAACACCGGATTTTCCATCATCTCTTGCTGAACGGTTTCGACCATTTCCATCCGGCTGAGTTGAAGCAACTTGATGGCTTGCTGCAACTGGGGAGTCATAACCAGTTGCTGAACCAGCTTCAAGGACTGTCTTTGTCTCATTTCGAGGGCCATGTCGTTCCCTTCACCTCATGCTCTACAATGCAAACTCTTCGCCCAAGTAGAACCGCCTTGCCAACGGACTGGATGTTATTTCGTCCGGATTGCCTTCAACAAGAATATTACCTTCATTTAGGATATAGCCACGGTCACATATTTTCAAGGTCTCCCTTACGTTGTGGTCCGTAATAAGGACGCCCAGGCGCCGTTCTTTCAACCCTCTGATTGTGTTCTGTAAATCGGCTACCGCCAATGGATCGATTCCGGCGAACGGCTCGTCCAGAAGCATGAATTTCGGCTGCGCGACAAGGGCTCTGGCGATTTCCACTCTTCGTCTTTCCCCCCCGGAAAGCGAGTCCGCACGGTTCTTGCGTACATGGTCTATACCGAGATCCTCCAATAACGCATCCACTCTTTTGGCGGCCTGTTTCTTCGAGATAGGCATGTTTTCAGCCACGGCCCAGAGGTTTTTTTCCACGGTTAATTTCCTGAAAACGCTCGGCTCCTGCGGCAGGTAGCTTATGCCTTTCCTGGCGCGCTTGTACATGGGAAGCCGCGTGACCTCTTCGTCAAGCAGAAACACCTTCCCGGCGTCCGGCTGAATAACTCCCACTACCATGTAGAAACTGGTGGTTTTTCCCGCCCCATTCGGCCCGAGCAGCCCGACGATTTCACCGGCGGCCAAATTAAAGCTGACGTCGTCCACCACCCGACGTCCTCTGTAAGCCTTGATGAGCCCTTCCGCTTTGAGGGTTTCAGCCATGCCGGGTTCCTCAAGGAGCCTTGGGGGCGACAGGCGGAGGCGAGGGATTGCGCTGGTACCGAACGTTGACGCCGGTGATTCGTTCATCCTTAAGAAAATACTTCAACAAATCGCCCCTGAAGATTTGATTTCCCTGGTATATGACCGGGGAACCTTCCATGATTATAACACCCTTGACGTTATCGAAGGTGGCTTTCTTGCACTTTGCGAAAGTGTTCCGATGCACCACGCGCACGTTGCCCTCGCAAACGGCCTTCCTGACCTCCCAATCCTTCTTGCGATAGAGCGCGGTAAGTTTCCGACACCTTATGGTAGTGGGCGCGCGCTTGAGAACGACCTTACCGGTAAATATTATCCTGCTTTCTTTTTGAAACACCACCAGTTTGTCGGCCTCGATCTGAACAGGCTGGTCGCTTTCGGCAATTTGTGCAGGCAAACCGCTTCCGCTTTTTTTCTTACCTCCCGTTTCTTGTCCCACTGCCGCAATACAAAGAAAAACCGCCACAAGAACCGGCACGAAAACATTCCTGGTAACATTCATCTTGGACCCCCTTCGCTGCGGCGACGCAAAACACCCGGCTCCACATGAACCTTAACATCCTTCTTTATTCTGACGACTTCTTCATCAAGCAAGGCTTCCATGCCCACTCCGCTCATACGCAAACCTTCTCCCTCAATTTCCAGCGGGGAGGGAGTAATGGCGACTTTCTCTCGGAACGAATAACGCATGGAATCGGTGCGAAGTATGTAACCGTCCACGCTCGTCGCCACCACATCATTGTTGACATCCAGAACTCTGCTCTTGGTGTTATACCGGCCCTTCTCGGCGATAACGCTGTAAATGGGTTTCCCCTCCTTGTAGTAATGAGCCTCCACGTCCTTTAAATTCAGCACTCCTGCCTCCGTCGAGTAGGTCGCCTCTCCGCCTACCAGTGACCAGACCTTTTCTTTTCCTTCAAATTCAACAAAATTCACCTCGCCGGACAGAGCCATATCTATGCCCGGCGGCAGACCAGGCTCACCTTTGCCGGTGGACGATGGAGACTTGCCGCATCCGAAAATCATCATACAAACGAAAAATGACATAAAAACCGCTTTGAAAATTGTTCTCAAAGTTTTCCCACCCGTTTTAAAGATACCCCTCAGTATTAAAGTACGCAAACCTTCGAGTGAATGAACTGAACAAGTGATACCACCCTGATAGGGTGTTAATGCTCGTCGGAATACGGCGCAAAGGTTATCGATGAACGGTAGGCGCGACACATTTTAGCCGTTAGGCCCTGTCGCGTATTCCCCCGTACAAATTGCATTATCAGGTAATCCACCTGCCTTTGGCTTTAAGTATTTTTTCGGCAATCTCTCGTACGGCGCCTTTTCCGCCGGGTGTTTTAAGCACCAGGTGTGCGATCTCTTTCACCTCGTCGGCTGCATCGGCCACCGCAACGGCCAACCCCACCAGCTTCATCGCGCCTATGTCGAGAAGATCGTCGCCGACAAAGGCGACCGCTTCGATGTCCGTTCCCGTTTCTCGTGCGATTATCCGAACAGCTTCGGCCTTGTTCTTTTTGCCCAGGTGTAATTTTTCTATGCCCAACTCTTTTGCCCGGGCCATCAAGGCGCCCGACGCTCGGCCGGACAGCACGGCCGGCTCTATACCCTCGTCCTTCAGGCGAGTTATCGCCATCCCGTCTTTTACGTGAAAAGCCAGTATCTCCTCACCGCTTTCGCTTTTGAATATACGTCCATCGGTCATTACCCCGTCCACATCCAGTACCAAAAGCTTCACGGCGAGCAAGCGTTGGGTAAGGCCTCGTTCCATTTCTTAAGTTCCATCCTTTTATATGATAATTTCAGGCGACGCGAGCTTTAAGTATGTCGTGAAGGTGGATGACACCTTCCAGCGACCCGTTCGGTTCTCTTACGAAAAGCGCGGTAATGGAATGATTTTCCATTATCTTCAGCGCGCGTGCGGCGAGGGCGGTGGAGTCTATACACTTCGGATTCGGCGACATCAGATCGCGGGCCGTCTTATCCACAAGAGTGCCCGCTCCCTCGAGCGCTCGGCGGAGGTCTCCGTCGGTTATCACTCCCGCCAGATGACCGTCGCCGTCCAGCACGCCCGTATGACCGAGTCGCTTCGAACTCATCTCCAATAAAATTTGCTCGAGCGGTGCGTCGTATTTCACCAGCGGTACTTCATCTCCGGTGTGCATCATATCCCCAACCCTCAACAGCCGCCGCCCGATAGAGCCTCCCGGATGAAAAAAAGCGAAATCCTCCTCCGTCAGGCCGCGTTTTCGGAAAAGGGTGATAGCCAGCGCGTCTCCCAGAGCCAGTGCCGCGGTGCTGCTCGCCGTAGGCGCCAGACCCAGCGGGCAAGCTTCCTCCTTGACCGAAGCGTCCAGAACAACGTCGGCGGCAATACCCAGCCTCGAACCCGGCTCGCCGGTGATAGCGATTATCTTAAGCCCCAATCGCTTAAAAATCGGCAACAGGTCAAGCACTTCCTGCGTCTCGCCGCTCTTGGAGAGCGCTATCACAACGTCCTCAGGTCTTAACATCCCGATGTCGCCGTGAACGGCTTCGGCAGGATGTAGGAAAATCGCCGGGGTGCCGGTACCGGCCAGGGTTGCCGATATTTTGCGGCCCACTAATCCGCTCTTGCCCAAACCGGTTACCGCCACCTTGCCGGAACATTTCCATAGTAAGCCCACCGCTTGAGCGAACTCGTCTCCCAACCGATCCGCCAGGCAGCGGATAGCATCAGCCTCTATTTCGAGAACCTTCCGGCCCTCCTTAACCTCATCCATTTCCATCATAGCTGATGGTATCACGCCACCCCACCACATTCAACGGGAAGGGCAAAACGCCACAAATAAAACGCACCAACTTCGTTTTCGTAAATTCCTCGTGGTTTCTTTCCATGTAATACAAGGTATCCTCATGGCTAAATGGTTCCCCGGCTGATCGACGCTATTAAGAACGATCCCGACCTGAGCGGGCAAGTGGTCTATCATCGTCTTATTTCCGCCCGGAAGGTGGCTACGCAAAGTGTAAGCGGTGGTTTGCCGAGGCCGCTTGCCGAAGCGTTAAACCGCCAGGGAATCAAAGTTCTTTACACCCATCAGGCCCAAGCCCTCGAATCCGCCCGCGGCGGGAAAAACATCGTTATTACCACTCCCACAGCCAGCGGCAAGACCATGTGCTACAACGTCCCCGTGATCGAGAAGATATTACGAGGCGAAGAAGACTACTCGCTATATCTCTTCCCGATTAAAGCCCTCGGCCAGGATCAGCTCAAGGTCATCCGGGACCTCGGCCTGGGCAAATCGGTACGGGCCGAGATTTACGATGGGGACACGCCATCGCACCGAAGATCGAAAATCCGCAAGGAGCCGCCTCACATACTTATTTCAAACCCCGATATGCTGCATCTGTCCATGCTGGCATACCACGATAAGTGGGAGCACTGGTTCCGAAAGCTCAAAACGGTGGTGCTTGACGAGCTTCACACCTACAAAGGCGTTTTCGGCAGTCACGTCGGTGGCGTGATGCGCCGTTTGCGACGCGTTGCGGCCCATTACGGCAGCAAGCCGCAGTTTATCGCATCGAGCGCTACGATAGCCAACCCCGGTCGGCTTGCGAATATGCTTACCGGCCTGGATTTCGACGTTATCGACGAAAACGGCGCTCCGGCGGGCGAGAGGCACTTCGTCTTCATGGATCCCTTCGCGAGCCCCTACACTCTGGCCGCGAAGCTGTTCGTGCTGAGCATATCGCACGGCCTCAAGACCATCGCATTCACCAAATCGAGAGTCATCACCGAGTTGATGCATACCTGGACGATTGATATGGCTCCCGAACTGAAACGCCGCATCAGCAACTACCGTGCGGGATTTCTGCCCAAGGAGCGGCGCGAAATCGAGGCGAGATTGTTTTCCGGCGAGCTTGACGGTGTTATAAGCACCAGCGCACTCGAGGTGGGAGTTGACATCGGCGGCCTGGACGTATGCGTGCTGGTGGGTTATCCCGGAACAGTGGTGAACACCTGGCAACGCGGCGGTCGCGCCGGCCGAGGCCTTGATCCCAGCGGGGTTATTTTGGTTGCGGGTCGAGACGCGCTCGATCAGTACTTCATGCGCCACCCGGCGGACTTCTTCGACCGAAGCGTCGAAAATGCCGTTGCGGACGCATCCAATACATACATACTCGGCGATCATCTCGTATGCGCAGCCGCGGAAATCCCCCTTGATACCGATGAGGAAATCTTCGACCTCGAAACTGCGCAAAAGGCATTAAGTGAGGAGACGAAAAACGGCAGGCTTATCGAGCGAGCTTCCGAATCGGGTTGGATAAGCGCTTCACGCAAACCCCAGCGGACCGTCGATATCAGATCAGTGGGGGAAAGCTACACCATTTTCGATGAGGACGGTCAGAACATTATCGGCACCGTCAGCGGCGAACGAGCGCTGAGCGAAACTCATCCCGGTGCGATATACCTCCACCGTGGCAAGCAGCATTTGATCAAATCGCTCGATCTTGATGAACGAAACGCGTACGCGCGGCCCACACGGGCTTCTTATTATACAAAAGCTCTTTCGGACAAGGAAACCGAAATACTCGAGGTGCTGCGATCCCGCCCGACGGCGAACTTCGTGGTACGGCTGGGCCGTCTCAAGGTCACCGAGCAAATAACGGGTTTCGAGAAGCGCAAAACCTCGACCCGGGAGAAACTCAGCGTCCACGCGCTCGACCTGCCTCCCCGAACATTTGAGACTGTCGGCCTGTGGTGGGAGATGGACGATTTCATTCCGAAGCGTCTGAAATCCCGAGGTCTCGACTACATGGGTGGTATACATGCGACCGAGCATGCCGCCATTGCGCTGTTCCCGCTGTTTGCCATGTGCGACCGTGACGATGTGGGGGGCATAAGTTATCCCCTTCATCCGCAAGTGGGAAAAGGCGCCGTCTTCGTCTACGACGGCTACCCAGGCGGAGTGGGTCTTACGGAACGAGCCTTCGAAGTTATCGAGGAATTGCTGGAAAAAACCCTCGAATTGATACGAGCGTGCGAATGCGAAACCGGCTGTCCCTCATGCATCCACAGCCCGAAATGCGGCTCAGGCAACGTCCCGCTCGATAAACTCGCGGCGGTAATGGTTCTGGAAATGCTGCTTGATCCCGAAGCGATTGCCGGACAAAGCCGTATCAAGGAAAAACCTATAAAAATCGCCGAGAAAAAGCCCGCCCGCGATCCCGATTCGTATCGCATGGTGGTTTTTGACCTCGAAACGCAAAGAAGCGCCGAAGAGGTAGGTGGGTGGCATAACGCGCACCTTATGAGGGTAAGCGTCGGCGTTACATGGGATTCAATCGATCGCAAGTTCGATGTGTATTGTGAGAAAGATATCGACAGGCTTATCGAGAAATTAAAGCAAGCGGATCTTGTGGTGGGATTCAATCAAAAAAGATTTGATTACAGGGTCTTAAGCGCCTACACTCAGATCGATTTGGCCGCCCTGTCTTCTTTCGACATTCTCGCCGAGATTTACAATCTTTTGGGATTTCGCCTAAGTCTTGACCAGTTGGCGTCGACGACGCTCGGTAAACCAAAGATAGCCGACGGCCTTCAGGCTCTGCAATGGTGGAAAGAAGGTAAGGTCGAAGAAATCATCGAATACTGCACCGCCGATGTAGAAGTCACCCGCGATTTGTTTTATTACGGAATCAAACATGGGTTTCTTTGCTATGAAAAGCGACCTCACGGCAAGGTTAAACTACCGGTGGACTGGAAACCAGCGGAGCTGATCGAACAAACAAAAAAATAAGTGCGAAGTTTCTTTATTCTTCACACTTCATCCTTTACCCTCGAATCCTCGAACCCTATCAATAAACTCCTAATCGAGCGGCCACGAGATTAAGATATTGTCTTTCAAAGGCAAGGTCTGTGGGCACCGAAGTCCATCTTTGTTTGAACTCGCGCTTATAACACCTTGCGCGCACCATCGTGCCCTCGGGACTTATCTTGACCAATACCACCACCCTGTACTCGACAAGCATCGGTGAACTTGCTCCGGCGGAGGCGCGGTTCGATTCCTGAGAATCCCCCGCCCGCCGTTTGTAAGTGACCCATTTTGTGGAGACGAGTCCGTTTTCGGGGATCACCTCGTCCAACGGCAATTCGAGGTCTTCGGTCAGTACGGCCAGGGCGGCGCTCCACACCTTTTCGTAATTCACGCCCCGGAATATCCTCTGCGCACTCGCCGGGATCATTCCCGACGAACCATGAGGGTGAGGGCAAGCCACCACGGCCATTATTAGCGCACAGAACAGAAACCGTATTTTAACTAACTTCATACGGCGGTCAGCATAACACCGCTCGAAGATAAATTCAACCGGCTCATTTATGGCGTTGAAGTATTTACCATATAACATTACTCTAAATAACAATGTCTGAAACCGTATTTTATTCCGATACGCGGGGTCATAACCTTTTCGGATACCGAGTTCGCGATGTAGAAGCGACCCGTCCATTCAGGAAAGGAGACGTTGCAGTAGTCAACCCCAATCTGCCTGCTCGCCACGGCGATTATGTCGTAGCACGGGGAGGAGATGGGTGTGCCCTGATGCTTTTTATCGAAGGTCCTTCCGGAGCTTTGCTGGCAACGCTTGGTTCGGAAGAGCCGCCGGTTTCCGCTTCCCGTTTCGTCCTGCTGGGAAGGGTGGTCGAGAAGAGGAGATCTTACAAATAGTGCTTTAATGACAATTCGTGAATTGCCTTTACGAAACCAAATAATAAGGGAAAAGATTATGTCTAAAGTAAAAGTAACTACCGTAACTTTGGCCGCAGCGACGATAATAATGGTTGCAGTCGCATGTCCTTTTTATGCAAATCGTCCGAAGGCTTTGTCTATTTCACTGGCGGAATACATTAACGCCGTCGAGGAACCTGCCGATGTTGATGAGCCGACATTTAACAAGGTTCTTTTAGTTCGGCCCATCGAGGTAGATTGCCGTCTTCGAGGGCCGTTTTCCCCGAACAAGGCGTTTCGAGGTAAATTCCCCGAAGAGTTTCGGCAGGGCGCAATAGCGTATTTCCGGCTCAAGAGGCGCTTTGCAAAGGTGGATACCTCGTCTGGTGACTTGAGTCTCATCGTGAAACTGGTAGGTTACGAGGGGGCAGACGGCAAATCCCCTCGACTGGCAGTGAAGGTCGATATGAAACTCTTCAACCTGGTCACCGGCCCGGAACTGCTGGTAGGAATAGTGGAATCCTCTTTTTTGCCGGTTACTCCCAAAAAGCTGAAGAAACTGGTACGGGTACCGGTGGGGGAAAAGGAATGGATACTTAAAGAAGGTACGCTGACGCTGGCTCGAATATGCACCTCGATATTCAAGCGAATGGACGAGCAAATGGTAAAAAACAGGGAGCTGATCTTGAAGCAAATTCAATAATATCTTAAAATGGAGAATGATATGAATCGCTTTATATATCTATTTGCGGTTTTGAGGCCGCTACTACCGATTTTGATGATTCTCGTCGGCGGAATCGGCGCTATTTATATTATTGGAACCGGCATCGGGGGAAAAGTGCTGCTTGCCGTTTGCTTACTAACCGTCTTGATCGGCATAAGTACTTATGCTTCGGAAGAAACCAAAAAAAGCGAGTTTTTCGAGAGATATTTCGGCAGCGGTTCGAAAAAGAAATCAAGAGGGCGTAAGCGAATGGGCAAGCGTTGTCCACAATGCCAAAAGATGATTTATCATCGTCGCACTGTTTGCCAGCATTGCGGATACGAGTTCCCGTCGAAAAAATACAAGGAAGAAAAATCCAAGAAAAAACGTCAAGAAAGCAACAACAAGGCACAAGCATGATACCTCTCATAACGTTCGTCGGCCCCTCCGGGTCGGGAAAAACCACATTGATAGAAAAGATAATTAAAGAGCTTTCCAGCCGGAACTTGCGCGTCGGAACCATCAAGCACCATCTGAAAACGCTCGAGGTCGATCACGAGGGAAAGGACAGTTGGCGCCACAAGGTTGCCGGTGCCAAAGCGGTGGTCATCGCCACTCCGGGCGGTACGGCGGCTATACGTAGTGAAGACAAAGAGCCGGACTTGACGGAAATAGCCGAAAGGTATTTGTTCGACGTGGACATTGTGCTCGCCGAGGGGTACAAGTCCGCCAACGTGCCGAGTATCGTCGTTGTGCGAGAAGAAACGCGAAAGGAACTGGATCTGTCCGTAATACGCAAACCGGTCGCGGTGATGACCGATTGCGACATTGACACGGGCGCTGTTCCCCGTTATTCGCTCGACGACACGGACACCATTGCAGAGTTCATCGCCGAAAAATTCCTACAGCAGCGTCCCTCCAGAAAGGTAAACCTGTTCGTGGATGGCAAATCGGTCCCAATGAAGCATTTCGTCAGGGATATTGTCGAAAAAACCGTCCGGGGCTTGATAAGTTCTTTCAAAGGAATTGAAAACCCGCGTAAAATAACAATAATGATCGACGAGGAATAGTTGAATTTTTACGGGTCGCGGGCGCAGCGACCGCCGGTGAAGGGCGTTGCCTCATCCGGCTTTAGGTAGTGGCGCCTGGTGACGGGCGAATATTTTACTTCTTCGCCGTCATAGTCGATGCCCCCTCTCAAAACCCTGTAGGTCTCTCCGTAGCGCGGGTCGGGCTCGGGGTTCAGCACATAGCCGATGAACCAGTCATCGATCCATTCCCAGACGTTGTCGGCCATGTGCATGCATCCGTAAGGGCTTTGTCCGGCGGGATCATCGTATACTTCCAACATTTCGGGGGTACCGGATGCCGTGTCGCCGCCGGCTTTTTTGCGGTCGTTACCCCAGGGCCATTTTCGGTCGTCAATGCCGCGCGCCGCTTTCTCCCACTCGTACTCCGTCGGCATGCGTTTTCCGGCCCACCGGCAGTAAGAATCTACATCCTTCCATGTCAGGTGACGGGCGGGGAGGCGTTTTTCTTTTCTTCGAGTGGAGCTCCCCTTTTCCGGCCGATACCCCGTCTCTTTAATGAATCTCGCAAATAACTCGTTGCTGATCTCGAACCTGTCAATGTAGTAGGCTTCGAGGAAGACCCTCATCCTCGGCCTTTCTTCCGGCCTCCCCTTATCGTCTCCGATAAAAAAGACGCCATCGGGGACATAAACCATCTGTGCGCCGTCTTTTCCCACTATGACCTGCCGAGGCCCGGGGTGGGGCGGTTCTTCTTTCCTGACGGTTCGAGGCTGCTTATCCCGGAAAATGACCAGGCCCGCCCAAACGGCCAAAACCGTCACCAGAAGAGCAAGAAGCAATTGCGACCACCACTTTACGAAATTGATCTTCATTTGTAAAATGATAATATCACATTGAAACCTTTATGGGGATAAGCGTAGGAATTTGCAATGAAAATTCGAGGTTTGATTTTCGACGTGGACGGAACTCTCGTTAACGTCGAGGAACGGTTCTATCACTGTTACAATAAAACACTCACTAAATTCGGAATCGATTCGCTGGACCGCGATACTTACGAGGACAAGCGGCGTCGCGGAGTATTAAGCGATCCGATTTCGGATGATGACGAGGTACTGGCGAGGTTTTGGCTCGACTTTATCGATTCTTTTTCTTATGCAGATGTTGAAGATCTGGGCAGCCCGTTTCCTGGAGTATTGGAAGCGCTCGATGAACTCGAAGCGCGCGGGTACAAAATGGCGATAGTTACCGGCAGAACCAGCGTTTCGGGGCGCGTAATCAAGGAGCTTCACGGCATGGGGATCGATGGTTATTTCCAGCTCGTCCTTACAAACGAGGATGGAATAGAGGGCCTGAATAAGGCATCGAAACTGATCGAATGCGCTCAAAAACTGGGGTTCTCTCCGGCCGAGTGCGCATACACGGGGGATTGGGAAGAGGACATCAAAAGCGCTCGGGAGGCGGGTATCGGTCTGGTGGTGGCCGTGCTGACCGGTGGGGAAGGAAAAGAATCGCTGGAAAAAACCGACCCGGACGTCATCCTCGGCGGTGTGGCCGAATTGCCCGGGTTCTTGTCCGCTCGCAGTTTCTCTTGAATACCGTGGCTATGCCTGCCGCAACGTCTCTGAGTCGGCAAAAACATATATACATAGGCGTTATTTCAGAAAGTAAATGAGCAATGCCTTTTTCAATTGCCCTATAAGGTTGACAAATCATTCCTCATATCGTAAATTTCTGTTAAAAATAAGTGCAGAGATCGGCTGCATGGGAAAAAATATTCGGTGAAGATCACCTTGAATTTCAATAAAACCAATCAATTTACTTTCATATTGATCGCTTGTGTAATAAGCGGAAAAAATAGCGAGGTAAAAAAATGACTGAAAACGCTGAACGTTATTATTTTTGGGGCCATCCAAAACAGAACGTGCCGACTCGAGCCGAAGCGGCAAGGCTGGCGGAAATGATAGCCGAGGTATCGAAGCGTATCTCGAACCCGCAACTCGGTTGGGCGCCTGCGGCGGACTTTCGAGGGGATATCGCCCGCGCCTTCCAGGGAAGCCGGGCGGTGCTCGGCACCCAGGTTGTCGGCTGGGCGCCTACCGGGAATTATACCGGTGGGATAAGTCCGCTTGCTCTCAAGGAAGACGGAGTGCATTTCGCCATACTCCACCATATTGACCGGTTAAGTTTCGGTGAAGAAGCAAAACACCTCAACAGGCAGATAATGATGTGTTGCAACAACGGCATCAAGCCGGTCATATGCCTTGGGCCTCAAAAAGGCCGCGAGTTGACCGAGACCGTCATCCTGGGAGCGCTACGCATAGCGTTGCACGGCGTGGATATCCATTCGCTCAATAAAAACGGCGTTATTTTCGCTTACGAGGCCGGATCGGTTACAGGGATCGACTTTTTGCCCGACTTGGGGGAAGTCGCCGAAGGACTCAACTTGATTTCAAATATAGTCGAGGAAGATTACCCCAACCTTGAAAATTACATGCTCTTTTACTCCGGCAGCCTGACGAGGACGACTCTGCCGCAACTTAAGGATCTGAAGGAGAAGAATCCTCGCTTTTCGGGGTTTTTGGTAGATTCTCCCAGCGCCGGCGAGGAGTTTCTCGAAATAGCAAAGAACTGGGCCAGCGAATTGCCGGAGCTCGAAACGCCGCTGGCTCCCGAGCCGGAAGCCACCCGGAAGAGAGAAATCCCCGAAATACGCACTCCGGCAAAGCCGGTGAAAGTGATAGTCATCGGTGGAGGAGAGATAGGCAACGATTTCATCGGGGGTATCAAAAACGATTTTCATAACCTCGAAGCAGTATCCCTTGATAACAGAGGCACCAGCCGAGCCGACAGCGCCGCAAAACTGTGGAAAGACTCGTATCTGAGCCACGGGCTGTTCAGCGATGATGTGAGCATTGATGGGGATTATATATGCGTTAACACTCATCATAACAAGCAGAAAATTCTTTATCTTAATTCAACGGGAAAAATCACGGAAATTATATCGAATCTAAAGTCCCGTAACGTGGAAGCGGACATCTGCCTGGTGGCGGTTGCGAATTTGATGAAAGACCGGACGAATTTGACTCCGTTCATCGAGGCGGGTCTGGCAAAATATGTAATCACCAGCTCAAACAGCCCTGCAGCGGATATAACAATCATCCCGGGATACAACCAGGACGATTTCAATCCCGACCTGCATAAGGTTATATCCATCAGTTCATGCGGTGGTGAAGCGGGCGTGCTTATTTTATCACCGTTGGCCGATCATTACGGCAAAGATGCCTTCAAGTTCATAAGCGTTATAATGCTGCATTCCAAGACGAATACGCAGTTTGTCGCAAACAAGGGTCGAGACCCCAAAAATGAGGAAATACTCGCCAATATCGCCATTACCGACACCGGTTTCGAGAAGATCGTCGCGGCTCCGGGATTCTTCGAAAATACCATGGGCGGCGTCATGGCGTTCTCGAGCCGTATACCGACCGAAAAAACCAGCGTGGCCATAATGCTGATCGGATTGCAACCGGTTCACAACGAAGCGGTCACCAGAAAGATAATCCAGGATATTTACATCACTGCCAGCCTGGATTCGCAGTACAAGGGCATCCTGCGCTATGAGGAAAATCCTTCCGGAACGAAATACTACGTCCGGGCGAGGGAAATGACTCACATATTCGGCCCGATGGTGCAGGTGGTAAGGCCACACATACCGGGCATGGATTCATCCCACGGCGACTTCCATATACTGGGCGTGCCCTTCGCCTACGGGAACGTGCCGGGTTACGGCGAGCAATTGCGCAAGATGATGATGATCATCGGCGAAAAGATTTACGGCGCAAAAAAATAGGGCTTTACCCGCCAAAGCAGGGGAAAGCCCTGATAATATAGACCAGTAATTAAAAGCTGCTCTTACTTCTTCCTATAGTTTGCCAGTTCTTTCAGAACTTTATCCAGCAGTTCTTGTGGGTACACTTTACCGCCCAACTTAGTCCATACCTTTTTCGACGCTGTCTCAATGGTGGCCATATCTGCCGCATTCAGAGTGATGGGCTTAATCCCGAATTTCTCAAATGCCGCTATGCATTTTTTCTCGTAAGGTCTCAGATGATCCTTTATCCATATTTTTTCCTTCGTAAGTGTTTCATAGATCAATAATTCGGTAAAGTTATGAATAAGGATATCGGGGTATTTACCCCGGAATTGATCCTGTATTTTCGTTGAAAAGATTATTGCGGCGGGCGAGTAAAACAGCGGTTGTTTCACGTAATAATGGAGATTGGTATAAGCCTGCGTGCCCAGTATCCATGGCGCGGGACCGTATGTGGCGTCCACTAACCCGGTGTTAAGGGATGTTACCACTTCCGGAACCGATATGGGCGTGGGACGAATCCCCAGTTCGGCATAGGTGGCGGTCTCCACGGTACCGAACCATGTCATCATTTTTTGCTTCCTTATATCTGCGAGGTTGGTTACCTTGTTTTTCGTCCAGAGGTAGAAGAAGCCGGTGTCTATAAGCCCGGCCATTATATAACCTCTCTTCTCAAAGGCGTTATCGACGAATTTCCTGAATTTTTTCAGTATATGGTCAACTTCCTTATAGTTGTTGAATAAGGACGGTAGAGAGAATATCGCGACTTCCGGCGCCGCCTTGAAGACGCCCAGGGCCGTACACCCGCAGCCGTCAAGCTGGCCCATGTCCATCTTGCGCAGGATGTCGACATCCTCTCCCATAACGCCACCGACGTACATCTTTAAAATAACTTTCCCTTTGCTGACTTTTTTAAGGTGTGGGTTGAGTACCTTTTTCGGAAACTCCAACCACGCCGTCCCTTCCGGGGCGAGCGTTCCGATCTTTAGGGTGATGGGTTTGTCCAGCATCACCGTAGCTTTTTCCCAAAGGATACCGTGAAGAGCCTTGCCGGATAAGGAAGGAAACATTTCGGGGGCGCGTTTTAATATTTTCCCGATTTGATGCCTGGAAAATTTATATTTTTCTATATCCGAGAAAACCTGTTTCTTTACCAGATTGCGAATTTGTTCCTTGCTTACTTCGCCGCTCTTTACCATCTGGCGAAGTTTTTCAATTCTCTGTTTCTGTTCGGCGGTCTGCGTTT
>Ga0180432_10001485_pt1 | contig 37053 bp, 54 predicted proteins | sample SS_ome_10_FD_132414 | JGI IMG/M metagenome (GOLD analysis project Ga0180432, IMG submission 132414) | Hypersaline lake sediment archaeal communities from the Salton Sea, California, USA - SS_1_MS_2 metaG | ecosystem: Environmental > Aquatic > Non-marine Saline and Alkaline > Hypersaline >... | reverse complement strand
GGGGCGGAGAGAAAGAGAGTTGTGGTCAGCGGGGGATCTATGCCAAAACGGACGCCAAAAAGACGCCCAAAACAAGCGAGCGAAATTGGGACCGAAAAGGGGCGCTTTCGTGCGCGTGATTTGGCGGCAATGCTTCAGAATACTCCGCCGGGACGGGAAATAACGGAAGCCGATATAACGAAGGACATTGATCGCGGGTTGCCGGTCACGAAAGACGGCGAGATCGATTTGGGAAACTATCTCGTTTGGCTCTTGGTGCAGCACGGATACGGAAGGAAATAACCAAGCGACATTGGATGGAGGATGCGAAGCATGAAAAAGGATAGGGTGCTATCTTATTGGACTTTTGATCGCGACAAATGGTGTTTGACAAAAGACGACGGCAAAAAACCGTGCTATAGGGTCCATAGACAGACCGTGGACAGCTTGGGAAATCCGGCATGGGAACAAACCGCTTGTTTGTATTATCCTAAAAATGAAGGGACGAGAGATTGGTTGAACTTGTCTGCGCGATCACTTGCTGAAAAGATCGCGGCTCTCGCGAGCGGGGACGACGCTTAATGCGGTTGCTTTCCGACACGGAGATCGCGGAGACGATAAACGACACGGCGGGGTTTGACATACTCACCGATCGCCAAGTCGAAGGACTGCGCAAGCGGAGCCCGTGGAAGCTTGGCAGGAACTCCAAGGTGTCTCCGTTGCTTTTGGTCGCTTGGTTAAAGACGACGCTAGATCAAGGCGAGATAATGCACGTCGCCGGAAAGACGACGGCGGAGAGGAAGCTTGACGCGTCCGGGCGGTCGAACGACATAGAGCGGATCTTGGGACATATTCCGGACGTGGAGGATCCGGAGAGAAAAGAAAGTTGTCGCTGCGATCTCCCCGCCTATCTCCGGACGTATCACGGCGAAACCTTTTGCTTGCCGTTTTCGTCTCGTCATATCGCAATGTTGCAACGCCTACAATCGGCTATGATGGGGTTTAGCGCGTGGATGCTTGAGACGGCGTTTCGAGCTTTCGGCAAAACGTCGCTTGCGGAAGGGGCGGCAATGTGGGCGATCAACTATGGGCATAGGAAATACGTTCCGATCATCGGTCCCGACGAGGCGCACGCGGCAAAGGTCGCCGCGAGTATCCAAACGGAATACGAATCGAACGACGTTGTTTGCGCGGACTTCCCGGAAATCTGTTGGGCGATTCGCGCTCTTGAAGGAAAGTTTCAACGGTGCGCGTCGCAGTCTTACCGAGGGAAGTTAACTTGCGTCGAGTGGAATTCGAAAACGCTTGTCTTTCCAATGATCGAGGGTTCCCCGGCGGCGGGCTCAATAATAGAATCCAGGGGATACACGGGGCGGATCCGGGGGCTCCGGCATAAGCGAGCGGACGGCGCGGTTCTCCGCCCGGACTTTGCGATCTTCGAAGATCCGCAAACGGAAGCGACCGCCAAGAGCCCGTCCAAATGCGACAATCTCTTGGAGATCTTGATCAATGCCGTTCTTGGGTTGTCCGGACATACCAAGCGGATCTCCGTTGTCGTCCCAGCAACAATAATTCAGCAAGGCGACGCAATCGATCAACTCGCGACGGACAAGGAACGGTTCGGAGCTTGGGTCCATAACAATACGCCGCTAATGAGTTCGCTCCCGGACAAGATGGATCTTTGGCTTGGCAAGTATGCGGAAATGCGGCGGGCGTTCGATCCGGAACTCCCCGGCGACCAAGAGAGAGCGCAAGCCGCAAGCAATGAAATCTACAAAGACAACCGGGAAGAAATGGACACGGGCGCGGAAGCGACTTGGGCGGAGTGTTTCGACGACACGGAGATCAGCGCGATTCAACATGGAATGAACATCTTGATCGACCGGGGAGAGGAATACTTTGCGAGCGAGTGTCAAGGACAACCGATCGACGCCCGCTCCCAAGGGATCTTCGAGCTAGATCAAGACGTTATCGCTCGACGCGTCAACGGGCTTCCGCGTCTACGCGTCCCTGCGACTTCGCAGGTTCTAACGGCTTTCGTCGACGTCGCCCATCAGCGCCTAGACTGGATCGTTGTTGCTTGGGGGCCGGACTTTACAGGACACGTCGCCGCCTATGGAGAGTGGCCGGAGAACAAGAAACCGCTTTGGGATACGCGTTATCAATCGCTCTCCCAAGGTATGCTCGCGGGGCTTACGGACTGCGTTAACCATATAAACTCCCTCGTCGTAACAAGGGACGACGGGGAGGTTCTCCCGCTCGATCGCGTTCTTATCGACTGCGGCGATCCGGAGACGCGGGGCGAGGTCTTTACGATTTGCGCCGGGAAGCGCTTTGGGTGCAACGTCCTCCCGTCTCGCGGTCGCGCTCACCACAAGTTTAGAATGCCGTCGGACAAAAAGGTTCGGTCCTTCGTGAACGCATATCTCGATGTTTGGAAAGGGTCGGGGCGCGTCGTTATCCATGACGCTTGCGTTTGGCGCGAGCGAATACAAAAGGGGCTTATGAGTCCGGAAGGGACGCCGGGGGCGATCCGCATTTGGGGGAGCGAGCGAGAGCGTCATACGAAGCTTGCGGAGCAACTATGCGGAGAGCGCTTGATCGAAAAATTGGTTGGCGAGACGGGCGAGATATACAAGTGGTACGTCGTTCCCGGCGTCGGAAACCATAAGCTCGACTGTCTTGTGGGTTCTGCGGTCGCGGCGGCGATCGAGGGGATCCGGTTTGTTGGACAGGCTCCCGCAGTGCGGCGCAAGCGGCGCAAGCGGGGTGGAATGAAGGTGATCGATATATGATTGGGTTTGATTGGTTGGCGTCTCCAAAGCTATTCCCTTGCGTAATGATTGGGATCAGTCTCGCGGCGGCGGCGCGGTATGGGTTCGACGGAGATTTGAGGCGGTTTGTCTATTGGGTTGCGGCGGCGGTTTTGACGGCGTCGGTTACGTTCTGAGAAAAGGAAAGGAAAAAAAGTGGCAAAAAAAAGGACACGGAAAAAGCGGACCGGAAAACAGGCGCAGAAAAAGACAACGCCGCAACCGGCGGCGGTCCCGGCGAAGCGGCGGCGGGTTGGGGAAATCCGTTATATATGCGCAGAATGCGGCGGAGACTTGAAACGGAATAGCGGCGGCGAGTCCGCGCCGGGGTTTTTGAGCCGTCGTTTTATCTGTCTAAATTGCGGGCGTGAAACAGATCAATACGTTACGCCAAGAAAAGAAATCCGCTTATAAGCGAGGTCAAAGCTTGAACCGCCCCCGTCCGGCTCCATATTGTATGAGGCGGGCGGGGGCGGATTCTTCCCCCCCGCCATTGCCCAAACTTCCCCGGGGGAGACGCAATGGCGCTAACCGCAACGCAGATCCAAGCCATAATTGATCAACTCTACGACGTAGCGAGCCAGCGGGCCGGGATCCTTGCCGTCGATTTTGACGGCCATACAATCCGGTACGACTCGATCGAGCAAGTAAACAAAGCGATCAAGTTTTGGGAGAGCCGGTTGGCAAGGCTTACCGGAGCGCGTCCCGCCGTCGCACAAACCGATCTGAGGGATTTCTAGTATGGGAAACCGCCTTTCCATCTCGCGTCGCGTTCTGCGTTACTTTGGGTACGATGCGATCAAGGACACGAAGCGCAGAAAGTCCCCCCGCTCGATCAACTATTCAGAAGATAACACGTTGCCGGATTGGGCGCGGAAGCGCTTGACCGCCACCGTTCGCGACGTCCAAAGGAATTTCGCGGTGGCTTCGTGGGCGATTCGGAAACATTTGGATTATGTGTCGTCTTTCTCTTTCCAGAGCAAGACCGGAAACGAAGCGTTCGATCGGCGTCTGGAAGAGCTTATGGCTTGGTGGAGTCTCCCGGAAAATTGCGACGTCCGCAAGCGCGACTCCCTTTCGCGGTTGACGCGGATCGCGGAGCAAAGCCGGACGATTGACGGGGACGTTTTTCTTGTGCGGTTAAAGACCGGACAGATCCAAGCGATCGAGTCCGACCGCGTTTGCGACGCTCGCGGTGGAGGCGCATTGCCGGAAGGGATTAGCGCGGATAACGTCGTTCAAGGCGTTATCCTTGGTCCGGGCGGGGCGGCTCAAGGGTACGTCGTGAACCAGCGCCGGAAGAATTACGCCGGATCCATGACGTTCGAGAAAGTGGTAAGCGCTCGCAATTGTTACCATCTCGGCTACTTCGACCGCTTCGATCAAATCCGGGGCGTCTCCCGGCTCGCCGCCGCGATCAATACCTTCCAAGATCTTTACGAGGGTTTGACGTATGCGATCTGTAAGGCGAAAGTAACGCAGTTGTTCGGGCTTGTTACCTATCGCGACGCGACGGAAGCGCTTGGGAATCTCGACGAGGAAGAAAACGCGGACGGCTCGAAGGACTATAGCGAGAATATGGGGAAAGGGATCTTCCACCTTGATCTCGAAGATGGGGACAAAGCGGAGATCTTGGAATCCAAGAGCCCGTCGACGGAGCTGCAAGAGTTCTCGCAGATAATGATCGCGCTTGCTCTTAAATCCGTCGATCTTCCGTTCTCTTTTTACGCCGAGAATTTTAGTAACTACAGCGGAAGCCGCCAAGCTCTCCTCCAGTATCAACAAAGCGCGGAAGCGAAGCGCCAAGAGGTCCGGGGCTTCCTGGATTGGGTTACGTTCTGGAAGATCGCAACGTGGGTTTCCGTTGGCTTGCTCCGGCTCCCGGCGGGCGCTTCGGTGCGCGACGTTCGGTGGGAATGGATACCGAAGGGGATCCCGTGGATCGATCCCTTGAAAGAGGTAAAGGCAAACGTCGCCGCGATCGACGCCGGGATTATGTCGCGTCAAATGGTCGCGAAGTCGACCGGCGCAGATTGGTTCGACATACTCAAACAACTCGAACAAGAGGATCAAGCAATGCGGGCCGCGAAGCTCTCGGGGGACGAATCGGGGCGCGGGGCTCTCGAAGCGATCGCGGACAGTATGGCGGACCGAATCAGCGAAAGCATTGGACAAAGAGACGAGCCGCAAGGCGAAAGGGGTTAAAATGTCAAAGCCGCGTTGGATGATCTCCCAAATGTGTTTCCGGGCGATTGGGGAAGTTGACAGGGAACAAGGCGTTCTCTCAAACGTCGCGGTCGTTACCGAGGGCGAAGCGAAGGGACACGGCGTAAACCTTGACGCCGAGTTTGTTGGAAAGGTCGTAGCCGATGGAAACGCAGCGGGCGCAAGAGGACTCAAGGCGCGGTTCGGTCATCCCACTATGTCGTCAACCGCTCTCGGAACTTTCCTTGGACGTTACAAGAACTTCCGAGAGGAAAGCGCGGACGGACGCGCTATTGCAAGAGCCGACTTGTTCTTGTCCGGAAACGCGAAAGAGACTCCACAAGGAAATCTCTTTGACTACGTAACGGGGCTCGCGTCGGAAGATCCAAGCGCGTTCGGAGCGTCGATCGTTTTCAAGCCCGGGGCGCGGTATCTTCGCCGGGACGGTGAAAAGAAGTACATCGGCGGGGACGTGCAACCGGAACGCGGCGAGCCCGTGTTTGTGGACTGCGAAGAACTCGTTGCTTGCGACCTTGTGGACGATCCCGCCGCGAATCCGGACGGCTTGTTTTCGCAATGGTCCCGGGCAACGTGGGCCGGACAGGTAACGGAGTTCCTTGATCTCCATCCCCATATCTTCGATCTATTCGAGGAAAACCCCGACGTAATGCGCGGGTTTTTGGTTCGTTATCGGGAGTACTTAGCGAGGAAGGGAAAGAGCATGGCAACGGATCTTGAATCGGCGGCGGAGACCGCACTTGACCAAGGGACCGAAGCGGAAGAGGCGGAAGCTTTGGACGTGGATCCCGGTGATACCTCCGAGGAAGTGGACACGGAAGCCGCGAGCGCGGAAGCCGACGGAGAGACGGTCGAGGCGAATACGGGGGAAACCCCGGACGCCGAAGCGACCGGAGAGGGAGAGACGGCGGACGACGCCGGGGAACCCGCGCCGGAAGCGACAGACGCGATCGATCCCGAGGCGGACACGGACGTTTTGCCTCCTAGCGATTCGCCCCAAGAGCAAGGGAGCAAAACGGACGGCGAGCGGTTCTTGGAAGCTTTCGGGGACGTCGGCGGAGTTTGGTTTGCGAAGGGATTGACCTTCGAGCAAGCGCAAGCGGCATACGTCGCGAAGCTCAAGGAAGAAAACGGGGAGCTCCGGTCGCGTCTCGAAGCATTGGACGCGGACGGCGAGGATCCGCTTTCCTTCGCAACCGCGCCGACCGCTCCGGCGGGGGACTTTGTTTCGCAAGCCAAGGCTAAGGCCGAAGCCGAGGAGATCACATTCTCCAAGGCCGCGTCCCTCTTGGCGAAGGAAAACCCGAAGCTCCATGCGGAGTACAAACGGAGCGCACGGGAAAGCGAGTAAACCGGCGAATGGCCGGACGACACTTGGAGCAGGAAAGGAAACACAATGGCACAGCAAGTTGCAAGCCCGATCACTTTCACGGCGAGCGAAGCGCTCTTGGCGTATCGTCGCGTTAAGCTTTCCAGCGGAAGCGGGACGGCGGTTGAGTACGCCGACGAGGGCGATTGGTTCTTGGGGATCACCCAAGAGAACGCCGCGAACGCCGGTCTTGTTTCCGTCAAGGACAAGAAAGACGGCGGCTCGACGATCTGCGTTGCAAGCGGCGCGATCTCCGTTGGCGCGGACGTTTACGGCGCGGACGACGGCAAGGTTTCCGCGAGCGTATCCGGAATCGCCATTGGCAAGGCGTTGACGGCGGCTCTCGCGGACGGCGACCAAGTGGAGGTTTACTTGGACGACTCGATCTCGGAAACGTGGAGCTAGGCGCGGGGATCTCCCTGTAAGACGCTCCGGTTCGACCGGAGTTCGAAGGACAGAAACAGAAAGGAACGACAATGCCAGGAATTGATCAAGCAACATACGGAGTCCCCCGTTTGGACCTTGGCGAAGCGCTCATGGAGTACATGGATTCCGAAACCAATTACATCGGAACCCAGGTCCTTCCGCTTACGCCGGTTCCGGTCGAGGGCGGCAAGTACTCCGCGATCGTCCGCGAGTCTCTGACCGCTTCGGTCAAAACCAACCGGGGCGACAACGCGGCTTACTCACGCGTCGGTTTGAAAGCCGAGGACGTGACGTACGCTTGCGAGGAGCACGGTCTTGAGGGTCCGGTTTCGCAGAAGGTCCGCCGTCGTTACATGAACGACTTTGACGCGGAACTCGCGGTTGCCAAGAAGACTCTTGGGGCGCTTCTGCGGGCGCAGGAGATCCGCGTTGCCGACGCCGTGTTTGACGCGGCGGTTTGGACGGGCGCGGCGCTCTATCTCGACGTGACAACCGTTTGGAGCAACGCCGCAGCAACGATCGTTGCGGACATCCAGGCGGGCAAGGACAAGGTGTTTGCGAATACCGGAATGGAGGCGAACTCGCTCATTCTGAATCGCAACGTCTTCTCCTATCTCAAGACGAATACCGAGATCCTTGGTCGAATCCAGGGAGCGCAGGTCGCGAGCGAGTCCGTTGTAATGGGTTGGCTTGCCGACATTTTCGGACTCGAACGGATCTACGTGGGGCGCGGCGTCTACAACACGAAGCCCGAGGGCGATACGGCGTTTGTTGGCGCTCCCATTTGGTCGGATTCGTATGCAATGGTTGCATACGTCCCCGAGGGCGATACGGTCATGGATCCGGCCATTGGTCGGACTTTCCTTTGGACCGAGGATTCCCCGACAAACGTTGTCTCCGAGTCCTACGAAGAACCCCAAACGCGTTCGACGGTCGTTCGCGTCCGCCAAAACACGGACGAGAAGATCATCGATCCGTATTTCGGGTTCCTGCTCAAGATCGACTGAGTGGACAACCAAGACGGCGAATAACCGGGGGGACGGGAGCAAACCCCGTCCCCCCTCTTTTTCCGGATTCTGACAAGGGGTTGGAGCTATGATGGAAGCGATCTTGGCTTTCCTGCAAACGGAAGCGGCGGCAAACCTAATCCTTGGGGCGATCGCTCTCGCGGTTGGATACTTTCTCAAGAGGTCCGCCGTCAAGAAATACAAGCTCGAACGGTGTATTCTCGCGCTCCAAACCGGCGTCCAAGAGACGTACGAAGAGTACGTAAAGTCTATCAAAGAGGCGTCGACGGATGGGAAGTTGACAGAGTCCGAAAAGATGCAAGCGCGGGACCGCGCATGGAACGCGGCAAAGGTGATTCTACAAGAGGAAGGGATCGACCTTGCCAAGTACTACGGGCCGCGCATTTCAAAGGCCGTTATCGAAGCGCTCATAAAGCGCTCAAAGACGGCGGGGAATATGGCGAAAGGAATTCTTGAACCCGAGGCGGACGGCGCGTAATGGCGATCGGGGAGATTGTCGGCGCGATTCTGGCCGCGTTACTCAAGGCGATTTTCGGAACGGATCAAATCCATGAGACGGAAGTTTGTAACCCCATACCGGAGATCGACCTTGACACGGGGATCGATCCTGTTGATCGCGATCGCGCTTTGCTTCGGGATTGCGGCTTGTGATTTGACACTTGGGCCAAAGGTCAAAACAAAGTTGATCGTAATGCGTCCGGGCAAGCCGTTTCATATACTCGAAAACCGAAAGGTACGGGGGCGGTTGCTTAACGAGGGGGGGGACACGGTAGCGCAAGACGTCGGGGGTTGGGTTGCAATGCCGCTCGACCATTGGGAAGCAATCAAGAGGACACTACAACGGGCGGAGAATAACTAGCATGGAAGTTCCCTTGGGGTTGTTGATCGGCGTCGTAACTGCGCTCGCGGGAACGTGCGGCGTTCTTTACAAAAACAACTTGACGCAACAAAAGCAAGTAGAGTCTCTACTTTCAGAAACAAAGGAGCTAATGGGCTCTCTTGCGGAATTGGTCCGCAGCGCAAACGGGCTCATGCTCGAAGTGAACCGCACAATGGAGGCTTGCCATATAGAGCGGGAAGCCGTCGAACATAGGGGGAACGTCAATGCTTAACTCCCGGGAGTTCGTCAAGGAAAGCCAAAAGACGCGGACGGTAATTCGGCAAGCGACTTGTCCCGAGGGGTTTTGCTTGGTAGTTGACGACGACGGGGGGACCTTTGAGGTAATAAAGAGACTATTGGATCGCGCAGGGATCGCGGCGGAGCAAGCGGAAAGCATTGACGCGGCGATCTCCGCCTTGCATGAAAAAGCGCGGCGGATAATCTGCGCGGTGATCGGGAATCACATTAACGGAACAGGGAGCGGAACGGACGTAATACGCGAGATCGAAAGAGACTGTCCGCAGATCCCTTATGTGGTTTATACGTCCGACGCGAGCGCGGCGGACAAACTCGCAAGACACTTTCCCCGGGCGAACGTCGTTCTCCAGGGGAACAATACGGCGGCGCTCTCCGAAGCGCTTGGTTTGTTATCGTAACGAAAGGGAAACACAATGGGAACTCCCGCGCCAATTTCGAATCTCACGGTTGAGAAGACAAGCAACGTCGAGTTCTTGAAAGACTCCGCGAGCTATTCGGTTAGCGTTTCGACGTCGTCAAGCGATCTCGAAACCTTGATCGGGGAAGCGTTGCCGGACAACGTCTTGGGAGTAACGGTTGTCGTCGGGACAGAGACGATCCATTACAATCCGGCGGGGACCGCGAGCGCTTCGAACTCCCACTTGCCCGCAGTCTTTACCATTTGGGGGACCAAGGCCGTTCTGGACCTTGCCGAGTTCTACGCGGCGTCCGGCGTCGAAATGGGCGTAATCGTCCACGTCCCCGCCTATACTCACGACGCCATAGGATAGGCGCGGAAAGAGAGAGGGCGACACTATGGCCGATCGCTATTGGGTTAACGACGACTCGGACGGCGACTTTTCCAATGCGAACAATTGGTCCGCAACGGATGGGGGCGCGGGCGGTGCGGGCGTTCCCGGGTCCGGGGACACTGCGCGGTTTGAGTCGACTGTAAACGACGACTGCACGTTGTCCGCAGACGTTACGACGGGACCAAGCTTGCGCATTTTCGGCGGATACTCAGGGACGATCGATCTTAACGACTACGCCTTGACGGTACAGAACGTCACGGTAAGCGCTAACTCTTGCACATGGAAAACGGGGACGGGGACGTTTACCATAAACGGGACAATGACGGTCGCATGGAACGTCGGGACAATGACGAAAGAGGGCGGAAAGCTTGTAATCGCCGGTACAAGTAAATCCGTCGACTTTCTCGACACATACGGAAACATAGAGGTAACTGGAACGACGATCTATTGTGGGCGAATGGTAGCGGACGATCTCACGATCAAGACAGGCGCGAGCATAGAGATCACGTCGTCAAGCAGCCGATGTAAGGATCTTTACGTTGAATCGTCCGCGACAATGACGATCACAACAAATACGATGGAGGTCGGCTCCGGAAGGAACTTAAAACAGCAAGACGGGACGATCAATGGGACGGGGACTCTCCGCTTTTACAATTGGGGCGGGACGCTTCCTTGGGTGTCGGGGATAACGCAATTCGATGTTGCTATTCAACTTTACTCGTTCAATCAAACCAAGGATCTTACGCTTGAGTCCGGGACGATTACGTTTGACAAGGGGCTCAAGTTCTTGATCGGGCCGTCCGGCTCGATCACGGTTAACAACGACACAAACGATCCGGTTGTATACATTGGCGGAGATTTCGCCCACGATCCCGTTTCGACGGGCGGGACTCTTACTTGGAACAAGGGCGTCGGAAACGTCATATTCAGCGGCAACGCCGGAACCTTTGCGGTCAATCTGGACGGGCAAGATTTCGAGGATACCCAATTTAACCAAGCGGGCGCAACTTGGCAACTCGCCAACGACGCGGAGTTTGTGCGGCTTCGCATACTGGCGGGAACCGTCAAGATGGGATCCGGCTCCATTGAAACGGGGGATTTGGATTGTTCCGGCGGGGCGCTCGAAATGGAAAGCGTTTCGCTCACCGTCAACGGCGGATACCAAGTGGGTTCGCTTTCGTCTCTTGACGCGGGGACAAGTTCCGTCGACCTTGCCGGGACGTCCGAAGCGATCTATACGACGGCGGCGACGTGGGACTTTTACGATCTCACCGTCTCGGGGAGTTACGATACGTCCGGCGTCGGGCGGAATCTCAATTGCAAGAACTCGATCACCGTAACCGGAACGCTCGATCTCGACAACGTCAATAGCACGTTGATCGCAACGTCAACGCTTGCGTCTTTCACCTTGACCGGCGGGACTGTAACCGGACTCGGGACGATTAGTTGGGGGACGGCGAGCGGGACGTTCCCAACGGACGGGACGATCAGTTGTTCGCAAGTTACATGGACTCGCGGGACGACGCTTCCGGCGAGGACGTTTGACGCGGATTTGATGTTACGCGTCAATCAGATCTCAACCGTTACGTTTGGGGCCGGGACTCTCACGGTAAACGGCGATCTCGCAAATACGGACAATACTTCGAACCTTGCGGTCACGTATGATTTTGACACAAACGATCCGACTGTCAACGTCTCCGGCGATCTGCTATTCAATACGGCGATCGGAACGCAAACGGTCGAAGCCGGGGCCGCCGTGTTTAATGTCGAGGGCTCCGTGGACGTGTCGACCGTCTCCACCTACACGGGCGGATCGGAGACGTGGAACCTTGCGGGCGCGGCGTCCGGGACGCAAACCATCGAGAGCAACGGAAAGAGCCTTGGGGCGTTTGTCGTCAACGATAGCGGAGCAATAAAACAACTCGTCGACGATTTGAATTGCGCGAGCTTTCAGCTTGACGACGGGGACTTGGACCTTAACTCCAAGACGCTTACGACGAGCGGGAACTTTGCCGTCAATAGCGCGGCGGACGTCTCCGATTGGGGAGGCGGGACAATCGACGTCGGCGGGAATTTCGGAGCGAACGGCACGGGGATTGGATCGGAACTTGTTATTGCGGCGGCGACGACGTGGACTCTTAACGTCACGGGCGGAGCAACGGCGCAATATGTCGACGTTCAAAACTCGGACGCTTCCGGGGGAACGGAAGTAATCGCGGCGGACTCGCTCGACTCCGGCGGGAACGTAAATTGGGATTTCGGGACGGAACGGACCGTAACGATTGCGGAAGTTGGGGCGCGGAACGTCCATGCTCCGCGCTTGCGCTTGCAGCGCAACGGGCGTTTGTACGGCTAACCCGCTTTGAGTTGGCTTATTGTCCTTGCGATTTGTGGGATCCTTGTAATGCTCTTGGCGCTTTGCGACGGCGGAAGGGATCGGAATGAGTAGCGGCGGATACAATCGAAGCACGTTTGGCGCGGACTTCCAAAACGTCGATCTCAAGTTCATACAAAAAGACGTCCGCTTGGATGCTACATACAAGCGCGGATTATCTACCGTCGATCTTGAGGTCGTCCGGGGCGCGGCGGTCACGAATTACGACGACCGCGCCGGAGTCGACATTGCGATCGGAGACGGAAGCTTTTGGATCAAGGCGGATCTGTTGGACTTCGGCTCCGGTCCCTTTGCGCCGGAAATGCACGATCAGATCCACACGGCAAACGGCGACGTATACGAAGTACTCGATCCGGGGCGGCTCGACGCCGAGAACATCCTTTGGAGCGTCCCCGTTGTCCGAGTGGATTACGTGCAACCATAGGGAGGAATCATGGCCGCAAGCATTGTCGAGCTATGCCAGGGGATCGCGGACGCGATAAACGGAGCCGGGAGCGGGACGTTCTCGGAGCCGTTTACGGCGGTCTTTGAATACGCGCCACAATACACGATCCCGGATACGGAAACTCTACGCGTCGTCGTAACCGACGCGGGCGGAACGATCGAGCGTCCGGCGCGGCGGCTTTTACAGTACGCGGACACGGCGCGAGTCGTCGTTATGTGGAGAGTCGCGGACGCAAGCGGGACCGGGATCGACGCGGATTTGATGGAGCGCGGGTTGGTTTTGCTCGAAGAGATTACGGAGTTTCTTTTCGGATTGCAGATCGGCAACTTTAAGCAATCCGGATCCCTTGTCCGGGGCGACGGGGAAAAAGACAAGTCCCATTACTACCCGGGGAACCTCGATCAAGGGCTTATCTTTGCGGCGGATCTCCGCATTGGCTATCAAAAGCAAGTACAGGTTTAGACAATGTTTCGACTCAACTTCCAGGAATCGATCGACGTCAAACCGCTTTTGCGCGAAGTCGCAAGGGCGAACCGGAAAGCGTTGAGCGAATCTGGAAAAGAGGTAAAGCGGGAAGCGAAAGCGCTTGTCAAAAGAAGGAAAGGAACGCGAGGAAGAAACAAGGCGGGAAGGTTTACGCGAGCCCGTGGCGGCGGAAGCAAGCCCGGGGAACCCCCGTCGAGAGTGTCCGGCGATCTCCACAGGTCGATCAAGTATGAGACGGGACGAACGATCGTCTTGGTAGGGGCAACAAGACCGCTTGGTTCGCACGGGTCGATCTTGACTTGGGGCCGGAAGGTCACAAGCAAAACCGGCGAGTTGCGCGAGCGTCCGTTCATGGCTCCCGCCTTGGAGCGGGTCCGGGGGCGATTGCCGGAGAAGTGGCGAAACAGACTGTAACAACGAAAGGGAAACGAAATGGCTGTAGATGTTGAAATTGGATACGAAAGTTCCTTGTATATCAATACGGGAACCTATGGGACGCCCACTTGGACCGAGATTACGCTTGCGCGTGATGTAACGGCAAACCAAGCGGTCGACCGGATCGACGTGACAAGCCGGATCACGGCGCGGAACGGTTTTCGCGCCAACGGTTACGGGTTGCGCGAGCTTGGATGGTCTTTCGATATGCTCGTTCCGGCGGGCGGAGAAGTCGACACGGCTTACAGCGCATTGATCGACGCGCAGAACGACCGGACGCCCGTTGACATTCTCCATGTCGAGGGCGGCTTGGTATCGGTTGACGGTCTGACCGCAACCCGCGCCGTTTGTGGCGTGTTTGGCGGCGAGAAAGGCGAGCCCTTGGCGGACGCTTCGACGCGTTCCTTTGAGCTTTCCTTTGCGCTCAACAGTGATCAAGACGTCCCGCAATTTGGGACGACGAGCGGCGGGGCATTTGTCCCAAGTAGCTAGGCCGCAGGTCCCACGTTCCCCGTTCCCTGCTTCGGCCTACGTGGGGTCGTCGCAGGGGCGGGGGTTTTTGATATTGCGAAGGAAACAACATGGACAGGTTACAGACTACGTTTCTTAACGAGAACGGGCGCGAATACGACGTAAAGGTAAGCGTCCCGATCGCCCATGAGTTTTGCCGCGTCAATGGGATCAAACTCGAAGGGTTGAACCCGCTCTTGCTCGACATTGCGCAATTGATCGATCTCGCTTATATGGCAACGCGATCCTCCAAGATGCAAGCGCTTGGGGAGACGAAAGATCAGTTCTTGGAAGGATTGGAAGGGGAGTCCTTTTCGCGTTGCCAGGACTGCGCGGTAAATGCGCTTGTAAATTTTTCCCTGCGAGTATTGCCGAAGGATCAAGCGGCGATACTCAGAGCCGAAGTCGAAAAGGTCCTAGCCGTAACCGGGGGCGGTCAAGACTCAAGCGAAAGCCCGGAAGATCTTGGGAGTGGCGGGACGTCTTCCGACTCTGCGGAAGCGTAGGACAGGATCCGTTTACAACGGGTTGTTCTCTGCGGGAGTTGGATTGGCTATACGAAGGGACGCAGATCGCACGGTACGAAGCGGACGCGTTGTTCGTAACGATGATCGCAAACATTTTCGGGAAAGAGCCGCGAGAGCTAACGGAATTCAACCCGCATCCGGAAGAGGGATAAGCAATGCCAGCAAACGCCGTCGCAATGGGAAAGGCTTACGTCGTCGTCGGAGCGCGGACGGGTCCGCTCTTTAAGGCGTTAGGCAACGCAGAAAAGCGGATCGCAAGGTTCGGCGCGAAAGTCGGACAGATCGCCGGGGGCTTCGCAAAGCTTGGGACGGCGATCGCTCTTCCGTTTGTCGCGGCGTCTCGGGTCGGCTTGGAATTTGAAAAGCAAATGTCCGAGGTTCGAGCCGTAACCGGAGCGACGGTCGAGGAATTCCAACGGCTCGAAAAGACGGCGCGAGATTTGGGGGCGTCGACTTCCTTTACAGCAAGCGAAGTAGGTTCGGCAATGGCGCAACTCGGCCGCGCAGGTTTTGAGGCGAACGAGATCATTGCCGCAATCCCGACGACGCTTGCTCTTGCCCGGGCGTCCGGGTTGGGGATGGGGGAAGTCGCGGAGATCGTGGCGGACGTGGGGCGAGCTTTCGAGGTAAGCGCGGGAGAGATTGTCACCGTTGCGGACGCGATAACCTTTACGGCAAACAATGCGACAACTAACATCTCTCAAATGGGGGAGGCGTTAAAGTTCGTCGGCGCGTCCGCCAACGCCGCCGGACAGAACTTGACGACGATCACCGGGGCTCTTGGTATCCTCGCAAACCAAGCGATCAAGGGAAGCCAAGCGGGGACGTCTCTAAATACGATCCTTGTCAAGCTCGCGGAGGTTAAGGTTCAAGATCGGTTGGCGGATCTCAAGGTGGAAATCAAAGACGCGTCCGGCGAAATGCGGGACATGACGGGGATCCTTGGGGACCTTGGAAAGCGTCTCGAAAACGTCGGACAAGTCGAGCGGTTGGGGATCCTCTTTGAGTTGTTTGGAAAGCGCGGACTCGCGGCGGCGCAGATTCTTACGAAAATGAACGCGGAATGGAGCGAGTTTACGCAACGGACGAAAGCCGCGACGGGCGTTACGCAAACGACCGCCGACATTATGGAGGGCCGGTTCAATAAAGCGCTCAACCAAGCCAAGAGCGCGTTCGAGGGATTGCTAATCACGATCTCGAAGCAAGTACAACCTACGTTTACGGCTTGGCTAAAGACGCTCACGGACACGTTTAACCAGATCGCGATTTTCACAAAGGAAAATAAGGATCTTGTGATTACGCTTGCGGAAGTCGGGGCCGCAGCGATCGCCCTTGCGGGCGCGTTTGGAACGCTTGCGGTTGCCGCCAAGTCCGCTTCGTTTGCGATTGGGCTTGCGTCCGGCTTGGGAGGGGCGGTCGCGGCAACCGGAACCGGGCTCGCGGCTCTTGGTACAATAGCGAAAGCGACGGCGTTTACGTTTGCGGCAAGCGTCGCGCCGTCCGTAGGATCTGCGGCGTTGGCTTTCCAGGGGCTTTCCATATCTACGCTTGCGGCGTCGTCCGGGTTGCTCAAGCTAAAGGCGCTCGTCGCCGTTGGCATAATCGCGCCGTTCGCAGCGGCGGCGACAATCATTGGTTCCGTCGTCGCGATAACGTGGAAGCTTTGGAACCTTTGGAGCGACAATAAAGCGATAATAAAGGTCCAAAACGACATTGACAAACTCAACATAATCATGCGGGAGCAAAAAGACGCGCTCGACGATCTCGACAAGCTCGACGAAATCTTGGGGAACAAGCTCGACGCCGAGGGCGCGGTTGCGGACGTTGACGCGAGGATCCAAAGGCTAAAGGATCTCGGCAAGACCGAGAAGGAAGTAACCGATCAACTCTTAAAGGATCGTGAGATTCTTGCCCGTCAGTCTTCCGCCGACTTGCAGGGAAGCGCGTTGGGTGGGAATCAGCGAGACGAAATGCAACGCCGCTCCAAGTTGTTACTCGGGGCGACGCAACTTGCGCTTGACGAAAACAAAGCCGCGACGATCAAGAGCGAAAAGGAGAAAGCCAAGGAAATTCTTGATATTCGCTTGGACCTTATCGAGAGGCTAAAGAAACTCCAAAGCGACTTCGAGGGCAAGGTTCGGGATCGCGGCGCGGCGGAAGCGTCGGCGGCGGACGCCGAGGCGTTCAAGAAACGTCTTGGGATTGATCCGGAACAAGTCGCGAAGGACCTTGACCAAGTGATCGCACGGGGCCGCGTAAACCTCGCAAGACTGAAAGCGGAAGCGGACGACGCGTTCGCGCAAGCCGGGGAAGCCGCGACGCGGGACAATGTCCGGGCGGCGCAGGAGGCGGTCGCTGCCTACAATATGGAAGCGAAGGGGCTTGACGTCTTGGCGGCGCGGCGTCGCCAAGCGGCGCAAGCGTTGACGGCGATCGCGCAGGAAGAAAAGGATCGGGCAACCAAGACGATCGGAGAGGCGGTCGCCCTACAGCAAAAGATCATCGACTCCGGCAACGTGAACCCATTTATCGAAGGGGCGACGTCGCAGTTTGACGGCTTAACCGAGGCGGCGAAAGACGCGTTGACGGGAATCCTCGAAGAGATCCAACGCTTGCGGGAAGCTTTCGCGGACGGACTCATTGACGAGGCGACGTTTCGGCGGGATCTCGCCGGACTGCGCGAGCAAGCGGACGACGCGTTCGCAGCGCGGCGCGGCGGAGCCGGGGGCGCAGGGACAACGCGCCGCGAGACGGGGACCTTTGGGACGTTCTCCGCGAGAGAGGCGGCGGGGAGTCTCGGACCGGCAACGCTCGCCGTCGCAAAGGAACAACTCGGAGCGCTCCGCGAATTGGTCCGCCTTGGTAAGAAGAACTCAGGAACGGCGGCGTATACAGGATAAAGGGAAAGACAATGGCGGACTATGACGATTACAGACCGACAAGCGAACTTACTTGGACAAGCGACGGAAAGACGATAACCCGCACAATCTATATCCGGGCGCTTGACGAGATCGAAGCTCACCAGCACGTCGACGCGCCGCAACGCGGAGACGCAATCGATCTCTCCGATTCTTCCGGCGTCAATGAGTATCTGTATTGTACGGAGGTCGACGTTGCGCAAATCGCGGAAGCGGCGGCGGACGACGATCAGAATTTCTTGTTCGAGGTAACGGCTACCTATAGTCCGCTAGGCGGGCGCAATCCGACGCCGGTTGAGGGCAAAGCAACATGGAAAGTCGGCTTCCGTCCGCAACAGATCTTGATCCGGGAAGTCGACAACAATTCAGATCAAACGCATTACGCGCCGGGAAGCGGGGCGGAGGACTGGAAGCCCGTAACGACCGGGATCAACGATACGCAAGAGGGGCCGCAGGGAGTCCAGATCGACGAAATGGTGGAAGCTCTACAGATCGAGTTTTGGAAGAACCCAAGCGACGTCGAGGACTATTTGGACGACGTCCGTTCCATCGTCAACAAAACGAATAACGCCGCGTTCGAGGGACCTTGGGGAAGTTACGCCGCCGGGGAAGCCCGCATAACGGGGCTCGACGTTATCCAGAACGGCGAAGATATTACAAGCGTTTCCGTCGAGATCTCGCGGAGCCGCAATCGCTCCGGGATCTCTGTCAGTCTGGACAACGGCGGCGGGACTTCGGTTAGCGTCGACAAAGACGGTTGGCAATACCTTTGGGTTCGGTGGATCAAGAGTATCGGTCCGACCGATTCGGAAGAGAAAGTTCTTCCGCGCCGAATTGACGCGCACGTGGCAACGGTCTATGAATCGGGCGACTTTGGTTTGCTTGGCGTAACCGACGATATATGGAGCTAGTATGGCGATCCCATTTGTCAAAACCGGACAAGCGATCCGGACGAGCCCGCTAAACGACGTCGTCCGGGCGGTTAACCTCTTGCAGTTTGGATCGGGTCCGGCTTTCCCCGGGATAGGGCAAGCCGGGATCCCCGCGCTCGCCTTGAACAAGACCGGCGCGGATATGAAGATGGGGCATTGTGCAAGCATTATCTACGACAACGCGACGTCCTACCGGGACGATCCAACGCAACTCCAAGGGGTCGGAACGGTCTTGCGCTTGCGGGCTCCAACGGCGGACGATCTCGGGAACTTTGTTATCGCGGCGGAGAGCATTGCGGACGACCAAAGCGGATACGTCTACGTTTCCGGCGTCGTCTTGGCGCGGGTTGCGGACCTTGAGGGATCGGGGCCGGACGAATTGGCGGACATAGACGACACGGGCGGCGACACGGACGTTCTCAAGTTTGGCGCGTCCGGCGCGGCGCGAGTAATGGACATTATCACGGAGACAAACGACGCCGGGATCTCTTGGTGCATGATCAAGTTTCCTCTTGGTGGCGCGTTGGAAGGGACCGCAGATACGCCGTTTCTTGTGGGCCGCGATCCGGACGACGATCCGGATTACGACATATTGCATCCAGAAGCAATCGAAGAGACGGAGTGGGATCGCACGGAGGACGAATACCAAGACCAAGGATCCGGGTCCGTTCTCACGGACGGGCTAAAGCTCACGATCCAAACGCGGACGGAATACTTTGACACGGGCGACGAGAAACTTTACGGCTACTTCCGCGACTTTGTGTTTGACTCCGCCGGATTGCTCTTGACGGTCGGACCGGAGATCCGTTACGAGATTGAGGCTCCGGTTGTTTGTTCGTAGCTGGACGGGTTAACCTATAATGACGCACATGCGGAAACACGCCGTCAACGGACACTTGACGAAACAGAAAACGGTTGCGGACAAACCGCTTGTCAAGTGTCCTCTTCCCTGCGACTATCCAACTTTGTATCTCACCGTTTCGGGAGCCGTTACCAAGAACGTTTATTGGTGCGGCTTTAGCTGGAGTCTCCCGACGGATAGCGGCTTGCGAGTCGAGGCTTGCCCTTGGAATTGGCAAGCCGGTTGGACGTATGTTGATTACTCGCCGTCCCCATTTGCTCCGCCGTCTTACATTGTACGGAGGAAGATCGGCGGGACTGAGTTTTGGATTATGTCGAACCACTATACGATCCCGTATGCCAATTGGAAACGGTCGCTAACTCTTTTTCGGAACGTCTTGGATACGCGGATTTACTTTACATGGGGGACAATCTACGTCGTCCACTACCATTTAAACGAACTCAATATTCAACCCGTAAGCGGCACGATCGGACAACCAAAAAGAGACAAGAAGGTTTGGCTTGCTTATTCGACTGTCACTCCCTACAGCTCGCTAAACTTGATCCTCGGAGTAGCGGAGCCGGTTGTCAATCCTACAACTCAGAGTTACACGTTCGACACGACAACGCCGAGCGCGTTCTACAATCAGAAAACGATCAACGGTATCACGTACAAATGGGAAAAGGGGAACGGATGGCCACATTGATCAGCGGTTGCCCGCGTTCGGGAACTAGCCTAATGATGCGGATCCTTATGGAGACGTTCGGAGAGGATCGGATCATTGGCTCCGGATTCCCAATGGAGGAAGCGCAAGAGGACGACGGACAAGCGGAAGAGGGGGAAGCTCCCGGCGTCGCGTCTCTCCGGAAGTATGCGAAAGCCCGTCGGCTCCGGCGGGGCCGCACGGAAAAGAAAAGAGAGAAAGCGCGGGACATGAACCCCGGCGGGTTCTTCGAGTCGACAAATTACGCCGTCAAGGGGATCTCTTTCCGATTGGATTTGCGGGACGAATTGCGGCGCATGATTGCGGGATCGAATCCGGGCGTTTTCGTCAAGGTGGTTTCCCAAGGACTACAGAACACGAACCCGCTCTACGTCGACCGCGTGATCTATATGGTGCGAGATCCCCGCGCCGTCGCCAAGAGCCAAGAGCGCTTGACGGTTCCGGGCTTCAACGATCAAGGCGGGCCGGTAGTCGACGGCGTCGAGCAAACGATCCATTCCGCGCAGATGTTTAACCGCGTTTCAATGGGCGCGGCGGCTTGGTTTTTGGCGTTCCCCGTCCCTGTCCACTTTGTCGAATACGACGACTTGATCGCGGAGCCCGCCGCAACCCTTGAGCGCTTGCGACTCTTTTTGCTTGAGGGGGACTTTGCGAAAGCCGTTGGCGTAATCGATCCGGAGCTCCGCCGGAGCATCCCGGAAGAGGACAGAACCGGCGAAGAGTGGGACCTAGCGGACGCGCTATACGCAAAGCTCCGCGCCGGTGATTGGCAAGGGCTCCGAGACGCCGCCCGCGCCCACTTCGATCGGAAGCGTAAGGAGTCGTTCGCAAACGCGTTCTATTGCTTCCGCATGAACGCGAAAATGTCGCGGACGGAGTGCGAGTTGTGTTATTCCCATCCCGACACGGCTTCGAACTTCTGTATGTCGGCGGAGACAATCCGCGTCGATTGGCGGAAAGAACCTTGCGCTTATGAATGTTTGACGCAAGGAAAGACGGTAGAGGAAAGCATTGCGGGGACGCATTGGACCGGACCGCCGCGCCCTTGCAAGTTCCGGGGCGACGTCTCGGACGGATTCGCGGTTGCGCGGCGTCCGTGTTTGGGCGCAAGGGTCGACTGTCTTTGTCCGGACAATCTCGCGGACTTCGTAACGGCGAGCGTTTGCGGCAAGGGACGTTGCAAGTTCTACGCGGTAGACTAACAAGACGGGTTCTCGGAAAATGAATTGGCTTATTGTCTCCCAAATGCGGAGCGGGTCGACGTTCCTTGGGGAAGCTTTGCAAGCGCAGGGGTTCCCCTATTATAATGAGTTGTTCACTCCGGAGATTTGCCGCCGCTCGAATATCCTCCCCCGGGACCTTGACGACAACATAAGCGCGTTTGTCTTGGATCAAGTTTGGTCGCAAGAGCGGGCGGGCTTTAAGATGATATACGGGCAGGCTACGCCGGACGTATGGGCGCGGCTTGTTCTTGCGCGGTTCGTAAAGGTAATCCACCTTGTCCGGGACGACGTCTTGGAGCAATATTCGTCCGTTCAATACTTGGAGCGCGTCGGAGTTAGCGCGAGAGTCGACGGCGTATGTCTTGGGACGGATGGGAAGGAAGCGACGCCGGACCTTGGCTTTCGGATGCGGGTCGATCCGGATCACTTCCGGGATTGGTTGGAGCGGAACCGCTATTGGCGGGAGTTTGTTTGGCGCTCTTTCCGAGACGGTCACGACTACCAAGAGATCCCCTTTCCCGAAGTCTTTACGGAACCCGCCGTCAAGCGCGTTTGCTTCCGATTGAATCCAAACCACAAACACAAGCGCGGCGCAATGCCAGGACACAAAGAGACGCCGCGACCGCGAGCGCGGGATATGATTACGAACATGGAGGAATTGCGGCGCGAGTTTCGGGGGACGGATTGGGAAAGGGTCTTGGAATGAATCGGACGCAGTTTGTATCGATCGAGATCGGGACGGGTTGTAATCTCGGGAAAGAACATACGAAATGCCCAAACATGGATCCGGCGCGTTGGGCAAACGTCGACACGTCCCGCGCCTTGACAGACGAAAAGATCCTTGACGTCGTCCGGGAAATGTACTCGCGACACGGGTTCACCGGGGCGATCGCTTGGCATTACTACAACGAACCCCTCTTGTATCGGGATCGGATGCTCTCCCTTATGGAGCGGATCAAGGCGGAGATCCCCGCGTCCCGCTTTGCCCTATGGACGAACGGCGAACTCATCGAGGCGAATTGCGATTGGATAAAGGCGTTCGAGTACGTATGGATCACGGACTACCGGGGGCAGGGATTCCGACACGTCAAGCGCCGCGTTCGGAAAACCAAGGTTATGCGTTGGGGACTCGACGGGCGGAAAGAGCCGCAGGGGGAAGAGAGCTTGGGGGCTTGCGGGCGTATGTACTCCGAGTTTGTGATCGACCATTTCGGGAACGTCCATATCTGTTGCATTGATTGGGCGCGGAACGTCGACCTTGGCAACGTATGGGATCGATCGCTTGCGGCGATTGTCGAGCAATGGCAGAAGATCCGCGCCTTGGTAAGCGGGCCGGAAATGGACAAAGAAGCTCCGGAGTTTTGCCGCCGTTGCACTTGCCGCCACGCTCACGTTGCGAGCTTGATCCCGTCGATTGCGCAGGGGGGGAGAGACAAGCGCGATCGCCGCGTCGCAAGGCGCAGGGAGAGGACCGCTCCGCCGTCCAAGTTGCTCGCCGTCGCCGGGATCCGTAGAGAGGGAACGAACGATCGCGCTTGGCTCGACTATCACGAAAGGATCGCGGACAAGGTCTATCTCGAAAACGATTGGATGCAAGCGGCGCGGCGGTTGAAAAAGTCCGGCGCAATGTTTGTCGCCGTAATGACGACGGCGCAACGTCTCCAAGGGGACGTCCGGGAAGCGCTCGAACGTCACCCAAACGAAAACATTTTGACTGTAAAGGGATGCGGGCTCGACAACGAACCGCGCACGGGGATCACGATCGGCAAGCTATCGGAGATCGCGAAGTGGGCCGGACCGCGTCCCGTACTCGGGAGCCGCTTTCGCAAGAAAGCGATCGCCCTTGAGGAATTGATCGTCCTAAGCGAAGCGCTCCCGTCCCGGCGGCGCGTCGCTGTAACCTTTACGCATTACCGGATCCCGGAACAACGGCTTGCCGACCATTTCCAATGGAACGACGAACTATACCGGAAGCACGGGGCGCGGGTCTTTGTTGTTACGGATCGCCAATATGACGTCCCGGCGTATGCGCGTTGCCTCGTCTATCCCGAGGAAATGCCAACGTTCGCGCTCTCGAAAACGAGCAACTACGGGATCCGGTACGCTATCGACTGCGGCTTTTCCGTCATAATCAAGACCGATTCGGATATGGTTTATCCGGCGGAGTCCTTTGCGGAAATGGTAGCGACCGAAGAGGGGGAGGCGGTGATCCCCGTTTATCGTATGGCGAGCAACTATACGGAGCGGGAGACAAAATACGTCGCCGCCCCCAAAGCAACCGGAACGATCGCAATGGTTGGCGCGGATTGGAAGCGGGCGAGATTTCATGAAAGTTGCAGGGGTTACGGTTGCGACGACGGGATCTTGAGAAAGGACATTGCGCGAGCCGGGATCCTGGAAAGGCGCTCAAACGTGATCTACCATATCGCCCACGTTCCCGATACGCCGCAACAGGAGTTTAACAAGGTAACGCCAAGGGTCGATCATTGGAATCGGGATACGGGGTTTAACCCCGAGAATTTCGCGGGGAACCGGACGTTCCACCGCAAGCGGGACAAGGTCGACGCTTGGGGGCTCCCGGGGATCTCCGCGCTTGCGATCGTGGCGACGCATTACAGAATGCCGCTTGCCCGTTTGGATCAATGGATCGAGTGGAACGGAAAGCTCTTCGAGGAATACGGAGCCCGGGCGATCATCGTCTCCGACGTCGAGCGCTCCGGCTTGCCGGATTGGTTGCGGGTTGCGGTATATCCGGTAGAACTCGAAATGTTCTCCCTTTCCAAAACGAGCAACTACGGGATCCGGTTGGCGGGCGGCGGGATCGTTGCCAAGACCGATCCGGACTGCGCGTTTTCTCGGGAAGCGCTCGACGCTTGCTTGACTGTAACGGAGACGGTCGGGATCTGTCCGCGCTATTACATGGCGCATAGTTACGAGGCCCGGGAGCAAGCCGCGTACACTTGGGACGCAAGCAAGGGGACGCTCGTTCTCCATTGGGATCACTGGAACGCGATCGGGGGATACGACGAGCGGTGCGAGGGATACGGGATCGAAGATGGGGACGCTTACGAAAGAGCGCGACGCGTCGAGGGCCGCGACGTGCGACGTCTCAAGATTCCCTTCTGGCATATCGCGCACAGTAAAGAAAAGCAAACCCGGGGGAATACGCGGAAGGACTGTTGGAACCGTCAAGCCGGATTCAATCCCCGCAACCATAAAGCCAACGTCCGATCCATGCGCGACGACTATTGGGATCGCGAGTCGTGGGGGATCCCTTCCGTCGAGTAACCTGCCAAGCGATCCTCCATCCCGACGTCGACCGACGACCAAGGATCGCGCCGCCCCCGGGAGCCCGCCGCAACCCCGGGGGCGGCTTCTTTTTGTATGTCCCGATAATTCGAGGGAGAATCCGCCGGAATGGGGAGAACCCCTAGAAAGCAAAAAAAAATTTGAGGGGTTGCGCGGAAATTGCCGGTTTCCAGGGAGGCGGCGGCGGAGTCCCTATAGACAAGCGCCGGAAAGGGGGCTTCCTGCAACGCTTCCGGGCTCCGGCGAGTCGTTGGACCTTGGCGGGCGGCGATTGCATAGAGCGCGTTTATGGGCTTATTTCGGAAAGTTATAGAAAATTATGCAGATTGTATAGTTTCCGCTCGACATAGACTATACAGACTGTATAGTTAACTACATGGAAAGCAACGGAACAACTCGGACGGGTCATAACGGAAGGGGATTGGAAATGGTAACGATCGAGACGGTCAAGGAAGCGGTGCGGCGGCAAGAGACGACAACCATTATTGACGCGGTACGGTTGATCGGCGGCGGAGACGTGGATCAGAACTTGCGGATAGCTCGCGCCGCCGCGATCGACGTCTTGGCGGAACGCAAGGGCGACGCGTTCGCGGATTACATTATGGACTTGATCGGATTGTAAGGCTTTCGCCCCCGGGGACGTCTCCCCGGGGGCTTTCTTTTGACGGTCGATACGGAAGGGGATTGGAAATGGATAAGGACAAGGAACGGGAAGCGGCGAGAGAGCGCAAGTCGGGGCAAGCGACGCGGGCTTGCAAGGGTTTGCAGCGGCTCCAAGACGGGCTCGACTCCTGCTACGATCGGATCGGATCGTCGCGTCCCTTTATGATGGACGCCGACGAGATCGTTTTGGTTGAGAGCTACGCGGCGGACGTGCATAAGATCGCTCGCTTTCTTGCGACGCTCGACAAAACCAAGACGCCGATCGCGTCGGAAGCGTAAGGCGACTCCGCCCCCGGGGAGATCCCCGGGGGCGGCTTTCATTGACGGTCGATACGGAAGGGGATTTGGAATGGATAAGGTATTGGAAGCCAAGGGGTCGGACACTTGCGCGGGTTGTGTCCATAATTGGCGCGACTATTATTGCGAGCTATGGAACGACGGTATTTCCTGTGACTCGAAAGCTTGCCGCCCGAAAGCTCGCGCCGTTATGGAGCGCGATCTTGCGGAGCGTCGGGTTTGGTGGATCATACAATCCGCCGCACAGGAAGGAAGAGGGGAAGCGGAAGCGCTTGACAATCTTCGGACGTGGAGAGACGCGAACCCTTGGGCGCAGATTGCGGCGGATAAGCTCCGCGAGATTGTTGGCGCAACTTTCGCCCCGCAGAAATAGGGCTCCGCCCCCGGGGATCTCCTCCGGGGGCTCTCTTCGAAAGGTCGAGGCATGACGGGACACGAATTACGCGAAGCGCGACGGGCGATCGGTTTGACTCAAGAGGGATTGGCCGCACGTCTCGGCGTCGATTCGAATACCGTTGCGCGTTGGGAGCGCGGCGAGAGCAAAGCGCCGGGAAACTTGCTTTCTCTTGCAATGCTCGCGCTCGCTGCGTCGAAGGAAAGCGGACAGGTTATAGAATGTTGATTGAGAGGGAGTCGAAATGGGCTTGACACTCGGACAAGAGCAAGACGGGATCGAAATCATTTCCGCGTTCTATAAGGGCGGCGCGAGCGAAGAGAACGCGTTGGCGGCGGCTTGCGAAATTCTCGGACTTGAGACGGAAGCGGAAGCGGAAGAACTCCGCCGCGCTTTCATCTACTACGAACGCGACGCCGGGGACGATCGGATCTTCCTGGAGGTATTCATTCAAGACGAGACGGAATCGTTGACAATGGCCGATTATGCTTGATCGGTCGGCGGCGCTCCATATCTTTTCGAGTTTGCGCGTTGCGGCGTTGCGCGTACCTTACACCGGGGGATCGGTTGCCTTGCAGATTAGACAAATCCTCCCCCCTACCAAGGCACAAACGCCGGACCGATCCCCCCTTCGCTCCGGGCGGAACGACCGCCCGGGGCGTCGTATTTCTAACAAGCCGCAAGGCCGTTTCCCATTGCTTCCGATTGCGCTCTTGCTTGCGGTCGTCTCGATATGGACGGCGGCTTGGCTCTTGCTTTTCTTTGCATAGCGGGGAACAACGATCGCGGGTTATCTGACACGGACGGAATGTATCATGCAAGATCCCACCATAAAACCGACTCAACCAAAACACGAAGGGAGCGGCAATGCCGAAGCATAAAACGCGGATGACGGTTGACGAGTTGACGACGGCGGTTAAGGCGTTGCGGCGCAAGGCGGCGATCCTGGAAGCGGCTACGTTCGTTGCTTTTGCGCTCGCGCTCTTGTCCGCTTGCGTTGTCTTTGCACAATAGGCGGTCCGCGTGGGCCGCTATTGATTGACGGGTTATCGGAGGGTTTGATTATGAAGAGGATTAGAGTTGAATGGGGAACGGACGTAATGGCTTGCGGCGAGTGGTTGTCGAACACTCACATTCTGTTGAGGCGTGATTGGTACAATAGGCGCGGGCGTTGTTCTCCGGTACTTGACGCGACGATCAGAACCGGAATAAGCGGCAAGACAAAGACGGCGGGCAAGGATTGGAATACTGGTTGTTCTCTCCCCCTGCTATCCGCCGTAGCGAAGCAAATGCAAAAGACGGATCTGATTGCGAAGGACTCGGGCGTAAACTTCTGTCAATTTCAATCCTACCACAAAGACCACAATACAAGACTTTTTATAGTTCCGCCGGGGCGCTTGGTTGGGGTCGGCGCTCCATACGCTCCGCTCGCGTCCTCCCTTATCGTCTATGCTACGGAGGACGATGGAGGTCCGCTAACGCTTGCGGACGGGGAGGACTTGATCGGGTTGCTCGCGACGAAAACCGGAGACGATTACGACTGGAGATTGTCACTTACCAAGGCGCTTGGTAAATGGGACGAATCGAAAGGGATTGACGATGGACGGTAAAGGCGGCGTTTTGATGGTACGGATCGACGGTAGCGCGGAACAAGCGGAGACGCTTGCGGCGAAGCTCCGCAAGTGGACGGGACGCAGGAAGAACGGACGCAAGGCGCGGAGTCGCGTTGCGGACTCGGCGGGATCGCCGGATAGAAAGACGGCGGCGGAAGCGGTCGAACGTGGCGGGAAGCCATTACAAACGAGTTTGTTTTAACACAAGACGAAAGGCGACAGCATGGCAGGGTTTAACCGTATTCACTTGGTCGGGAACCTTACGCGGGATCCGGAGTTGCGATATACGGCGAAAGACGTAGCCGTTTGCGACTTTGGGATCGCGGTCAATGAAAAGCGCAAGGGACAATCCGAGACGTTGTTCATCGACGTAACGACGTTCGAGAAAAGCGCGGAGTCCGTTGCGGAGTATCTTGTCAAGGGGCGAACGGTCTTGGTCGAGGGCCGCTTGGTCAAAGAGGAATGGACAAGCAAGGACAACCAACGCCGCTCGCGTCTCAAGATCATAGCAAGCGGCGTTCACTTTATCGGGCGGGCGATCAATGATTAGCGCGAGACTGCGGCGGGCGGTCCGGGCGTTTGACGCTCACGTGTCCAAGGGCGGCTCCGCCCGTATGTTCTTCGAGGGCTCGCAGTATTCCAGAGAGGAAGCGCTTTGGATCATGGACGAAAGCTTGGATCGCTTCCTTGATCGGGTTTTTGCCGGAGACGGCGAGACGGGACGGGGGACGGATCATGGTAGAGAGGACGTCGATCGACGCTTACAGACTAGCCAAGGAACAACGCAAGACGCAAGAGGGAACGCTTTTGGCGTTGCTTCGACAGTATCCCGAGGGATTGACGGATTCGCAGATCGCGGAGCGTATGGGGCTTGCGAAGTCCCAAGCGAGCGCGAGACGCAACGGGATAAAGGACAAGCTCGCGAGCGGCGGCGGCTTGGAAGCGCTCGCAAAAGTTGGGACGATTACGGATCCCAAGACGAAAAAGACTGTGAATCTTTGGGCGATTGTGCGGCGGTCTGAGGGGCAAACGAAACTCTTTTGATTGTAGGTCATGGGGATCCCGGCGGCGGTGGGATCCCCCGAGTGAAGGGAAAGAGCATGGAAAAACAGGACTTGCCATACTTGCCACTATGGATCAACGATCTAATGAGCGACAGAAAAGCGATCTGTATGACGGCGGAAGAGTTCGGATCGTATATGTTGCTTCTGATTTCGCAATGGAAAGACGGTCCGATCGATCCGGAGGACATGGACGGGATCGGGCGGTGCAAGGTAACGCGTCGCGTCCGGCGTTGCTTTCCGAAGGGAGTAAACGCAAAGCTCGAACGGGTCCGGGCGGAAGCTTTGGCCGTGATCGAGGGCCGAAAGGACAGGGCAAGAGCGGCGGCGGGGGCGCGGTGGGGGAATGCGGAAGCAATGCCGGAGCAATGCCCGGGCAATGCTCAAGCATTGCGCAAGCAAAGCGGAAGCAATGCCGGGGCAATGCTTGGCGATGCCATACCAAGAACAAGACCAAGACCAAGAACAAAAGATCTTACTCCGAAAGCCCAAAACAATACGGGTTCCAAGGGGAAAAGCGGCAAGCCGACCAAGGCGCAACGGACAAAGGGGATCAAATTGGCCGGGACGTTTTGGGATATTGGTACTCTTTACAAGATATTTTCTTGGGCAGGATTAGAGAAGCCGGAGGATCTGTTTTGGCTTGCATGGAATTGCAAGGGAGCAACCGGAGCAAGCGAGCATGGGTTTTCCGTAGTAACGACAAAGCTTATGGAGTTGAAAGCGTCGGAAAAGAAAGGACAGAAGATCGACAACCCGGGCGGCGCTTGCGTTGTCGCGTTGCGCGATAGCGGACAGAAGGTAAACGACAAACTATACACTTCCGTTTGTAAGGTAATCACAGAAGCCAAGAAAACGAAGGGATCCAAATGAGAACGAGTCTAACCTATCTCGCAAGCCCATACACCGATCCGGATCCGGAAGTAGAGGAACGGAGATACAAAGCGGTTTGTCTCCAGGCGTCGAAGATGCTAAAGGCGGGGGAGTTCGTCTTTTCCCCGATTGCGCATTGTCACCCAATAGCCAAGGCGGGCGGACTCCCCGGGGACTTCGGTTTTTGGATTGAGTACGATCGCCGCATGATCTCCGCTTGCGATTCTCTCGCGGTCTTTATGCTTCCGGGATGGGACGAAAGCACGGGGATCGCCGGGGAGATTGGGATCGCCAAGATGAAAGGGATCCCGATTCGATACATTGATTGTCCGGAGTCTTATTGATTACACGAAAGGAAGGAAAGGAAAGGCTATGGCGAGAAAGCTTACGGCGGAGCAACTTGAGAACCGGATCGTCCGGATTCTCAACATACTCGGAAAGGTCGACGTTTGCCGATACTGCGGTTTGCAGATATGGTGGACGACGACCAAGAGCGGAGAAAAGTTCCCCGTCTCCTGCGACTTCCTGCCGCATTTCGCGGACTGTCCCAACTACCCAAAGAGAGGGAAAAGGAATGCCAAACGCGAACGCACAGATTAAAACCGCGATCAACCGTTGTCTGTCTCGGATCCAAGAGGGCGTCAACGATCGGATCGAGGAATGCAAGATCCAGATCCGCAAGCCGGATCAAGCTATGCGGTCCGGCTCGACGTCTCACCTTGACGCGGTGGAACTCTTGCGGCTCGACGTCAAGAACTATTTTGAGGGATTGATCGCCGGGGAAAAACGGTAAGACAACCGACAGGAAAGGGAAAGACAATGGCAAAGAAAGCGAAGGAAGCGGCAACGGAGAACGCCGAAGGAAAGCGGTTTGCGGCGGCGACGGGGGACCTTGAGAGCATACGGCGTCGGATCCTGGAGGTCGCCAAGGAATCGACCGGGAAGCGCAACAAAGCCCAATCTCTGCTCTTGCAAGCGGCGCAAAAGTTGACGCTTGCCCAAGCGCAAATCGAGTCGGAGTTTATTGCGGAGCATCCGCAAACGTATCTCGACACGTTGGGCGCGGCGGCGGCGGCAAAGACGGAAGGGGGGAACGGTGGAGCCTAAATGGAAGAAATGGGCGCGTGAGAATATGCCGCCGGAGTTGTTCGCGGAAATGGAGGGCGACAGGGATTGGACGGCGGAACAACTACGCAAGGCGCGAGCGGAGTTGGGGGAGTTGCGCGGGGCTCTTTCCCTATCGGCGTTCGACGTCTCCCCCTGCGGAGCTTGTGGCTTGCCGGTCGTATGTATTCCGGACGGCTTGCCAATGTGCGAGCCGTGCGCGAAAAGAGCAGAAAGGGAGCAATAATGGCGGACGGTGGAGAATTGCGCGAAGAGACAAGCGCGGACGATCTATTGGCTCTTGAAACCGGACGCGTCGAACATCTTGTGGAGACGCTTTCGCCGGAGCGGGTCCGCAAGCTTTGCCTCGTCTATTGGGAGCGGATACAAGCGATACGGGAAGCGCTCCGGCGCGGCGCAATGGAACTCTCCCATTGCCAGGAATGCCGACAACCCTTCGCGCATAGACTCGGGGGCGGGGCGAGTTGCGCCGCTTGCGAAGCTAGGCGTAAAGAGGAAGAGCGGGAAGTCGACGGCGTATCTACGGAGTTGCGCTTGTGGTACAGCGCTTACGAATTGCTAGCACAGGAGCGCGGCGTTTGGTGGGTTGCAACCGGGAATCCGTTGGACTATCAAGAATCTTACGCCGATTATACTCCGGAGGAATTCTTGGACGAAGAGTTGGACGCCGCCGCGAATACATAGGGGAGAGACAATGCGGTTCGCTTTGTATGTCTATTGGTTTGCGGTTGGCGTGTTTCTCGGAATATGCCTTGGAACTAGCGTCGAGCGCGGGCGCAAGCTCCAAACGGTATTCGAGACGATCCCCGTCTCCGTTGCGGAGTTGGGACCGGCTCACGCGATCGCGCACAATGTTTTGATATACAGTTACGGAGCGGACGGAAGGACAATTGGGACCTTTACGGCGGACCGTCTCGATCTCGGGACGGCTCGCGACTTCGCAAGCTTACTTGACGCAATGGAAGGGGAGTAGAAATGGATAGACTACCAAGGGCGGTTCTCGCATTGTGGGCGTTCGCGCTTTTGTGCGGCGTCGTATCCGTCGCCTATGCGGTTCGGCATTTGGAGACGGAAGCGGGGAAAGAGAAGCCAACGGAGTTCCTTGTTCGCGAAGAATCGACGATCAAGCTAACGCGAGACGGGCGCAACGTGGATCTACGCTTGCGCGTCAACTCGCAGATTTGGGCGATCGTGCAAGAGGACACGGACAACGGAAACGGCGGGACTGTAACAAGGGCGGCGCGTAATGATTAGGCGCGATCGGAAATACTGCGCAAATTGCGGAGAGAGCGCGTTTCGATTGGTCGTCGAGGTCGAGCTTGTGGAAGTTGGGATCGGCGGCAACTATCCGGAGCTAATGGACGGCCACAAACTCCCGCTTTTGGTTTGTCTTGGATGCGGACAGGAGACGCGGCTCGTCGAGTTCGAGCCGGAGCCCTACACGTTGAAAGAGCGGCACGGGGCCGCACGGACGGATCATAATCTGTAATGCAAGGGGACAAGATGAAAGCTTGGACGGTTACGGCAACTCACGCGGAAGCGTCGATCGTCGTATGGGCCGCGAATCGTAGCGACGCGAAAGCCCTTGCGCGGACGACCGATTGGCTATGCGACGCGCCTTGGATCGATCTCCGAGTAAAGCGGGAGCCAAGGGCGGACGGAAAGCGATTGCTCCCGGACGTCGCGGACGGTTCGACGCGCAACGATAGCGAGTTGTTTTGGTCGCTTGGTTGGCATTGCATAATTGACGACGACGTTCCTTGTAAGCGTTGCGAACGCTTCTCTTGGCCGGACGTCCCGGCGTCGAAGATCGGGGACGACGGGGTTTGCGTTGCTTGCCGACTCGAAGAGGAAGGACCGGAAGCGCCGCAACGGAACTCGATCATCCTAGGGGATTCGTTGGGCGTATTGAAAGAGATTGACGATTGCTCAATTGACGCGGTGATCACGGATCCGCCGTATGGGTTGGCGTTTATGGGGAAGCGTTGGGACTATGACGTTCCAAGCGTCGAGCTATGGCGGGAGACGTTGCGGGTTCTCAAGCCCGGGGGATACCTCTTGTCCTTCGCCGGGACGCGGACGCAACATAGGATCGCGGCGGCGATCGAGGATGCGGGGTTCGAGATCCGCGATATGATCGCATGGATATACGGAAGCGGCTTCCCGAAATCCCTTGACGTCTCCAAGGCGATCGACAAAGCAAAGGGGGCGGAGCGGGAGCCCGGGCGCAAGCGCGGCGGAGCCAAGAACAACGCGGACAACTCTGAAGCCGCGTCGTTTGTCAAGGGCGCGGTCGGATATTCTCCAGAGTTCGAGGAAACGCGACCGGCAACCGAAGAGGCGAAAGCTTGGGAGGGATGGGGGACGGCGCTTAAACCGGCGCTTGAGCCTATCACGGTTGCGAGGAAGCCGCTTGCGGGGACGGTCGCGGCGAACGTTTTGGAGTATGGGACGGGGGCGCTTAACCTCGACGCGTGCCGCGTTGGGTTGGACGGAATCGAAGAACATAAGACCGAGGCGCGATCGGGGTTAGGGCGAAACGTCTACGGCAAGTTCGAGAACGCGGAGCGGGAGCCAAGGGAGATCCCGCGTTACGATAGCAAGGGGAGGTTCCCCGCCAACTTGATCCATGACGGGAGCCCGGAAGCGGTCGAGGGGTTCCCCGTCGACGGCAAGGAATCCGCCGCCCGCTTTTTCTATACGGCGAAAGCCAACAAAGCGGAGCGGGACGCGGGCTTGCGCGGGTTCGTAAGGACAAGCGCCGGAGAGATCACCGGGGGAAGGAAAGAGGGATCGGCGGGGCTCAACTCCCCCCGGGCCGGAGCGGGCCGGACAAGCGGGGCGCGGAACTTTCATCCGACAGTAAAGCCGCTCGCGCTTATGGCCTATCTTGTCCGGCTTGTAACGCGCAAGGGAGGACTGGTTTTGGATCCATTCGCCGGGAGCGGGACGACGTGCAAGGCGGCGGTTCTTGAGGGGCGGGAGTACATAGGGATCGAGCGGGATCCGGAGTACGCGGAGATCGCACGGGCGCGGGTTGCTCACGCGGATCCGCTCGACACGGTCGCGCAAGAGTGCGGGTCGGGCGTTATACGCCCGCTGTTTTGATAGGGGCTTGGAATGGTGGGGGGGAGTTTTCGTGAGTTGGCATTGTTCGCGGGCGTTGGTGGAGGATTGCTTGGATCGCTCGCGCTTGGGTGGGAGACGATTTGCGCAGTTGAGATCGATCCGTTCTGCCGATCTGTATTGTGCAAAAGACAAAACCAAGGATTACTCCCGGTTTTTCCGATTTGGGACGACGTGCGAACCTTTGACGGAAAGCCTTGGCGCGGACTTGTTGACATTGTTTCTGGAGGCTTTCCCTGTCAAGACATATCTTGCGCCGGAAAGGGGGACGGATTGCAAGGAAAACGATCCGGGCTATGGTACGAAATGGAGAGAATCGTTCGCGACGTTCGACCGCGTTTCGTTTTCGTGGAAAACTCCGCAGCGCTCATTGTTCGGGGGTTACAAGACATACTCGGATCGCTTGCCAAATTGGGGTTCGATGCGGAATGGGGAGTTGTATCTGCGGCGGACGCCGGAGCTCCCCATTTGCGAAAGCGCGTTTGGATCCTTGCCTACTCCGGCGGCGACGCATTACGGGACGAACCGAGGGGGGAGAGCGGGGCGCTCCGGCAAGGTCCGACCAAGCCTAGAGACAATGGCAAGGGCGGGGATGCTTCCGACTCCCAACGCGTGCGACGCCACAAGGGGAAGTCCGGAAACGGACGCGGACAAGAAAGCGAGGGGCGCGAACCCGGGCAGGAGCTTGATCGATGTTATTGGCGGCCCATTAAACCCGGACTTTGTGGAGTGGCTTATGGGTTGGCCGGTCGGATGGACAGACTTAGAGCGATCGGAAATGGGCAAGTTCCACAATCCATGACGATTGCATATAGGCTATTGAGAGAGAGAGTCCAGGAAGGGAGGCGCAATGGCAACATTTAGCGGAGCGCTGGATAGATTACACGATTTGGTTTACGGTCCAGCGACAAAGTCGGAGCTTGTGCGCGTTGGACGGGACGCGATACACGAGGCTGGCGAAATGCGAAGAGAGAGGGACGAGCTACGTGCGCAGATCAACACAATGAAAAAGAGCCAACGCCAAGAGAACTTCCAGCTAGCGCTTATTCACTTGCCGAAAGGCGGCAAGGGCGCACAGCAAATCGCGGACGAGGCGTTGCTTGTGGCTCTTACGTTTGAGGCACACGGGGAAGTAGGAGGGAGCGACAATGGCAACGCATGAACTCAAGATCGAGCGACATTGGTTCCACGAAATCCAGGGGCGGCGGAAACGGTGCGAGGTCCGGAAAGACGATCGCGGATTCCGCGTTGGCGACGTCTTGATCCTTAACGAATACGACAGAGAGGCGGAGAGGTATACGGGCGCAATGGTGCGCCGGATCGTATCGCATATTCTACGGGACGTCCCGGGAGTCGAGGCGGGTTACGTCGTCTTGTCTTTGGTCGTCGGAATGTAGAGGGGGGCGGCTTGTGATTTCGATAGCGACATGGATTATCCGACTGGACGCCGAGTGTCCGCATTGTCAGGAGATAGTCGATCTCCTCGATTGCGACGAAATACTTTCTGACGGTCTAATGATAGGGGAACACGGAACTGAGGCGTCCGTTCGTAGAGAGGTTTATTGTCCGCTTTGTGGTGGAGAGTTCGAGGCGACGCTAACGATCTAGATAAAGGGGGAAACCATTGCATTCTAGAGCCTACGAATTGTTTGGCGAAATGCTCAACGCTCACGCAAGAGGGGAAGCGCTCGAAGTGTTAGACGTTGGATCGTTGGATTTGAACGGGACGCTCCGCCCGTTGATCGAGGAAAGGGGATGGAAGTACACGGGGCTCGACGTAATCTCGGGGGCAAACGTGGACGTCGTCGCGCTCGACGGATACGCCTACGACTTCGCCGCCGAGTCATTCGATTTGGTCATATCAAACGCGACGATCGAGCACGTCGAACAGCCTTGGATCTGGATTATAGAGCTTGCCCGGGTCATGCGGCGCGGCGGTCGCTTAATCATTATGGGGCCGATCGATATGCCTTATCACGGGACGCCGATCGACTGTTGGCGAGTAATGCCGGACGGGATGCGGTTTCTTTTCCGCTTGGCGTCTCTGAGGACGATCGAGGTCAATAGCGACGGGACTTACTGTTGGGGCGTTGCGACGAAAGGGTAGGAAATGGAGCGTATGGCGTGGGGCGTATTGTGGCGAGTTGCGGACGGTGCAAAGCCGAAATGGCGTCTCGTTAGAGACGGCGTTGTTCCGGTATTGTACGACACAAGGGAAGAGGCGCGGGAGTATATCCGCCGCAACTTCCCAAAGTATAGTCGCCGCTTGTTTAGGCCAAAGGCGGTCCGCGTGGGCTTCACAATCTACGGCGGCGATCTATGTCGATGAAAGGAGAGGATTTGCCGGAACTCACATTGGAAGAGACGATCGAGCAACTACGGACGGGACAGACCGCGGAGATCCCGGCGGGGCGCGTCGCGGATTGGTTGGAGGCGTACGCGCAGATCCGGAAGCATCATAGCCAAGTCGAAGCGGAAGCGTTGCGGCTTGGGGAGATTGTCCGCAAGCTTGGCGGAAGCACGGTAAAGAGAGAGGGGAACGAAGATGGATAGCGTCGAGATCTCGATAGACAGAAAGCCGACGACGATCGGGGCCGCTCCCGTTGGGTTAATGCTCGCGGATACGGGGGAGATTCTATGCAAGGGGGAAGCGGACGACGGCTCTTGCGTCGCGCTCATTGTGGACAGTGGCGAAGAATACCGGGGCGAGCTTTCGCGCCTATGCTTCCCGGTTGAGCTTGGAGAGATACGCGGACCGCACGGGGAAGCGCACGGCGCGGCGTATAGGGAAGCGCATTGCGAGGCGCGGCTCATCCTCGACGGAACGACCGCCGCGCTTAACGAAACCCGCGCAATCGTCCACGAACCGCCCGGAATTCACGCGGGAGAGATAGACCGGCGCGTTTTGCTCAACCAAGCCGAGATCATGCGGGCAATCGCCGCGCTTATCGATCCGGAGCAAACGGAAGAGCGGGACGCGCTCGCTTGCATTCTCAACGACTGCGAAACCCTTGAGAGGGCAAGGTTTGAGGCGGCTTGCGCTCTTGGTCTTTATGGTGAGACGATAAGGAAAGAGAACGCGAGCGCGGAGAGGGGCGCGAGCGAAGGGGGGGAGACGTGAGAACGCGAGAAATGGGGGAGGCTTGCGAGGGGTGCGGGGTATGGGTTATACAACCGGCGTTCTGTAGGGGTTGCGTGGGGGACAGGGAGAGGGACAAGGAATTGGGGTTGACGGGCGGTTGGGGCCGCTGGTGATCTTAATGATTTCATTGATGATATGGTTGTCAATAGTGTTGGGGTTAAATTCAACTGGGGGACAGCGGACGATGATGATTCTGGTGTTGTGCAGTTTACCTGTGAAAACGGGATGCAGTATCCGTTTAGCCCTG
>Ga0180432_10001482_pt1 | contig 37083 bp, 30 predicted proteins | sample SS_ome_10_FD_132414 | JGI IMG/M metagenome (GOLD analysis project Ga0180432, IMG submission 132414) | Hypersaline lake sediment archaeal communities from the Salton Sea, California, USA - SS_1_MS_2 metaG | ecosystem: Environmental > Aquatic > Non-marine Saline and Alkaline > Hypersaline >... | reverse complement strand
GCATTGGCATCGGGGAAACCCACTGGCTTAACAATCAGGTGCATCCAAAATATGCCCAAAAACAGACAAGTACCCACACAGAAATGGAACTTGCTCAAATTACCAGGGATGAAGGTTTTGAACTCGAATACATCATCCGTGCCAGCCACGACGATTGGGACAGATACATTTCAGATGGTTGGTATGGACTGATACGTTGGCTTGAGGAAAACCCTAACCACCCTGACTATGAACAAGTATTCAAGCATTTTCGTACTGACCAGGATGATTATTTACAGTTCCAGCACCAATATATGGGTTGGGCAATGTACTGCCTCACTCCCATGCAATCTCATTCGGTGTGATAGGTAGGGTTGCCTGTCTGCGGTAAAATACTTACAGATTGCTCTCCGTTTCTATTTAAGTCAATGACAATCAAAGATCCCGATGTTCGTGCAGTGGTAGCGGGTTTGCGCCTTCGCTGAACCCGCAGCCACGCCGGATACGCTGGCTATCTTGAAGCGCTTCCACAAGGAGGCGCTTCTCTTCGTATCCGAGCCGGTCAAGGTCCCGGCAGCTGGGGGCCGGGCTTGTCCTCCCTCCCCTGGCGGCAGGGAGGTAGAGGGAGGGGGATCACCCTCACCCTGGCCCTCTCCCATCGAGGGAGAGGGGATACGCCACAGCACTCACCAGCACCCCACGGGGGGGGGGGCACCGTCCGACCACGTCGGGATGCCTGATTGACGCGGAAGCACAGGCAACCGGCGGCCCTCAGCCCCCAGTCACCGTCCCCCGGAAGAACACCCCCAGGAAAGGCTCCTCCAACAATGACACCCGGGCCAGCTTCAAAGCCAGACCGATATCAGTAGGATCGTGGACCCAGGGCTCATACGTGGCCGAGGGCGGCAGCTCTATCATCTCACCCTCTGTGAGGTATCTCGCGTTCCTGCGCACGATATCGAATAGCTCCGGAGGATCGAAGGTAATGCACGGCGTGAGCACACTGACATATGAGAAGCCCCTGTGCCTGATCGCCTCCCGCAGCAACCGGCTGAGATGCGGCACGTCGGTAGCCACGCCTTGCGCAATGAAGCTCGCCCCGGTGGACCCACTGAAGCTGATCATGTCCAGCAACGGATCAACCGGCGGATAATGCTCCCGGCTGAGAAAGGCGCCATCGCCCCGCTTCAGGAGAGGGGTGGTGGGACTCACCTGGCCTTTTGTCAGGGCATAGACAAAGTTGTTGACCATAATGCAGGTGATATCGGCGTTCCTTCTCACCACGTGAGGCAAGTGCCCGGCGCCAATGCTGAACAAATCGCCATCTCCGCCTATCGCCAGCACGGTCAGGTCGGGATTGGCCAGCTTGGCCCCCTGGGCTATGACAACCGCACGACCGTGGATCGCATTGATGCCATAGGTGTCTATGTACGCCGGGATTCTCGAGGAGCAGCCTATCCCCGACACGATGAGCGTCTTGTGCTGCGGTATGCCCAGGTCCGGCAACACCCCTCTTGTGAGGGAACTGAGAAGGCCGAAGTTTCCACAGCCCCTGCACCATACGGGTTTCACTTCGGTGGTATAGGCACTGGCCATGATTATGTCAACAACTCCCGTAATCTCAGCGAGACCTCGTCTCTGCTGAAGGGACGGCCTCCCGATCTTGCATGTACTTCGGTCCTCGGGGGCAACTGCGTCTGCGAACGGAGGTAGTGGTATAGCTGGCCGGAGTAGTTCATCTCCACGACCAGCAGCCTGTCTACCGACTGTACAAACTGCTCAATCGCCCGCGGCAAGGGGTGAACCAGCTCCGGGATGCAGACCCTGACCTGGTGCCGCAGCCCTGCTGCCGCCGCCTCGAGCGCCACCTGGGCCGAAGAACCCCAGCTTATGACCCCCGCCCTGGCCTCATCATCTCCCACAACTGTCACGAGATCGTCCCTTGCCCGCAGCGGCGACAGTTTCTTCCACCTCTTCTCATGCAGCCACTCATGGGTGCCATGGTCCAGGGCCGGCGCCCCTGACTCGTTGTGGGTCAGCCCTGTGGTACGATACATCAATCCCTCATCACCCACGAAGGCCATCGGCGAAATCATGTCCTCCGTTGCCTTGTAGCGACGATAGCCATCCACGTCTTCCGGCCCGGGTCTCTTCGCATCACGAATTGGGCAGTCCTCTCTCGCGATATCGCTGTCAGTGGCCACAAACGTCTGCCCCACCCACTGGTCCGTGAGAAGAATGACCGGCACCTGGTAGTACTGTGAGATGTTCATGCTTTCAACGGCCAGCCGGTAGCATCCCGGCACATCGTACGCAGCCAGGACCACCCTGGGGGCGTCACCGTGACCTCCGTATATGGCATGATTCAAGTCTGACTGCTCCGAAGTGGACGGCAAGCCCGTCGAGGGCCCGCCTCGCTGCACGTCCACCACAACGAAGGGGATTTCGGCTGCCGAAGCCAGGCCCATCATCTCTGTCATCAAGTCAAGTCCAGGACCACTCGTGCTCGTCATTGACTTGACCCCTGTCAGAGCGGCACCCAGGACCAGTCCGGCCGAGGCAATCTCGTCCTCGGCCTGGAGAAAGGCCCCGCCCATTCCGGAAAGCGAGTCCTGCATCTCCTGCATGATTTCCGATGCTGGCGTAATGGGGTAGCCGAAGAACGCCCGGCACCCGGCCTGGATCGCGCCCCTGGCTACGGCCGTGTTGCCATGCAGGACAACCTTCGGTGAGGCATCCCGCGCCGGGGCTATCACGAGTTGCGGGAGGCGCTGTTCGGAACATAGGAGTTGCCCAGCTTGATAGGCTGTCAGATGCTCTCTCAAAAGCCTGAGTTCCTCGTCCTGTTCAATGGCTTTGGGCAAACCATTCTCAGGCAGGCCAAGAGCCCTCTCCAGGAAACCCAGGGCCACGATATTCTTGTTTCGATCCGTCCCTGTTGAGGCTTCGCTCTTTCCAGAGAAGTCTATCTGAAAGCGGACCGACTGCGGGGGCAACTCCAGCCCTGGAGGTGGGGCTTCCTCGTAGAGGACCACCGACTCCGCTCCTACGGGCAGTTGGGACGCGAACTCCACGTATGTTCCCCAGCTAAAACAAAGCAGGACGTCAACCGGGTCCTTGGGGAGAGACAGCATTCCTGCATCCAGACCCAGTTTGATTGCAGAGTTTCCTCCCCGTATCTGGGGTCCGTAGTACCGGGGCATCTGGCTGTAGTAGCCTTGCAGAGCTGCCAGCCTCTGTAATAGACTGCCCAGCATCACAACCCCATCCCCACCGGTGCCGACAACCCCAACAGTCAAACGGTCATGTGCCATCTCGCTGTACGTGGCGATGGTAGGTGAACCCCGAGGTGACTGTCAACCCCCAACAACCCCGGCCCACAGATTCAAACCCCTCCCTGTGAATATTGGGGCCTCACAATCGGCCATCCCCATTCAGCCAGTACCACAAGAGATGCTCCGGCCGTCCCCAACCCCGCCTTGTGTGGAACAGCACAAGCTCGTGCGAGAGGCCTGGTTCCGAACCACTAACAGCCAGACGGGAGCACCGCCCCACCCCCTCCGCCCACCGCGGACCCATTCCCCGTGCGGTCAGGCACTTGCCGCCGACAGTGGCACCTCACCATGCGTCCGCCCGCCACCCCACCCTCAGCGGTCTCAGGCCTTGACTATCCTCTGCGCCTTCACCCGGATACCTGGGGGCATGCTCCCACGAGGTACGAGCTCGAACCTGCTCTTGGCGCCGGTCCTTTCCTGGAAGGTCCGCTGCAGCCCTGACCCCAGTGCATCCAGGTCACCAGCAGCTTCCCCGTATTCGGCCCTCACCTCCAGCGCCTGCTGCACCCCGGCTTCACGCAGCACAATCTGATACTCGCCGGTAAGCTCGGGGACGGCGTGGATCACCTCCTCCACGTCGGAGGGGAACACTCTGACATCGCCAACGGTGATCATCTGCGCAATCCGGCCCTTGACACGAGAGGTCTTGGAGAAGGTGCGACCGCAGGCACAACGCTCGTACGGCAGCCGCACGGCGATGTCACCAGTGCGGTAGCGGAGCAGGGGCATTGCCTCCCGCCACAGGGGAGTGGCGACTATCTCTCCGGCCTCTCCGGGTCCCAGAGGTCGCCCAGTCTCCGGATCGACTATCTCCAGCAGGAAGAGGTGGTCCAGACAGTGCATGCCCTTCCTCTCATGGCATTCGCCGAGGATCATGCCCACTTCCATGAGGCCGTATATGTCGTAGAACCTCGTCGGCCTGTCACTCTCCACCCGCCGCCTGAAGGCATCCGACCACGACTCTCCGATCATGATGCACGTATGAAGCCCTGACGTCTTCAAGTCAACCCCCAGTTGCAGGGCCCTCCGCTCAAATTCCATGAACAGGGACGGCGAGGAAACCAGCACCGTGGGGCTCACATTCCGCATCAGCTTGATGGTGTAGTCCATGGCGAAGGAACTGGCCCCCGCCGGTACCATGGTGGCCCCGCAGAGGTTGACGCCCCTGTCAACCACGCACGGGCCCGGGAACACCGGCTGCACCATATCACCCTTTCTCACCCCCTGCATGGTGAACAACAGGGCCATCAGCTCGCTCCAGGTATCCAGGTCCGACCGGCTCAGCATCAGCGGCTGTGGAGAGCCCGACAGCGTCCCCGATGTGCTCAGGACGGAGGCAACTTCGGAAGCCGGCACTGCCAGCTTGTCCGCCGTCGGCGTGGGAATGAAGTCATCGAAGTACGACGTCGTCGGTATCCTGGCGAAGTCGTCGAGTGTGCGGATGTCCTCCGGCTTGATGCCTGCCTCATCCAATCGCCCGCGGTAGAAGGTCGTGTTCTCGTAGGCCCGGGCCACCAGCGCCTTCACCTTCTCCGTCTGAATGTCTCTGAGCTTCTCCTGCGACGCTGTCTCGATATCGGGGTCCCAGTATTGCTCGGCCATGTTTCCTCCTTGCGCTATGTAGGATGGGTTTCCGCGATCCGGTGGCTCTCCCGGCATCCAGCCCAGGGCTCAACCCGGCATCGCACTTCTCTTGAGGAATGCGTCACGCCCTCTCGGGCCGGGGCCTCGGCCTGGCGTCCAGTGAGATCGATCCCAGAAACCTCGAGTTCGCCCACACCTGGAACTCATACTGCCCCTCTGCCGGTATGGGAAGAGGCGGGAAAGGTATGTACAGGTCTGTTGATCCAAGGCGGTCCGGTGCCTGGATACTGCCCTTGGCGCTGGCCAGCGTTCTTCCCGACTCCACCTGCACGTACCGCGCCTCGAACTCGTAGTACCCCCGCGCGTCCGCCACTTTCATGTAGAGCGTCATCGGCCGCTTGGTGGGGAACCTCTCGGCAAATACCGTGTGGAAGATGCCTATGAGGTTCTTCTTGCCAGTCGTGGGGTCTGCGACTGCAACGTCGCAGACAAGGGCAGCCACGAGTAGCGGGACAACCTCACTGAGCGTCCGCTTGTCTTCCACGAGTCCTGCCTCTCCACTACCGCGGCTCCTGGACCAGTTCAACTACATAGCCCAGTGCCTTTGTCGTGTCCATATAAGCATAGGCGCCGCCCGGATAGCGCCCGCTTTGCAGGCAGGCGAAACCACCTGCCTCCAGGCTCCGAACAGCTTCGTCGAGGTTGTCCAGCCTGACATGCCCCAGGTGGTGCAGACCCCCACCTTGCTCTTCGAGGAACTCCCTGTAGATGCTCTCCCCCTCCACCGGCTGCAGCAACTCCAGCTCAATTGACCCGACCGTGGCCAGGGCCACTCGGAAGGAATGCTTAACGGACCTGCCACGGTACGTCATGTCACTGAGGATGGAAGGGCCGACGTCCGTGATCTGCCACGGCCCGATTCCGAGAATGCTCTCATACTGCTGCACGCTGCTCCCAAGGTCACGGACGACGATGCCCACCTGGTGGAGCCCGGAAACCTTGACTGTGGGACTGGCTGATTCCGCCATTTCTGCCCTCCTGTACGAATCCGCCCTCGTGGGGCCTGGCAATCCTGCCGTGTTCATGACATCCGAAGTACGACGGAGACTGAGAACGCAAGTTGGCACAGCCTCGCAACTATGCTATAATTCGCTCTGACAACCGAATAGCAGACACCAAAGAGTCCGCGGGATTTAGCGACGGTTACAACTTATTCACGGAACAAAGGGCCGATTCGAGCACCCGCCAGGGCTCTTTTCATATGCCTCATTTGGCTCAGGGGACTGGCTGAGCATCAGGCCGATTGACCGTGTCAACCGCCGGAAGCCATCGCCATCGTGGGCACGACCTTCACCTCTCGAGCTTGTACTCCCACTGGCAGCAGCAGTCATTGTAGTCCGTCCTGGGAGGCAGCTTCAGGCCTGTAACCTTGATGTTCGGGTTGAAGTGATGGGCTATGATGCTCATCACTTTCGGCTCATTCTCCTGGCAAATGCGCTTCTCACGGCCCGTGCCCTCCTTCTCCAGTGAGAGCAGTGTCGGGCAGTGGTTTATGGTCAGTATGGCATGATCCGGGCTCTTGAGGTCAATGTCATAGTCGTATATCCACATCCACGGGCCGGCCTGAGTGTATTTCATCACCGCCGCCACGTCATCACCCTTGATGTTGAGCAAGTCACTGAACAACCTGACCTCATATGCCTGCGCCTTCTCCCAGACTTTGACGTCACACTCGAAAGCCTCATCATTTCCCCACTTGTCCATCACGGTGAGGTACCAGTAGCCGTCAATCCTGAGCATGTACTCGTTGTACGCTTTGAGGAGTCTGAGCAGCGTATCCTTGCTGAACCGGTCGTAGCCAAAATCGGGATCGAAATCGCCGCTGTAGTCAGTGATCTCTGCCATGGTGACCTCCTTGGTTTCAGCATTATGGCAGCCGAGCCTCAGTTCCAAAGCAGCCAGGGATTCTGCATTGGCAGGAAGGGCCGCGTCCCGGCCACACTACCGAGCTGCAAGACGCCAGCGTAGCTGCGACCCAAAGGCATTGTATCACAACTCAGTGCGATAACAAGCATCCTTGCGGGGGCAAGCTGTAGAATGAGGAAGGGACCACCCCCACCCTACCCTCCTCCCACCTGTACCGGCGTTTCGGGATCGAGGGAGAGGGGAGCTTCCGCCGCGACCCCGACACGCAAGCGGGCAGGTCCGGCCTGGTCCCACCGTCCCAGCAAACAGCCGGGCCGTGAACCGGCGACCGCCCCTTCGGACGCCTAAGACACCCCCTTCACCCAGTTCCAGTGCCTGATGCGCAGCCATACGAGCAAGATCAACCCAATGAACAGAAGCACCTTCCTGGCCACCGGCATAGGCCACCACAGATCATCGCAGAACTCGTCCCATATCGCCCTGAAGGGAATGCTGGGCATGTGCCACGACCTCTCCCCCGTCTCGGGGTCCTGGGTGTAGAAACTCACCTGGTCGTTCTCCGACACTGTGGGCTGCTTGCTCTCGTAGTGGACCCACACGTGCACGGGGGAGTAGTTCAAGGTATAGGGAATGCCCTTCGCTTCGAGCAGAGAGGCCAGAAGGAGGGCCCGTGCTTTGCAGTCCCCTTTCCCTTTGTCAAGAATCTGCTCAACGGTGGGGCAATACCACGGCATACCGTAGGTCTGCCAGTCGTAGCTATACGGGACAATCTCAAGAACAGCCTCTTCAATAGCTTCAGGGTCGGGAGGCATCTGCGCTGCCAGTGGCGCTGCCGCTTCGGGATCAACATTGGGATCGAATATCCTCTGCACGCTGAACACCAGGTTGGCAGGGTTGGGGTACAGCACAAGCCATATCCAGAGAATCACGAGCACGGGGAACACGAGCCTTCTCAGAAGCCGCATCAAGAGACGTTTGCCCGGCATGACCGCCTCACACTTCCTCTTGCTGCCAGCGCCAGCGCGACCGGCCACGAACCCATTGTAACACGGCCCCTGAGGGGGGGTTAGTATCTGGCGAATGACGTGACATGCCCTCGCCGGCCTTCCCAACATGCCAGCGTGCAAGACCGAGGAATCCACGGGGCTTGAAGAGTGGCCTCTGGCAGCGTCCAACGTAGGAACAAGCTCATAAACTGCCCCCAACGCGTTGCAGAGAGACCCCCGCAGGGTGTAGCATCAGGACCAGGTGGCTCCTACCATGATCAGATTGCTGATTGCCCTGGTAGTCCTGGGCACGCTGCTTGCCAGCCTGGCGACTGCGTCCTGCGATACGTCGGAATCACAGCAGGACACTCATTCGTTCCATCAGGAATGGCACCTCGAGTGACACCCATGACTTGAGAGACGGAACCAGGAGAGGATCACTCACTCCCCCTCGCCTCGCGGCCCTGTCAAAGGGAGGCTGAACAGGAAGGTACTGCCCTTCCCCGATTCGCTTTCCGCCCATATGCGTCCGCCGTGGGCCTCCACTATCCGCTTGCAGATGGCGAGGCCCAGGCCGACACCGCTCCCTGACCGCACTATTCCCGGGTCCGCCTGGTAGAAGCGCTCAAACACCTTCCCCAGGTCCTCGGGGCTGATGCCCCTCCCCTGGTCCTGGACGCCAACCACGAGCTCATTCCGCCTACGCCTGCACCTTACCGTGATCTCGGTACCCTCCGGGGAGAACTTCACCGCGTTGGACAGCAGGTTATCCATCACCTGCCGGATGCGGATGGGGTCCGCCTCCACCAGGGACAGCCCCCTGGGACAACGAATGGTGAAGCTGTAGTCCCCGGCCTTCGGCTTCATCTCCTCCACGGCCTGTCTGACGAGAGACTGGACCCTCACCGGCCCCTTCTCCAGGGAAAGCCCGCGAGCCTCCAGTCGCGACAGCTCAAGCAGGTTCTCCACCAGGCCGGTCAGCTTGTCACTGGCGCTGTTGATCTCGTGGAGGGAGTCCAGCTTGTCCTCCTCGGGCAGCCTGTTCCAGAACCGCAGCATGGACGTGCAGTAGCCTTTGATGGAGGCCAGGGGAGTCCGCAGCTCATGCGAGACGTTGTCCAGGAGCTCTGTCTTCAGCGCGTCAGTCTCACGCAGGGCCTTGGCAGCCATCGCTTCCTGCTGAAGCCTCCTGCGCTCCGTGGTATCGGAGAAAACTATGCCCACTCTGCTGCCGCCCATAGAGAAGACAGATACGTCAAAGTGCCGTCCTATCGCCTCAAAACCGGCCTCAAAGAAGACCGGCTTGCCTGTGGCTGCTACTGTGACGTATCGCTCCAGATAGACCTGCGCGCTCTCTCCGTAGACCTGCGACGCCTTCTTCCCGATCACGTCCTGTCTCCTGCGGCCAACTATGGACTCAAACGCCCGGTTGACATCCAGCACCACATGGTCGACAGCATTCCCTGACTCATCGTAGAGCAACTCCTCGATCGCCACCCCTTCGCTCATAGACTCGTACAGCGATCGGTATCTCGCCTCGCTCTCCCGCAGTGCCTCCTCCGCCTTCTTCCGCTCCGTGATGTCGTGAATCGCCCCGATGATTCCAGCGAGCCGCCCCTTGGAGTCCCACAGGAAAGAGATACCTGCCTCACCCCATAGCGCGCTGCCGTCCTTGCGTCGATACTCCAGTTCCAGCCAACTTCTGCCCGGGTCCACGGCCTGCTCATCGTAGCCCCTTGCCACCTCCGCGAGCCGTTCCATGGCCAACCTTTCGGAAGACTGCACCATCAGGTCCCCAATGGCAAGGCGCTTCGCCTCTTCCAGGCTGTAGCCAAGCATCCGAGTATACGAAGGGTTGACGTATTTGGGCTGTCCATCGGCATCGGCGACGAAAACCGCATCCCGGGCGTTTTCGGCAAGGAGACGGAACCGCTCCTCACTCTCCCGCAGCGCTTCTTCCGCCTTCCTGCGCTCGGTTATCTCCAGAGCGGACTCCACCACTCCCAGTACACTGCCGTGCTCGTCCACCAAGGGATGGCCTTTGATTGCCCATATCCTACCGTCAGGGGTGGTCATTTCGCCTGAGAGCGGTTGACCGGACTCCAGGGCAGGGATAATGGGACACGCAGGGCAGGGATCGCTGCGCTGGACCCAGACCTCGTAGCAGCGCCGGCCCACGAGCTGCTGGGACGACAAGCCCGAAGCCCGGGCCGCCGCCTGGTTCCCCCACCTTATCCTCAGATCAAGGTCCTGGTAGGTCATGACCTCATCAACGCTGTCCAGAATGAGACGCTTCTCGAGCTCTGACACCCGCAGCGCTTCTTCCGCCTTCCTGCGCTCGGTGACGTCACGTACGATCGCCATGTCTGCCCGCCTGCCCCCGTATTGAACGCTCCCAGCAGATACCTCGACATCCCTCAGCGTTCCGTCTTTGCAGCGGATCTGTACGTCAAAGGCGGCAGGGGCCATCTCCCCACCCCGGGTCAGTGCATCTCTTCGAGTAACCGCCTCTCCGGACCCACGCGGTATCATGTCCTCGTAGGGCATGGCCATCAACTCCTCCACGGCATAGCCGCAGATCGCCGACATGGCGCTGTTGGCGAACTTGCATACCCGGTCCTGCACGAGCACCACCCCGTCCCCGGCCTGCTCCACCAGCGCCAGGTATCTGGCTTCCGACTCCTGAAGCGCCTGCCCAGCAAGCTCGCTCTCGACTTCCCGGCCCTCAAGCTCCGCAACCCGCCTGCGCAGATCAGACAACTCCTCGATCAGCTCTCGCTTTGACTTCCTGGCGTCATCCATGTGTGCACCCCTCCCCCGGCATGCTGAGACAGATGCGGAACCCTCTTTCCGCCACGTCACAGGGACGAAGTCAATTATACAACAGCGATATCACGGGACTGTCACAAGTAAGCCACTGCGATCACAGATTGCTCTCTGGTTCCCTCACCCCAGAATGTTATTGGAGCGGCGGTGAACCCATTTCCAGTTTCCACCAGGGCAGGGCTACGCCCCTGGTCTACGCGGCAGTGAACGGGAATGTCACCGTGTCGATCGAATAGAACCGTAGTCGGGGTCGTCCCCGACCACAGGGTGCTACTAACCTGGTGATCGCAGCCCTGCCCTGCGGGTAGATGGTGGATTCTGGAAGCACTCTTTCATTGACCCATGCCCAGCGGTGTGCTAGAATGAGCGCCACGCATCAGCGATATGCTCGCCCACTACCGTACACTTGCCGGGGACGACTGCGCCGCCCCAGGAACTCACCCGGGGCACGGGACACTGGCCCTTTGATCGTCCGGCGACGGAAGGGAATGGAATGAGGAAACGTGGAGAAGGCTCCATCCGAGTCGACAGGGAACCGAAGCTCGAAAGCCCCTCTCTGATCGCCGCCTGGCCAGGCATAGCCAACGTGGCCCTCACCGCTGCCAGCTACCTGGCAGACAAGCTGGCCGCCCGGGAGTTCGCTGAGATCGAGCCTCTGTCCTATTTCGACGTTGAAGGGACCTATGTCGAGGCAAACCTGATACAACTGCCAAGGCTGCCCCAGAACAAATTCTACTACTCCAGTGGGCGCGGGTCCAGGCAAGACCTGGTCATATTCGTAGGGGAGGCGCAGCCCGCCTCCCGGAACCACCAACTGGCCAACGAGATACTGGACTTCGCCCAGAGGCTGGGCGTAGCCCAGATATACACCTTTGCCGCGGCTATAGTGCCCCAGTTTAACGAGAACCCGCGTGTCTGGGCCGCGGCCACTGATGACCAACTCCTGCACGAACTGCAGTCACTCGGCCTGGTACTCCGGGGCAACTTCTACATCGCCGGTATGAACGGGCTGCTGCTCTCCCTCGCCAAGGAGAGAAACATGAAGGGGGTCTGCCTCCTGGGTGAGACACCACGATACCTGAGCGAAGTAGGCAATCCCATCGCCTCCAAGTCAGTCCTCAGCGTCCTGGCCAAGCTGATCAACGTGGATATCGATCTGACCGAACTGGAGCAAATGGTGGAACAGGCCCGCCAGGAGATAGAGGAAGCCATCAGGGAAAGCCGACGCCAGTACATAGACAGGTTCACGGTGCCCCTATGGGAGCGTGGAGAAGAAGACGAGAAGGGCTAGCAGCAGACCTTCCTCATTCTCCGCCTATGCTTCGCGAGGACTGCAACATGGCCCCTGGCATGTTGTACAGGTTGCCTCGGCCTGCAGCCCGCGACGGCCCCAGGCTGCTCCTGTCGGCACGGCCCGATATGACCAACGCTACGCCGAGGCACAGACCCGCCGACCCCCTTGATAGCGTGGGGCGACCTCAATAGAATTGGCTGGTCACCCACCAGCCTGGAGAAAGGAGACCAGCCTTGGATTACTTCCTGGATGACGAGCAGACAACTGTGCGCGATCTGGCACGTCGCATCGCGGAAGAGAAGATTATCCCTGTCCGCGCCGAGCTCGACCAGAAGGAGGAGTTCCCCTGGGAGATCATCCGCGAACTGGCCGACGCAGACATGTTTCGGGTGTTCATCCCGGAGGAATACGAAGGGCTGGGAGGGCGTTGCCTTGACCTGTGTCTGGTCGTTGAAGAGCTGTCGCGGGCCTGCGGTGGGGTGGCCATAAGCTTTGCTGCCAACGCCCTGGGCAGCCTGCCTCTGATCCACCACGGCAGCGAAGAACAGAAGCGCAGGTACCTGCCCGACATCGCCGCCGGCAAGAGGCTCACTGCCTTCGCCTTAACGGAGGCGACAGCCGGGAGCGACGCCAGCAACATCAGGACCACAGCCACCAGGGATAACGGCGACTACGTGCTGAACGGCACCAAGCAGTTCATCACCAACGGTGGGGAGGCTGACATATACGTGGTCATTGCCATGACCGACCCGGCCAGGGGAGGCCGGGGCGCCAGCGCCTTCATCGTCGAGAAGGACACACCGGGCTTCACCTTCGGCAAGAAGGAAGACAAGATGGGAATTCGCGCCTCCTCCACCCGTGAACTGGTCTTCAGGGACTGCCATGTGCCTGAAGGCAACCTCCTCGGCAGGGAGGGCCTCGGCTTCATCATCAGCGTCCGGACCATAGACCGGTCCCGACCCGGCGTGGCAGCCCAGGCCGTTGGCATTGCCCAGGGCGCATTGGAGGCGGCGGTGGAGTACGCCAGGCAGCGTGTCCAGTTCGGTCATCCGGTCTCCTCATTCCAGGCCGTACAGCATATGCTGGCCAACATGGCTATCGAGGTGGAAGCAGCCCGGTGTATGGTCTACGCCGTCGCCAGGACGGTGGACAGCGGAGCCAAGAGCTTCGCCGAGGAGGCGGCGATGGCCAAGGTCTTCGCCTCGGACATGGCCATGCGGGTCACCACGGATGCGGTGCAGATTCTGGGCGGGGTAGGCTACATGCGGGAGTACCCTGTAGAGAAGATGATGAGGGATGCCAAGATAACTCAGATATATGAGGGTACAAACCAGGTACTAAGGAACGGTATCGCCCTGGAGGTCTTGAAGAGGAAGGGTACCAGGGAATGAACATCATCGTATGCATGAAACAGGTGGTGGAGAACCCCAAGATAGAGCTTGACCCCAAAGCGGCATGGCAGGCACGCGCCGAGGGCAAGATCATCATCAACCCCTTCGACATGTACGCTCTCGAAGAGGGCATCAGGCTGAGAGAACGCTACGGGGGCAAAGTCGCCGCGATCTGCATGGGGCTGCCGGAGGCGGATAACGCTCTCAGAGAAGCTTACGCGCTGGGAATGGACCAGGCCATACTGCTCAGCGATCCGGTTTTCGAGGGGTCCGACACCCTGGCTACAGCCTACGTCCTGTCGCGGGCCATCGGCAAGCTGGACCTGCCCGACCTGATCGTCTGCGGCAGGCAAGCGATGGACGGGGATACCGGCCAGGTGGGCCCACAGTTGGCGGAAATCCTGGGCATGCCGCTTGTCTCCTTCGTCAGCAGCATACAGGCAGCGGAAGATGGAGTCATGACAGCACAGCGGCTGGTGGACTCAGGCCACCAGGTTGTCCAGACACAGCTTCCTGCCGTGATCACGGTGGTGAAGGAGATCAACGAGCCCCGCCTGCCGTCTCTCAGAGGACTGATGCAGGCCAAGAAGGCACAGATACCGGTGTGGGGTGCCAGCGATCTGGAGGTGGACCCTGCCAGGGTCGGCCTTCAGGGCTCGCCAACGCGTGTGGCAAGCGCCGGTTTCCCCGAGAGACCGGCTGAGGGTCGTATCCTGGAAGGCAGCCTGGAGAGCCAGGCAGAACAGGTCGCCGACATTCTCAGAGAAGCCAGTTGATGCCGGGCCGCGCCGAGTGCTGCTCCAATGCAGGGTTCCTTGACACGTGCGGACGGTAGACCATATAAAGTGGACAGGTTCGGACAGCGCTCGATCCCAGAACACGCTCTGGCTGTCCCCTACCTCCACGTCCACGGCACACGACCTGCTCAGTCGCCGGGGAGTGCGAGAGACTGGACTCTACATAGTGCTTCGTATGGGGAGCGCAGGAATAAGTCAGACCAGATATGGGAGGGGCCAAGATGAGAGTTCAGGCAGAGAAGCTGAGGGAAGAGATCAAGCAGAAGTACGATGTCAAGGAGGTCTTCGACGCCATCGAAGGCTTCCTGGCAAAGCAATCACAACTGAGCTCCAGCAGGGTGCTCTCCTTCGAGCAGCAGATAGCTGACAGGACAGCGAGGATGGCCGAGAGGGATGCCAAGCTGGGTGCCATTGCAGCCAACCTCTTCAGGCTTAAGAACCAGTACCTCCTGCTCCACAGGGTCATTGAGGCGAAATGCGTTGATCTGACTGCAGCCATAGTGGAGGCGCTGAACAAGGAGGACTACCTGCTGGTTGGCATCTGCGCCCGTTCACTGATCGAGCACGCCGCTTTCCTGGCTTACCTGGTGCAGGAAGCGAAAACGGAGGACATCGAAGCCCTGTCTCACCTCTATGGCAAGTCCCTGTACAGCTCCCGGTTCTTCGGCCAGGAAGGCCTCGTCGACACCCTTGACCTGCTCGACATGGTGACCTCTTATGTCTCGTCCGTGGACGACAGGGAGTTCACAGAATCTTACAGCGCTTTGACTGACTTCGTGCACCCTGCCTTCTCCAGCAACGTCATGATGGAGGACGGGACGAAGGCGGAGGACGTGAAAGGACCATCACCGGAAGACAAGGAAGCTGCAATTCGGAAGCTCCTGCGCATTCTGGGGGCCGCGTTGGGTCATCTCGACGAGGCACTGATATCCTTTGCGTCGGTGGGAACAACCATCGAGGAGCACATCCGCAAGACCACGCTGCCGGGAGCGACACGCCGCTCCTTCGCCGAGGAAAGACCATCGCCGCCCAAACAGCGGGTTGAGAAGCCAAGCCCTCCTGAAGAGCCTGTGCCCGCACAGCGGGGACCTCTGGGCGGAGCCATCTTCTTCAACAGGAGGGGCAGGACGTGGATGAAGTATTAGCCGCCATGGAAGCGAGGTCCGCAGCCTAGATGAACTCTGAGGTCTGGGTATTCGCCGAACAGCAGAGCGGCGTGATCAAGAGCGTGGCCTATGAGTTGCTAGCCCAGGGTGCGAAGTTGTCGAGCACCCTGGATGCCCCCCTAGGCGCGGTTTGTTTTGGCCCCGGCGTGGAAGACATCGACCAGCTCTTGGCGCACGGTGCCGACAAGGTCTACCTGGTTGACGACCCGTCCCTGACGGCGCACGACGAAGACCTGTATACCAGCCAACTGGTCAACCTGATACGTCAGCACCAGCCGCAGGTGGTACTGGCCGGGGCTACGTCCCTGGGCAGCTCCTTCATCCCCAGAGTAGCCGCCACACTGGAGACCGGCCTGGCAGCGAACTGCACCGGCCTGGAGATCGACCCCGAGAGCGGCCTCCTCCTGCAGACCAGGCCCACCTACGGGGGCAACCTGATGGCCACAGTGGTGTGCCCCTCAAGCAGGCCACAGATGGCCACCGTACGTTCGCGCACTTTCAAGAAAGTCAGAGCGGACCATTCACGGCGCGGAGAGGTGGTCAGAGTTGACATTAGCAGCAACCGGGTCACTTCCAGGACCAAGGTGCTCCAGGTAGTCGAGGATCTGTCGGAGCAGGTGAAGATGGAAGAGGCGGACATCATTGTGTGCGGGGGGCGGGGCCTGGCCAGCGCTGAGAACTTCGGTCTCGTTGCTGAGCTGGCCAAGACCCTGGGAGCCGCCCTCGCTTCATCCCGACCCCCCGTGGACGACGGATGGGTGCCTTACGCCCATCAGGTCGGCCAGACAGGCAAGACCGTCTCCCCGAAAGTGTACGTAGCCTGCGGGGTTTCCGGCGCACCCCAGCACCTCACCGGCATGCAGCGGTCGGAGATCATCGTCGCCATCAACGAGGACCCCAAAGCCCCCATCTTTGACATAGCCACCTATGGCATAGTGGGCGACCTGTTCAAGGTCGTGCCCATGATAACGGCGAGGTTGAAGGAATCAGGCCCCTGACTTCGACCGGTCATGCGCCCAACATGGCACGTCGAGGAGATGATGCACGCCCGGCGCAGTGTGACGGGAACGCCCGGGGGCAAGGCAGTGAAGGTGTTAACTCAGGTTAGAACGCTACTGAGGAAGCCAAAATCCACCATCTATCAAGCATGCCCGAGAGGGCAACTCCTTCACCCGGCGGGTGCTCAAAGAACACCTTTGGGCCAACCTGTTAGATGGTGGATCGAGGGAAGTACGAAGTATTGCAGTCCGGCGGCCAGGTGTGTATAATGCACCAACGCCAACTTGCCAGAGCAACGGGCATCACAGCCGGAATCGCTGCTGATGGGGGGGTGAGCGAATCCGGCAGGCGATATGTAAGGATTTGCTGAGGACGTGTACGCTTGCTGGACATTCCTACTATGTGTGATTCGCTCCGGTGCTGCGCACACCTTGACAGGCCCCCGTTTCTCCGATATAGTATTGCCGACAATCGTCCGCTATTCTTCTTGCGGAACTGGGGCAATAGCGTTGTACTCCATTTCTAAGGAGGCTGTATGATTAGACGCCTCAGCCAGGAAGAGCTGACCTCCCTCTATGACGAGTCCAAGGAGAAGATGCCTCCGCTGGAAAGGGAGAAGTGGCTCAACCAGAGATTGGCAGACCAGGTCAAGTTCGCCTACGAAAGAGCACCGGCCGTGAAGAAGAAATTCGACGACGCCGGTGTTTCTCCATCTGAGATCCGCACCGTCAAAGACCTGGAGAAGCTGCCGGTCACCACAAAGGATCAACTGGTCAGACTGCAGTCCGCTGATCCTCCCTTCGGCGGCTTCTTGGCGGTCCCGTTGACCGATCTGTCCCGCATCTACGCCTCTCCGGGACCCATCTACGATGCCTGGGGAGACGAGCGTGTCCTTGCCGCCGTCAGGGGCTTCGTGAGAGGCGGATGGCCCAAGCGGGGCGACGTGTGCCTGGTGGCCAACATGTACCACATGGTGCCGGCCGGGCTGTTCATCACCGACAGCCTGGATGCAATGGGATGCACGGTGGTACCGGCCGGTGTGGGGCAGACCGAGCTTCAAGTCAAGCTCATCAAGGACCTCCAGGTGAGCGCCATATTCAGCTTCCCCAGCTTCGTCATGACCATCCTCAAGAAGGCAGAGGAGATGGGATATGACGTCAAGAAGGACTTCAACCTCAAGTACGTCACCGGCGGCGGAGAGCGGCACATCCAGGTGCTGAGGAAGGTCTTCGAGGAGGAATACGGACTGAAGGTGGGGGATGGCTATGGAACAGCCGACCTCGGTACCGTGGCATATGACTGCGGGCTTGGACAGGGATACCACTACGATGACATGGAGTGCGTGGTCGAGATCGTTGATCCCGAGACCGGCAAACAGGTCGCTCCCCTCGAGCTGGGAGAGGTGGTGGTAACACTCCTCAGCAATGTCTATCCTCTGGTGCGTTTCGGCAGTGGCGACCTGGCATCCTATACCGACGAGGTCTGCGAATGCGGCAGAACCTCCCCGAGGATCACCAAGATACTTGGCATGGTGGGAGAACATATCAGGGTCAAGGGCATGTTTGTCCACCAACGCGAGCTTGACGAGGCCATGTCCAAGTTCCCCCAGATACCCAAGTACCAGATGATACTGAGGCTGGAGGACCACAGAGACAGGATAACACTCAACGTCGAGGCGGAAGCCGATGTAGACAAGGCAGCGTTGTCCAAGGAGATCAAAGCCAGGTGCCAGGAAGTGTTCAAGCTGTCTATGGACAAGATAGAGTTCATGGCCAAGGGCACGCTCCCCGATGACTACAAGAAGTTCGTTGACACAAGGTGGGGTTGATATGGCCGCTACCGAATTCAAGTGGGAAGAACAGACAACAACCAAGCTCCTGAAGCGGAACGTGGAGCGGTGGCCCGATAGAGTATGGATGCGCAAGAAGGAGTTCGGCTTCTGGCAGACCTATACTTGGAGGCAGGGATACCAGAAGGTCAAGGACTTCAGTATGGGCCTGAAAGCCCTGGGCTTTGAACGTGGCGATATGCTGGCTATTCAGGGAGACAACAACCCGCAGTGGTTCTGGGGTGAGCTGGCGGCCCAGGCCCTCGGCGGTGCCGTCTCCGGAGTGCACTCGGGCTGTTCCCCAGACGAAGTGGCCTACCTGGTCAACCATTGCGAGGCCAGTTTCGTCCTCGTCCAGGACCAGGAGCAGGTGGACAAGCAACTCAAGATACTCGACAGTATTCCCAGGGTGAAGAAGATCATCTATTGGGACGACAAGGGCATGAGGCATTACGACGATCCCATACTGATGAGCTGGGACGAGGTCTGTCAGTTGGGACGTGAGTATGAGCAGTCGCACCCCGGGCTCTTCGAGGAAGAGATAGAAAAGGGGCAGCCAAACGACCTGGCTCTGATACAGTACACCTCGGGAACGACCGGGCTGCCCAAAGGAGCGATTTTCGACTACCACAACCTGTTCGCCTCCAACGACATCTTTTATGCCAGCTACCCCATGAGCGAGAAGGACGAGTGGCTGTCCTTCGTGCTGCCGGGATGGATGGCTGAGCAGGGACTGGGCCTTCTTATGAGCATGGCCCGCGGGGTGTGCATGAACTTCCCCGAGAAGCTGGAGACGGTCCCGGAGAACATCAGAGAGATAGGTCCCAGCGCCCTCTTCTATCCGTCTACAATGTGGGAGTGGAATGCATCGCTGATCCAGAACAGGATACTGGAGACCAGCGCCCCGAAGCGCTTCCTCTACAACCTCTGCCTGCCGGTGGGCTACAAGGTCGCCGACATGAAGCTCAACGACCAGGAGCCCAACCTGTTCTGGAAAGCAATGTACGGACTGTGTGACCTGGCGGTGTTCCGCGCCCTGAGAGACAGGCTGGGACTGTCGAAGATACGGTTCTGCTTCACTGCCGGATCAACCTTGGGCCCGGAGATATTCCGCATGATGCGTGCCATAGGCCTCGACCTGCTGCAGGTATACGGTGCCAGCGAGACGGGGGTTTCCGGGCACACGCTGACCAACATCAAGGTCGACTCCGTAGGCATGCTGAACCCATACACCACCGTCAGGATACTGAATGACGGTCATATCCTCGCCATTGCCCCCTCCCGCGCCCTCGGCTACTACAAGAACGAGAAGGCCACGGAGGAGAAATTCGCTGGCGGATGGTACCAGACCGGCGATGCGGGGTACATGGACGACGAGGGGCACATATACTACCTCGACCGGCTGGAGTATATGGCCACACTGAGGGACGGCACACACTACGCTCCTTCCTTCCTGGAAAGCCGCCTCAAGTTCAGCCCCTACATCAAGATGCTTTTCACAGTCGGGCAGGGGAGGGACTTCATCGGGGCGGTGATCAACATAGACTACGACAACGTGGGACACTGGGCGGAGAGGAGGCACATCCCCTACACAACCTTCGCAGACCTGTCGCAGAGGCCACAGGTCTGCGAGTTGATCAAGGGAGAGATAGAGCAGCTTAACGCCAAAGTGCCCGAGGCGATGAGAATCAAGAAGTTCGTCAACATTCCCAAGGAGTTCGACCCGGACGAGTCCGAGTTGACACGTACCATGAAGATCAAGAGAGAGTTCCTTGAAGACCGCTACAAGACAATAGTATCGGCTATCTACGGCGAGACCGACAAGGCGGTCATGGAAGTGCCGGTGGTATACCAGGACGGCAGGCAGGGCGTGATCAAGGCCGACATCACAGTGAACACGCTGGATTGAGGGAGAACTATGGGTGACGTCGTATTGCAGGGGTTCTTCGTTGGTGGGCTCTACGCCCTGATAGCACTGGGCTTCGCCATGATCTTCAAGGCGTCCGAGGTGCTCAACCTTGCCTACGGGCAGCAGATATTGATCCTGAGTTACTTCCTTCACTGGCTGCTGGTCACCGAGGGTCTGCCCACCTGGGCGTCTGTGCTCATCGTATTCATCTTCGGGGCGCTCATAGGCTTCGTCCTGGAGCGTGTATTCATAAGACCCCTCTTGGGACAGCCCTTCCTGTCCATATTGATGATGACACTGATGCTGGGGTTCCTGTTCAAAGGCATTACCGTCCTCTGGAGGGGCGGCAAGTCCTACTCCTTGCCCTTCACCCCCAGCGGCATGTGGGAGATAGGTGGTGTGCAGATACTGCCGGCAGCAGCCATTGCCTTCTTCGCAGCCATATTCGTCTTCGTATGCATGCTTTTCCTCTTCCAGTACACCAAGGTGGGCTTGGCCATGAGGGTCGTGGCCACCGACCACCTGGTTTCGCAGAGCCTGGGCATACGGGTGAAGCGCATATTCTCACTGTCATGGGTCATCAGCGGCATGTTCGCCGGGGTTTGCGCCATCCTGGTAGGAATGGTATGGATGATAACCCCAGAAATGGGAGACATAGCCTTGGGCAAGGGGCTTCCGGTCTTGCTGTTAGGAGGGATGGACTCCATCCCCGGGGCATTGGTCGGCGGTCTTATCATAGGAGTGGTCGAATCGCTCGGGGGCTACTGGGGAGGTGAGGTCAGGGAGATCGTGCCCTGGCTGGTTATGCTGGTCATCCTGCTGTTTCGTCCCTGGGGTATGTTTGGAACAAGAAGGATAGAAAGGATATAGGATATGGGCCTTCCCTGTGGTGTGTTCAACTCTCGCCCTGAAGAAGACATGGCCATCCTCAGGACCAAGACCCAATACCTGTTGGTAGCCATCGGCTTCGCCTTCTTCTTCACCATGGCTCTGTACTTGCCCCTGGACTGGCTTGCATGGCTGATCATGCTGGGCATGTATGCCATCGCCGTGCTGGGCATCCACATTCTCACCGGCCTCTGCGGGCAGTTCTCCATGGGCCATGCAGCCTTCATGCTCGTAGGTGCATACACGGCAGCCACGCTGGGCGGTAACGTAGGCGTCAGCCCCTGGCTGACGTTGCCCCTGGCCGGCGTCACGGCTGGCATCGCGGGCCTGGCGTTTGGCGTTCCAGCCCTGAGGATCAAGGGTTTCTATCTGGTTATGTCAACCATAGCCGCCCAGTTCGTCATCCAGTGGGTGGCCCGAGAGGCCGACTGGACTTGGCTGCCGGACTGGATGAAGACCGGTGGCGTCTACGGTATCGATGTACCAAAGCTGGTTCTGGGGGGCAAGGCGGTGGGCGATGTGGGCTTCTGGTGGATCACCATGGGCATACTGGTGGTCATGCTCGTCGTTGCCAAGAACATACAGAGAACGGCCACCGGCAGGAAGTTCATTGCCATAAGGGACAATGACCTGGCTGCCGAAGTAATGGGCATCAACCTGTTCCGCACCAAGCTGCTGGCCTTCTTCATCGGTTGTTTCTTCGCCGGAATCGCCGGCTGGGTGTGGGCCCACTACATGGGACACATAACCCCAGACCAGTTCGGCTTCGACAAGTCACTGATCTTCCTGGGCATGATTATCGTGGGGGGCATGGGCAGCACCGCTGGTGCCGTGATGGGCACCGTGATCATCCGGATTTGCGAGAAGCTGATAGACTACATATCCGCCAGCCTGGGTAGCGCCTTCCCCGACATCTCGGTGCAAATATTCCCGGCCCTGTCACTGATCATCTTCGCCCTGGTGGTGATGATCTTCATCATGTTCGAACCGAGGGGTGCCTACCACAGATGGGTGAGGATAAGGACCTACTACCGGCTGCACCCATTCTCCTACTAGCAAGCCGAATCCCAATCCTACAATGAGGGGCTACCGTCCGGTAGCCCCTTGCTCATTCCCGGCGTCAGAGAGGGCTACGGAGCCAGGTACTTGAACGAAGCCTTATGGTTCTCGAGTACCACCGATGATTCTGTGCGTGTTATCCCAGGTATCTGGGCCAGATCCTCCGTCAGGAAGCGGGACAGTTCGGCGGCACTGTCGAAGATCACCCATATCACGATGTCATACCTTCCGGCAACGATGCTCACAAGGTGAACATTGGGAAAAGCCTTCAGACTCTCCGCCACCTGCTTCGTCTCGCGGGGAAGCACGTTGATTCCTATCATGGCCGAGGAAACCAGCCCAAGCAAGGCCGGATCAGCCCAAGCATGGACTTTTATCACGCGCTGCTCCAGAAGCCTGCGCAACTTGCCAGCTACATGATTCCTGCTGGCACCGACTCTCTTGGCAAGATCCGACACCGTCTGCCTTCCGTCTCTCTCGAGTTCGCGAACGATCGCCAGGTCCAGACGGTCAAGCTCAACTCGCGACCTCATCACCATAACCTCTGTCTCTCTCTTGATGCCATAATGATAGCTGATATCCCCATACGGCTGCCACATCGCCGGTTGTGCAGCGCTCGCGGCAGAACCCATCGCCGCTGAACCAGCGAAACACGGCTGGGGCTTCGTCTATGCAACCTCTCATAGCCCAATGGTGGCACTTCGCACACTGGTTGGCAACTTATGTTGTCAGTGCGCTTTCAATAGTTGACATGTCGTTGTCTCTCTGGTAACATACTACCGTAAATGAGTGTGAAGTGCACCCCACAGCACCGCTGGACGGCCTTACAGAGGCACTGCAACAGTAAGGAGCCTCAAACAGTATCAGCCGTGAAGCACAGACAGAGAAGTGGTGAGCATGTTGGCAGCACGCCAGCGAGCACGGCCGGCCGGTATGCCTGACAGCGAAGCCTGAGATGGACAAGCGACTATCGGGCAGAAGCGCAATAGTGACGGGGTCCAGCCATGGGATCGGCAGGGCCGTTGCTCTGGCCATGGCGGCGGAAGGGGTGATGGTGGTCGTCAATGGCTCGGGGACAGGGCCCGCCGGCGTGGGCTCGGACCTCGAGTCCCTGAACAGCGTGGCGATGGAAATCAAGTCCAGCGGCGGGACTGCCGTCGCCAGTTGCGGCTCGGTAGCCGACTTCACCTACGCCGAGACCCTTATCAAGACATGCCTCGACGCCTTCGGCAGGCTCGACATCCTGGTGAACTGCGCGGGTATTCCTGAAGTGGGGTCTATCATTGACGTACCCCTGGAGATCTGGCAGCAGGTCATCGGAGTCCACCTCAACGGCACGTTCAACTGCTGCAGGCATGCCTGCCCGCTGATGGCCGAGCAGAGAAGCGGGCGAATACTCAGCATCGGGTCGCATGCCTTCCTGGGTGTCTATGGTGGAACCGCGTATGCCGCTGCAAAGGGTGGCATCGTCAGCCTCACCAAGGCAATGGCCAGGGACATGGGGGACTACGGCGTGACCTGCAATGTACTGCTGCCAGGGGCACTCACAAGGCTATCAACGGGCGAGGCATACGAACAAAGGATTCGGTCGCTGCACGCCAGGGGATTGCTGACGGAGAGGAACACAGCCGAGGCACTCAATCCTCCGCCACCCGAATACGTGCCTCCGCTGGTGCTGTACCTGGCGTCCGATGAGGCGGCAAGCATAACCGGCCAGGTGTTTGCAGTCTCAGGCGGCTACGTGGGGCTCCTGACCGATCCGGAGGAAGTCCTGCTGGTCTTCAGGGACCACAAGAAGGCACCACCGTGGACTGCCGAGGAACTGGCAGCCCTGCTGCCTCACAAGCTGGCTGTGCTGAACAGCCCGCCGACGCCCGAAGAGAACGCCCGCTAGTGGGGAGGGGGGACGCCCCTCCCCGCACGGCCGGAGTAAACAGAGCAACACGGTGTGCACAGCATAGGAATCCGAATTCAGGGAAAGGAAGTGGAAGATGAAGGCACTGGTGATAGGCGGCACTGGATTCACCGGCCCCTACATCATCAACGGGCTGATTGACAGGGGGTACGAGGTGACCATCATGCACCGAGGGGTGCACGAGACCGAGGACATACCCCTGGAGGTGGAGCACATCCACGGCGACCCGCACTGGCCTGAACCCATCCAGGAGGCGCTGGAGGGCAGGTTCTTCGACGTAATAGTGTCTACACACGGGAGACTGAGGTACGTGGCCGAGGCCGCCAAGGGACATACCGAGCGACTGATCTCGATAGGCGGGGAGGCGGTGTTCAAGGGGTGGCTGAGGGTATCCAACCCCCATATGTATCAGAACCTCGGCCCGTCTCCAGTGCCGGTCGACGAAGATAGCTGGCTTGAGGACAGGGGCTTCGACCACTTCGTGGACAAGATGCTGGAGACAGAGGACTTCCTCACGGAGTCCCACAAGGCCGGCTACTATAATGCCACGCACTTCCGCTACGCCATGGGCTACGGCCCAAGGCACCTAGCCCCAGCAGAGTGGTGCATCGTGAGACGGATACTGGACGGAAGGAAGGAGTTCGTCCTTCCCAACAACGGCCAGGTCATAGTGTGCAAGGGTTTCGGGGAGAACGAGGCCCATGGCGTCCTGCTGGCGCTGGACAAGCCTGATGCCTCCGCCGGACAGATCTACAACATAAGCGACGAGACGAAACTCACCAACCGGCAGTGGGTGGAGTTGATCTGCAGGACAATGGGCTACGAGTTCGAGTTCGTCGACATGCCCCTGAGTTTCGTCCAGCCAGGCCACCTCTGCGCCTATCCCCCCGCTCTCATGTTTCCCTACCACGAAGTCATGGACATCACAAAGGTGCAGACACAGCTCGGCTACCGTCAGATCGTGCCCACGGAAAAGGCGGTGGAGATATCGGTCAAGTGGCTGCTGGACCATCCGCCGAAGCCAGGCAGGGTAGAGGAGCAGAACCTCAGTGACCCGTTTGACTACGAGGAGGACGACCGGGTTATCCGGCGATTGAAGCAGACCTGGGCCCAGCTCTGGGAGGAGGCCCTGGGCGCTAGATATGACTGGCGGCATCCGTATCCCCATCCACAGAAAAGGGGGGACTTGAGGTAGCACTAGCGGTTGGCCCACAAGTCGCGCTATAGGCAACTGCTGGCAGAATGCTGACAGCGAAAAACAGCAGGGCCAAGTCCCCACCACCCTGCATGTCGCGGTCCCGCTGGATCAGGATAGACCAGGACGACCACGGTCAGAGCAGAGCGCCCGGCAGACAAATACGGACAGCCGAACAGTAAGGAGGATGCGATGCAGGAACTGAGCGACTACAGTGGAGAATTCAAACCCGACCTCAAGCTGGAGGACTTCTCCAAGGACATGCTCCGCAAGTACCTGCAGGAAGTCAGCAAGCTCTATCTGCTGATTGGAGGCATTTGGTACAACCATGCAAGAGACCGCTTCAGCGAGCGAACGGCCGAGGAGCTGCACTGGGAGTTCTGGGAGACGCTTGGGGGCGTCCATGAGATCAACAGGCCCAGAGTGGCCCTGGACATCTGGGGACACGACGTTGAGGCCGTCCTCAAGTGGGTCCAGGTGGACCCTGGTGTTGGCCTGATATTCGATGTTGACTGTGAACTCAAGAGCAAGGACCTCGGCATTCTGACCATCAAGGACTGCAATGCCCTGCGGTACTACGAGAGACACGGGGACAGGGGGCTGCTCGAGAGCGCCTGCGGACTGGACTGCTGGGGTTTCCCCAAGGGCATACGCCGGTTTCACCCCGACCTCAGCATGAAATGCCTCAAGGTGCCACCGAGACAGAGTCCGGATGAGCCGGCATGCATCTGGGAGGTCAGAATGGACCCCTCGCACTCAAGCCTGGTGAATCCGGACCTTCCCGAATACGCACAGAAGGCCGCCGCCAAGGCAGATTGGGACCTGCCGCTGCGATGAATTCGATGCCGCCGGTCGAGGGAAAGGAGACCACCATGGAAGAGCTACAGGACTACAGCGGACCGCTCATGAGAGGCTTGAAGTCCAGGGAATCGCTGGACGTGTTCTCCAAGGATGCCATCGTCAGGATGATCGCCGGGGCAAGCAAGCTCTATCTGGGCAGCGAGGGCGGCTTCTACACGGTTGTCCGAAAGAGATTCGGCGAGCAACTGGCCAACGAAATGGACCGAGAGGTACTGCTGGACCGTGCCGCACCTCAGATTGTGTCCAGGCTGAGGAATGCATTCGACATACGGGGGGACGACGTTGCCTCCTTTCTCAAGTTCCTCCAGATCGAGCCCCTGCTGGCTATCAACATTGCTGAATTTGAACTGAAGGACGAAGACCGTGGACTGGTCACTGTTCACCGCTGCCGCGCTCTGGAGTATTGGGAGAGGCATGGAGAGAACGGCCTGCAGAAGAACGCCTGCGGCATCCATGCCAGCGGGCTGCGGCAGGCTGCCTGTAGCTTCAACCCTCACATGAGCGTCAGGGCTCTCACTCTGCCGCCCAGGCATATCACCATGGGCAATCCGGGCAGGAACAAGCCACCGATTGCCTGCCAGTGGGAGGTCGCAATGAGTGAGCAATAGGTTATTCCGATGCAAGGTTCCTTGACGAAAGGAGGGTTCATGCATTCGAAAGTGAAGAAGACCATTGCAGTCGCGCTGGTTGTGATGATGTTGGGTGGCATACCTGGTCTGGTGGGATGCGGCGACAACGGAGGGGGAGGCGGGGGCGACGAGATTGTCGTGGGCATCCTGGCCGATTTCACCGGTCCCGCCGCGTTGGCCGTACAGTCATATGTTTTCGGTGCCCAGGACTACTTTCGATATGCCCAGGAGCAGGGTCTGACGAGTGGGGTCAACATCAAGACCGTCACCTACGACCAGCGGTCGGATCCTGCCAGGGTGCCTTCAGGCTACCAGTGGCTGAAGGGGCAGGGGACTGACGTGCTGTTCGTGATCAGCCCCACAGACCTTTCTATCCTGGAGGACAGAGTGGCGGCAGACAAGATGCCCACTGTGGGCGCCCATTGCTCCGAGGATAATCCTGCTGCCTCCTACATCTACGGATGGTGGCCCACGCAATCCAGCGAGGGCGAGGCCGAGATGGAGTGGATCATATCTGACTGGGACTACGAAGGGACAGGTCGATCTCCCAAGGTCGGGTACCAGACTTGGACCTTGCCCAGTGCTCAGTTCTTCATGAGCGGGTTTCAAGTGGTGCTGGATGCTAACCCGGGCAAAGTCGACTGGCAGGGTATGAACAAGGCTCCCACCAGTACCACAAGTTGGGCCCCGGAGATCCAGCAGTTCATCAACTGCGACTACATTCTCTGCACCATGGTAGGCTCCACCCTGGCCAGCTTCGTGGCTGAGGCCAGACAGAGAGGCTACACCGGCAAGTTCGTCACGGGAACCTCGGGCTTCCCGGGCTACTTCGAGCTCGTGATTGACAGAGTAGCGTCGCCGGATGAGCTCGATGGCTGCTACTTCGTCATGGCGTCTCCCTTCTACAACGACGATTTGCCCATGGTTAAGGCATTCTTGCAAGCGTACGCGGAATATCGCCCCAGCGTCACCTACCAGCACCTGGTCGAGGGTGACACAGGTCCCATGGGTGGCTGGATATGCGGCATGATCATAGTGAAGGCGTTGACGAATGCCATGGAAACCCTTGGGGTTGAGAACCTGACCGGAGAAGCCGTGGAAAGCGCCCTGGCTTCCCTGGACGTCACTGTCGAGGGGTTCTCCCCGAACAACAAGTACTGGTTCCCGACAGGGTACCACGCTGCCATTCGTGCTTACCTGGCTTACGAGTGCTTAGTCGTGGACGACGAATGGAAGGTCATCACAAGCGAGTGGATCGTCCCGCCGGAGTTGGAGCCCTACCAGTAGCTACGGCAGCGGGGAAGGTGTAACCATTCGAGAGGCATACCGCCGGGCGGCAGCTCACAGAGCTGCCGCCTCCAGGCGGGACGGGGCCAAAAGACGGCGACACAGGAAGGCCGATACTGTCAGGGTGCCGGAACCAGAGTTACCCGAGTACCAGGAACGATATGTCGCCTGGAAACATCCCCCGGACTGACCTCCCAGGGGACGACCACATCAATTCGCCGGCGTCTCCGTTGAGAGAACAGGAGACGTCAGAGAGGAGTTCTACATGAGTGCTTATCCCCGGGAAGAGCTTGAGGAAATGGCCCGGCGATGGATCGAGGCCAACGATAAGGCTGAGAGCCTGGGAGATTGGACCATCCTGGCCGAGTTCTACACCGAGGACGCCGAGTACGGCTGGAACCTGGGGCACAAGTACGATTTCCTGGCAATCGGTCGCGACCGCATCAGGGAGTGGGCATTGGGGAACGAACAGGATGGACTCCAGGGCTGGCGGTATCCCTTCGAAAGGTACGTGATCGACGAGGAAAAGGGAGAGATCGTCTTCTTCTGGAAACAGGTTGCCCCCGGAAAGCGGCCGGACGGCACGAGCTACGAGTTCGCTGGCGTTGGGGGGTCTTACTGCCGGTATGGCGGCAACTTCAAGTGGTGTTGGATGCGGGACTTCTTCGACACCGCGAACATGACGGCATGCTTGCGTGAGGTTGACGAGGCTGGTCTTCTCAGTGAAGGAATGAGGAAGAGAATTGGCGAAGGGAGCAGGCGCCCCGGCTGGAACAAGCGTCAACCAGGAGCAGGCGGCGGGATCGCCGGACTACACAGAGGAGGCTGACAATGGGAGAACTTCAGGACTACAGCGGTGCGTTGAAGCCCGACCTGAAGATGGCGGACTTCTCCAAGGAGGCACTCATCAGTCTGTGGTCGGTGACAGGGCTCCAGTACTGTGCCCTGGACGGTATCTGGTACAACCTTATCAGGGAGAGGTTTGGTGAGGAGCTGGCCCGCGAACTCGATGCAGAGGCATGGAGGCGGCAGACTCCCCTGGAGGTCCGTTGGACCAGGCAGGCGCTGAACATCTGGGGGAATGATGTCGAAGCTGTCATGAAGTGGCTCCAGGTGGACATAGGCTCTGGTCCGGTATTCCCGGAGTTCACCTGCGAGCTCAAGAGCAAGAATGTCGGCGTAATGACTGTGAAGAAATGCCGGGGGCTGGACTACTTCGAGAGACACGGCGAGACAGACCTCATGATCAATTCCTGCCACGTGGTGGACGTCGAGGGCTTCAAGAACCTGGCCCGCATGTTCAATCCAAAGATGAAGTGCACCCCCTTGAAGCTCCCGCCTCGAGAGAGCCCGGACGACATCGCCTGCCAGTGGGAATTCAGGCTTGAAGACTAGTGAGAACAAGGCCATGATGCGCAGACTGGGGATGAAGAGCGAGTAGAAGGGATACTCTAGATGGCAGAGCTTAACGACTATAGCGGCCCATTCAAGCCCGACCTCAGCCCGGAGGATTTCTCAAAGGCCGGCCTCATCCAGTGGCTGCGGGCAGCAGCCCGGATTTACGGGGGAATAGACCAGCTCTGGCATGGCCCTCTGATCGAGGAGTTGGGACAAGAGAAGGCAGATGAGTTACAGATGAAGATGTGGTTCAGGAAAGGGGGTGGCTGCGACCTTGAGGTCAAGAGCCTCACCCAGGAGATGGACTTCGGGGGAGATGACGTCGCCAGTCACCTGAAGATGTACCAGCTCCTTCCCTTCATGCAACTGTTCATGAACATCGAGTACGACGTGAAGGACAGAAACTACGCACTAATGACGGTCAAGCGCTGCGCGGCTCTGCGTCACTACGAGAAGACCGGGGAGATGGGGCGACTGCTCCAGTTGTGCACCGGCCTGGAGCAGGTTGGATTCCAGGAGGGAGCTCGGCGGTTCAATCCAAACATGAAGGTGACTGCCTTGAAGCTGCCGCCCCGGCAGAGCGAAGACGACATCTGCTGCCAGTGGGAATTCAAGATCGAAGACTAGCCGGGGAGGCCGTGGTGCTCGGAACAAGAAATGTACAGTGCATACCCAAGGAGGCGAGGCAGATGGGTGACTTGCAGGACTACAGCGGCGAGTTCAGGCCCGAGACAAGGTTGGAGGGTTTCTCCAAGGAGGCTCTCATAAGACTGCTCGACGCCTACAAGAAGTGCTTCGTCGGCATCGCCGGAACGTACCACACCGTGAACGCCGAGCGCATGGGTGTCGAGGAGGCCTGGAAGGTGGACGCCGACGTGTACCTCAGGCAGCAGATGCAGTTCGAGCTTCCGCTGGTCACAAAGGCAATGAATATCCAGGGGGACGACGTCCTGACTGTGCTCAAGATATTCCAGATGCTTCCAGACGGGCTTCGGGAGGGACAGTATGAATGCCTGTGGGATATCAAGAGCAACAACCACGCTATACTGACTTTCACCAAGTGCCAGACCCTTTTCTATCATGAGAGGCATGGAAACCCGAAGGACATAGAGGGTCTCTGTGGGCCCGGCAGCATAGAGGACTTGTGCTTCACGGCCTATGGCAAGTGGGTCAACCCCAAGATCACGTGCAGAGCCCTGAAACTGCCACCTCGAAAGAGTAAGGATGACATCTGCTGCGTGTGGGAGTGGAAACTGGGGGAGTAGGCACAGGGAAGAGAGCGTATAGCCTAGTGCCGCACAGGAGGTTATGATGAAGGAGTTGGTGGACTACAGCGGGCCTTTCAGGCCGGACCTGACTTTCGAGGACTTCTCCAAGGAGTTCCTGCTGAAGCTGATGCGGGTGTGGCAGTACGCCTGGCTCCACATGGCCGCAGCCTGGTTCGATCTTGTCAAGGAGAGATACGGTTCCCAGGAAGCCTGCGAGCTGGACCGCATGGCCTGGGTCAGGGTAGGCGAGAAGGTGAACCCCAGGTACGCCAGGATCGCCAATATCGAACTGAACACTGTGCTTGACTCCATGAAGTGCCTCCAGTTGCCCCTGGATAACACGACGGGGGGCATCTTCCCTGTGGAGTACGATATCAGGGACGAGAACCACGTCATCGTGACCATCAAGAGATGTCCCGCACTTGAAGACATGGAGAAGAACTCGCCGGAGTTGATCGAACCGCGGTGCTGTGTAACCACTATGGAGGTCAACAAGAGGTACGTTGTCAACCCCCGTGTGAAGGTAGGAGCACTGAAGCTACCTCCACGCAGTAGTCCGGCCGAGATCGCCTGCCAGTGGGAGTACACGCTGGAACCCTGAGACCGATCCTTCCCGCAGCGTACATCGGGAGCAACCACAGGCAGACCACACCAACTCAGCCGAACACTGCAAACGAGAGGCAGGCAGGCCGGACAAGGAGTGCAAGCGCAAGACTATCCCTCCTTGCATAGTCAGTAGCTAGTCTTCCCCCTTTCAAACCCGCTTGTACTTACCGACCTGCCTGCCCTCCTCGCTCAACCGCTGTCGATCACCCATCACAATGGGATATGCTGCCGGCAGCCCCCTGCATCAATCAGAGGCGCGCCGCGCCTGAGTTAGCAGCCTACAAGCCTGTACCATGTCGGACTTATCACCCTGCCACAGGCCTGGCTTCCAGGAAGGGAACCACCACACGGCACCGCCTCATCCCCGAACGCTCAGCTTTCCATTGATAACCGTTTTTTGGTAAACTTAGACTCGAACATGACACCGAGGTACTCCCCCAGCGACATCGAGCCCAAGTGGCAGGAGAAATGGGCAGCCGACGCGATATACCAGGCCAGGGAAGACGACACCCGCCGCAAGTGGTATGAACTGACCATGTTCCCCTACACTTCAGGGGACCTCCATATCGGCCACTGGTATGCCATGGCCCCCTCCGACGTCCACGCCCGCTTCAAAAGAATGCAGGGCTATAATGTGCTTTACCCCATCGGGTTCGACGCCTTCGGATTGCCCGCGGAAAACGCGGCCATCAACCGCGGCATTCATCCGGCCACCTGGACCATGCAGAATATCGTGACTATGCGCCGCCAGCTCAAGACCATGGGGTCATGCTACGATTGGAGCAGGGAGGTGATAACCTCCGCTCCGGAGTACTACAGGTGGACCCAGTGGCTGTTCCTGAAGCTGTACCACGGCGGGCTGGCCTACCGGGCCAAGGCCCCGGTCAACTGGTGCCCCAGTTGCCAGACCGTCCTGGCCAACGAGCAGGTGGTCGGAGAGGGAGAATGCGAACGCTGTGGCGCGCTGGTGGTGAAAAAGGACGTGGAGCAGTGGTTCTTCCGCATCACCCGCTATGCCGATGAGCTGCTGGACCACTCGAAGCTGCAATGGCCCGAGAGAATAGTCACCATGCAGCGGAACTGGATCGGCAGGAGCGAGGGTGTAGAGATATCCTTCGGCCTGGACGGCCCCGGCCCGGAGCGTGAGGAACTCAGGGTGTTCACCACCAGGCCCGACACCGTCTACGGTGTGACTTTCGCCGTCCTGGCCCCCGAACACCCCCTGGTGGACAGGCTCACCACACCCGAGCACCGTCAGGCTGTGACAGAGTACATAGCCTGGACAAGACGGCGGGCGGAGATAGACCGCCTTTCCACGGAAGGGGAGAAGAACGGCCTCTTCACCGGCTCCTACGCCATCAACAGCCTCAACGGCGAGCGTGTTCCGCTATGGATCGCTGACTACGTGCTGCCGAGCTATGGTACAGGGGCCGTAATGGCAGTGCCAGCCCACGACACACGGGACTTCGCCTTCGCCAGGAAGTACGGCCTGCCGGTCCGCGTGGTGATAGCGCCCCCAGGTTGGTCCGGGGAGGAGTTGGATGATGCCTATGTCGACCCCGGCACAATGGTCAACTCAGCACAGTTCGACGGGATGCCCAGCGACCAGGGCTGGCAGGCCATCGCTGACTTCATGGAGGACCAGGGTTGCGGCAGGCGACAGGTGACCTACAGGCTGCGCGACTGGCTCATATCGCGTCAGCGGTACTGGGGAGCCCCTATTCCCACGGTCTATTGTCACGGCTGCGGCGTAGTGCCGGTCCCAGAGTCAGACCTGCCGGTGCTGCTTCCCCCGGACGCCGAGTTCCGGCCTGCCGGCGAATCGCCCCTGGCCTACTGCGACTCCTTCGTCAACACCACCTGCCCGGTGTGCCATGGGCCCGCCCGGCGGGAGACCGATACAATGGACACCTTCATGTGCTCGTCCTGGTATTTCCTTCGCTATGCCAGCCCCCACTACGACCAGGGCCCCTTCGATCCCGCCATGGTCCGGTACTGGCTGCCGGTGGACCAGTACACGGGCGGCGCGGAGCACGCCGTGATGCATCTTCTGTACGCCCGCTTCTTCGTCAAGGCCATCAGGGACCTGGGCGTGGTCGATATTGACGAGCCTTTTATGCGGCTGTTCAACCAGGGCACAATAGTGGCCCAGAGACAGAAGATGAGCAAGTCCCGCGGCAACGTCATCAACCCTGACGCCTACGTGGCCGAAATGGGCGCTGATGTGGTCCGCGCCTATCTCATGTTCATCGGGCCCTGGGAGCAGGGGGGAGAGTGGCATGATAGCGGCATCAACGGAATCCACCGCTGGTTCAACCGTGTGTGGAACCTGGTTCTGGAGAACGGGGCTTCGAGTTTCCCTTCGGGGGACCTCGATCCTGCCGCTACCAGGGAACTCCGGCACCGGACCCACAAGACAATCAGAAAGGTGACAGAGGACCTGGAGAGGTTCCATTTCAATACTATGCTGGCTTCCCTCATGGAGCTCACCAACTACATGAACAGGATAGCCCAGGAGAAATCAGTCTCCGGCGCTGTGTGGCGTGAGGCTATTGAGGCCCTGCTGCTGCTTCTGGCCCCCACAGCCCCACACATGACGGAGGAGCTCTGGGTACGGACTGGACATGCCTTCAGCATACACAGCCAGCCTTTTCCGCAATGGGAGGATGAGCTGGCGGCCGAGGACCGGATCAACCTGGTCATTCAGGTCAACGGCAAGGTGAGGGACAAGCTCATTGTCCCTATATCAATTACAGAAACCGAAGCCAAGGAAATGGCTCTAGCGCAACCGCGGGTAAGAGCCCACCTGGAGGGAAAGGAGGTAACCAAGCTAATCTATGTGCCGGGGAAGCTGGTGAATCTGGTAGCCCGGTGATGGTTTGAGCCGGTCAGCTCGAATTCCCGAGTGCCCGACCGTTTCCCAGGGTTTGGTTTGGATAGACACAGTGACGTCCAACATGCCAGCAACACACTGAAAGAAGTATGAACAAGGAGGGAGTATGGCATACAAGTACGTTCTCTATGAGGCATCGGAGCACATTGCCACGATCACGCTCAACAAGCCGGAGAAGCTGAACGCCTTCCAGTGGCTCGGCCGTGGTGAGGATGCAGCGGAGGTCTGGAATGCCTTCCAGCAGGCAGCGGACGACGATGACGTGAAGTGCATAATTGTCAAAGGGTCCGGCCGGGCCTTCACGGTAGGCCACGACCTGTCCAAGGTAGGGTTCCTCTATGGCTTTGGCACGGAGAAGACGGACCGGCGCCCAAGCCAGAGGATCAGGCTGAAGTACGACAAGATGGGGATGGACGACAACATGATGAATGTCTTCCTCAACCCCAAGATAACCATCTCCCAGTTGCACGGCTGGTGCATCGGCGGAGGCATCTACTTCCCGCTGTTGACCGATCTGGCACTGGCGTCCGAGGACGCCCAGATGGGCCTGACCGAACAGCGGTTGGGGTTCTCCGGCAGCGGAGTACTCGGCATCACCCACCTTATCTACCACGTGGGAATGAAGAGGGCACTGGAGCTCCTGCTCACCGGCAAGATAATAACCGGCAAGGAAGCCGCGGAGATCGGCCTGGTCAACAGGGCGGTGCCGGCGGACCAGTTGGATGAGGAGACCTGGAAGCTGGCCAAGGCAATGACGCTTCTGCCGCGGGACGGCATAGCCATTGGAAAGGCGACCCGTCACCTCATCTATGACAGGATGGGCCTTATCTTCGACTTCATCCCCGGCTACATTTCCCACACCCTGTTCACCAATTTGCGCTGGGAGGAGGACGAGTACAACTTCTTCAAGCAGAGGCGGGACATGGGATCGGCAAAGGACGCCTTCAAGGAGAGGGACCGCCGCTACGAGGGGTTGATATAGGACCGGGGCAAGGCTAGCGGACGACACTGATACAGGCTTGATGTGCCAGGGGAGGTCCCTCTTGTGGGGGACCTTCCCCATTCTTTGTAGCGCCAGACCAGGGATTGCGGTCGTGGCCAGCGCTACTTGACAGGAACAGAGCGGGACAAGATAATTGACCTGCGAAACGGGGTGGTGTGGTGGTCGGCCATCCGGGGTCAAAGGAATCTCCCAAGCGCATGCGGCTCCACCGGATAGCCTTTGAGGTTGTGGGCGATTGGCTCAGGGGTTAGAGCGCCTGCTTCACACGCAGGAGGTCAGTGGTTCAAATCCACTATCGCCCACTTTTGCTACACAACTGCACGTAGTCGCGAGTTAGTTTAAGTGGAACTCAAGGTGTGCGTGTCTGAATACGAGCTATTGCATGGCTAGCGCTCTGGTGGTATATTGAGTGGCGTCAGGTCGTGCGGTGACGGTGTCATCTGAGTCACATGTGACAGAATACCTCCGTCACTCAGATGATAGCTGGACAGTTTCCGCCTGCATGGCAGCACCGCACCCTGACTGGCTGACATTGCCGAAGTGGCGGAATGGCAGACGCGCTACGTTCAGGGCGTAGTGCCCGCAAGGGCGTGTGGGTTCAAGTCCCTCCTTCGGCACCAGTGCGCCTGTAGCTCAGCGGATAGAGCGCAGCCCTGCGGAGGCTGAGGTCGTGGGTTCAATCCCCACCAGGCGTGCCACCACGGGCGATTAGCTCAGGGGTTCAGAGCACCAGTTTTACACACTGGGGGTCACAGGTTCAAATCCTGTATCGCCCACCATTCTTCATAGCTGAACCGGCCCCAAGACGTCCTCCCACATGGGGAGCACTCCCCGTTCTGCCGACTACTTGCCAACCACCCACGCAAGACGGGCCGTTTTCCCCGCCCCGGTGCCAGAGTCCCATCACAGGTGGTACTGAAAACGGGGACATCCCAACCCCTTTGCCGGCTCCACACGTAGTTACCCGGCCACACCAAAGAATGGCCCGCCCTTCAAGGGCGGGCCATCGAAAGGGGGAAGTATAGATGAGGAGGGTTCAGATTTGATTATCCAGACCAGCCACCTGTTCTTCTACTTGTAAGGGTAGCCCTTTTGTAGCCCACAAGTCCAGTGTCTCTCCAGACTTGCCCCACCTCCCATTTGGGATGCCGTGTTACTAATCGTCTCATAATAAGATGGCCTCATTGCATTCGTGACCAGGCTCTGGTACTCGTCATTCGGTTGCGCTACTGGTTTCGTCTTTCGTCAGTCGGTTGCGTTGCTCCCATTCCCCAGACCCCAACCCTTAGACGTTGACCCTGACGAGCCGCGCAACCGTGTAACGTACTACTAATCGTCTCATGGCAGAGTTATTCCAGCCCACATGAGAACACGAGCAGTTCCTGGCATGAAGACTATCATGAGACGATTAGTACTGCTGTGGTTGACGACGCCGGGATGCATACTGCTCAGACACGGGCTTCCACGGCACACCACACCGGCGTTCCCCATTTGAAGCGACGCCTCCCAGACTGCACCCGTCTGCTCTACGATACCCGAGCTTCGCCGACAGCATTACGGCCACTGTGCTCACAGCCTCGACCTCCCTGCCGACCGGGTCAACCCATGAGCTACTCGTCCGTGTAAACCGGGGGACGCCTCTCAAGAAAAGTAGCCCTGACTGCCTCCAGGGCATCGTCGGTCATACCGCACATGATCTGTGTCCGGTTCTCCAACTTCACGGCGTCCAGGAGGCTGCCAGCATCGATGTTGGCATTGAGCACCTCCTTGGTCATCCTCAGAGAAAAGGGAGATATCTTCAGCAGCTCCCGCGCCAGTTCCTCAGTGGCCTCGTCCAGTTGGTCGTCAGGGACAACCTGCGACACAAGCCCGATACGCTCCGCGGTGGCCGCATCGATGAAGCGACTGGTGAACATGTAGAGCGCAGCCCGTGACACTCCGATGAGCCGTGGCAGAAAATAGGACATCCCTACATCACCTGCCCCCACGCCCAGGCGGGGAGCACCGATATTGAACCGGGCTGTTTCACCGGCGAGGCGTATGTCGCTGGCCAGAGCAAGG
>Ga0180432_10001481_pt1 | contig 37101 bp, 50 predicted proteins | sample SS_ome_10_FD_132414 | JGI IMG/M metagenome (GOLD analysis project Ga0180432, IMG submission 132414) | Hypersaline lake sediment archaeal communities from the Salton Sea, California, USA - SS_1_MS_2 metaG | ecosystem: Environmental > Aquatic > Non-marine Saline and Alkaline > Hypersaline >... | reverse complement strand
GTTTTTAATTTCTTGTTTTTTTTACAAATTTTTGTCACATTGAAGGCGGGTAACGTCAGTTGCATTTTGGGGGTTGTTTTCAGGTGGGGATTTTGGGAGGCATGGCCCCTGCCGGTAGGGGGTCCGGAGGGGGGCCTGGCCTCTGCTCGGCAAGAACCCGCGGCGCCGGGGCGGCCTTGCCCCGGCGGGCTCCTGCTGCGGTGGCCGTCCGCCAGCAGATGCGCGGCGGTGCCGGGGCGGCCTTGCCCCGGCGGGCTCCTGCCGCGGTGGCCGTCCGCCAGCAGATGCGCGGCGACGGGGCCCGTCAGCTCCTGCCGATGTTCGGCGCTGGGCTGGCTGGCGTTGCGGATCCACAATTGCCGGCTGCGGTGGCCGGCAGCCGGGCAGATGTGCGGCGACGTCGGGGCCCGGCGGTAGTGGCCGGCAGCTCCTGCCGATGTGCGGCGCTGGGCAGCCCGGGCTGGCGGCGGTTGCGGATCCAAAATTGCCGGCTGCGATGGCTGGCGGGCCGAAAATCGCGGGTTTTACTGCGATTGTGGGAGGTTTTGGGTTGTGGACGGCACAGGTTTGTCAACACATGCATGCAGTGTTCGGTCGGGCTGACTGTCGGCGTGGTGCGAGTGGAGGTAGGCCGGGCATCCGGCGTGCGATGCCCGGGGTGGTGGGGGTTCTGGCGGCTGGTGGTGGGTTCCTGTGGTCCGCCGGCGTGGTGTTATTTCTATCGGCAAGGTCGGCGTGTAAACTTTAGAAAAAGGGGAAAGAAAAATGCCGGCAAGCGAAAAAATTAAACTGACCGGGGAGGAAGGGGTTGCGCTGCTGGAAGCGGCTGGCGCGTGGGCAATCAATATTGAAAATGGTATGCCGGAACCAACGATCGGGGAAGGCCCGCTGTGCCGTAGGTTTTTCGATGGTGGTACCTGTCTGGCGTGTCCTATTTTTAAGATAACGGGGGAGTCGCTATGCTGTGCAACGCCCCTTGTGGTGTTGCGGCGGCACCTGTATCCATTGATGGGCCATACGCACAAATACGATCCGGGAAATTGCCCGGAATGCTACGCGCTTTCGCGGGCGCATATGTCATATATTTACGCGCTCCATTGTTTTTTTTGTGAGGAAGAGGAATAGGGTCTTTAATGGTCCATATTGAGGATAGCATGCAGGTGCCCGATTTAATTACGGCTGGCTTTCCATGCCAGGATTTGAGCGTGGCGGGGAAGCGTGGGGGGCTTGATGGAAAACGATCCGGACTCTTCTGGGGAATTATCCGAATTGCCAAGCGGTTACGACCGCGCTGGCTTCTCCTTGAGAATGTTCCCGGATTTCGATCTTCGCCAACTGGTGCAAATGGGCGAGACTTCACCGTCGCGCTGGCCGCGTTGGATGAACTCGGGTACGGTGTGGCGTGGGCAAGTCTGGATGCACAATGGTTCGGCTTGGCGCAGCGGCGGGAGCGCGTGTTTATTGTCTGCCGTCTTGGAGCCCCGTGTCCACCAGAAATATTATTTGAGCCCGAAGGCATGTCGGGGCATTCTCCGCCGTGCCGAGAAGAGGGGGCGGTCGTTACCGCCCTATCTGCAAGCAGCGTTGGAACATGTGGCGCAGATGACAACCAAGACCAAGCCGGACATTTAGTGGCGCATACGCTACGCGGTGAAGGATTCGATGCAAGCGAAGATGGTACCGGAAGGGGAACACCGCTTGTTGTAGCCGGTACGCTTGCGGCTTCCGGGGCCGGTACGGCACGGCCAGCGGGACAGTGTAATGAGGCTGATTTTCTGGTCGCTTCATTCAAGCGGGGCCAGGGCGCGGCCGCCAGGAGTATCGGCTACCGGTCCGAACAAAGCCCGACGCTCGGCGCTACGGAAAGCGGAACGCAGACTCCGCCGGGTATTGTCGGTCAATTTGGCGTACGACGTCTAACCCCGCGCGAATGCGAGCGCCTGCAGGGCTTTCCTGACGATTGGACACAGGTACCCTTTAATGGCAGACCCATGAGCGACAGCGCGCGCTATAAGATGATCGGAAACGCCGTGGCCGTTCCTGTGGTGCAGTGGATTATTCGCCGTTTGGCGGCGGCTGGAGTGCGCACCATGGGCGAATTATTTAGCGGAATCGGTGGCTTTGGCCTGGCTGCCGAGCGCGAAAAAATCAAGGTGCTGTGGGCCAGTGAAATATATACGCGCGCGCAGGCGGTATATGCAGCGCGTTTCCCCGGCGTTCAAATGTTGGGGGATGTTGAGGGATTATTAAAAGGGGGAATCACCAATGGTCTTAAATAGCAAAATCGAATGGACTGATACCACGTGGAATCCGATGACGGGATGTTCGCCGGTTTCGGCCGGGTGCAAAAATTGCTGGGCGAAGCGTATGGCGACGCGTCAGCGTGGACGGAACGGATACGATTCGTGCGATCCGTTTCGGGTAACGTTGCGCCAAGATAAATTGGATCAACCTTATCGGTGGAAAAAGCCGCGGAAAATCGCGGTGTGCCTGATGGGCGATCTGTTTCACGAGGATGTGCCTTTCTATTTTATTCATGAGGTTTTTCGCGTTATGGGTAATTGCCCGCGGCACATATTCCAGGTGCTTACGAAGCGGCCGGCGCGGGCGCTGGAATATTTTGGGATTGCGCGGGAGGTTGCGAAGGAAGTTGAGTGGCCGTCCGCGATGCAGGTGCAGCGGTCGCCGTGCTCGTGCAGTGCGTTTGCGCTGATGCCTCATATTTGGTTTGGCGTTTCGGTCGAGGATCAAAAGACCGCGGAGGAACGTATACCTTTATTGTTGCAGGTGCCGGCAAGCGTGAGGTATGTCAGCGCGGAGCCGTTATTGGGATCCCTCGATTTGCACGGACTTGGATTGTGGTACCGGCACCGTAAGGATTTGATTTATTTTGAGCAGGACGGGAAAGAAATGCCCATGCTCGATTGGGTTATCATCGGCGGCGAGAGCGGGCCGGGCGCGCGCGTTATGGATTTGGAATGGCCGCGCATGATTATAGATCAGTGTCAACGGGCGTGCATTCCGGTTTATATGAAACAAATCGGATCAAACCCCACAAGAATGACCGAGCACGAACGGGAAGAATGCGGAATATGGATGCTTGACAAGAAGTGGCCGCGGGCGTCAAAGGGCAATAATCCGGCGGAATGGCCGGCGGATTTGTGCGTTCGGTTGTTTCCTGACGTTGCGGGGTAAGTATGGCGCGGAAGATTCCATCGGGCGATAACGAATCGGTTGCAGATGCTGCCGATCGTGCGCGCATGGATAGAATTTTGCGGAAGCGCCGGGAAAAAGGCGCCGGCAGTTTAAATACGCGGGAAATTACAATTATACGTAAGCACGAGGAACGAATAAGGCAGGTCGATTTACGGAATACGTTATCGGCAATATCTCAAACTGTATTTGTTGAGCTGCTCGATACCGATCGGAAAGTGGTGCTCGACTGGGAATCGGATGGCATGCCACGGAATCGCGGGGGCGATCGCCGTGTCAGTTACAATCTTTTCGTCTGCCTGCCGTGGTTGAAATCGCGATGGCTTGATGAAGGCGGCGGCGCGCCGGTGGTGAATGCGGAGGCGCGCGAGCGCTGGGAGCTGGCGCGCGCGGAAGAAAAAGAAATCCACGTATCGAAGCTGAAGGAATTGCTTATGCCCGTAGAGCAGGTGATCCGCGAGCGCGTGGAGCGCATCCAGACGGTTAAGGCCGGCATGCTGGCATTGCCGCGCCGCGCCGCGCCGATATTGGCCGCAATGGATGACCGCCGCGAAATAGAAGATCGGCTTACGGGCTTTGTGGTGGAAATAATAGAAGCCTTTGCGCGCGGCGATAAGCTGCCGGCGGACAGCGCGCGGCGGGCGAAAAAGAAAAAGGTCAAGAAGAAGAAAGCAAAGACCTCCGCACGCGGCGCACGGCCGGCGGCGAAAAGCGCGCGGCCCGCGAAAAAGAAAAAGGTAAAGAAGAAGAAAAAGAAGACCATAAATTCACGAAAGGGAAAAAGCGATGCCTAAAAAAATTCCATATTGCGCTTATTGTGGTTTTCCGATGAATGAAGAAAAAAATACGGAAAGAATCCTATTGTATTTTCAGTGCGAAAAGGGCAGGCCGATGATTGGATGGCATAGAAATTGTAGCACATACGATCAAGATTTATTTGATGTAGCCAAGTCTAATATTATCGGTTTTGATTATAAATATCCGTTGCCTGATGATCATATGCCATGGGCAATAAAAGTTATTGCTTTTCGTGGATATCATCGTGTATCTGCTGGTGCAAAATTTTGGGGTATGGCAATACGTGAGCGCGCAAAATGGATTTATGAAATCATAAATGGGGGCGAAATTGTCTTGCGCCCTTATTTTGAAAATCAAGTCTCCGACCCCAAAAAAGTGCGGAGTTTTCAGAAGCACGGAAGTTAAAAAATGATCTGGACCGAAGCCGAGCGGCGCGCGTGGGCGCTGCCGGAAAAAATTACAGTAACCGAATGGGCGGCGCGAAATCGTGTACTGTCCACCAAGGAATCCAATGAGCCCGGGCCGTATGCCCCGGATCGTACGCCGTATATGAAGGCCGTTATGAATGCTTGCGCGGATCCAGGTATTGACCAGGTAGTGTTTTTGAAGCCCACGCAAATCGGCGGCAGCGAAGCGTTCCGCAATGCGTTCGGTTATTGGGTTGATCAGGATCCGGGCCCGGTTATTTTTGTTATGCCGGACGAAAAGGCGGCAAAAAAGAATTTTGGAGATCGTATATTGCCGATGATGCGCCGCACGCCGGCGCTCAGGCGGCACATGACGCCGGCTAAACGCGACGTAACAAAGTATCACGTGGAGCTTAATAATGCGCTCGTGCGCATCGGCTGGGCCGGCAGCCCGCAATCATTGGCGAGTGATCCATATCGGTACGTGGTATTTGACGAAACAGACAAATACCCGCCTTTTTCCGGCGATGATGCGGACCCGATCAGCCTCGGCGAGCGCCGCGCCACAACGTTTCAGGATAGGAAAATGATCGTAAAGCTTTCTACGCCCACAACGCGGCAGGGTTATATCTGGCGCGAATGGGAGGCATCGCCGTGCAGGTTGGTGTATCATGTGCCATGCCCGCATTGCAAAGCCTATCAGGTACTCGACTGGCAGCGCGTGAAATGGGATAAGGTAAGCGGCGAGGAACGCACGGCCAGGGCGGACAGGATAGAGCGCGATCAGTCTGCATGGTATGCATGCGCGCATTGCGAGGAATGGATTGGAGATCGTCATAAATTATGGATGAACGCGCGCGGAATGTGGGCAGAAATTGACATCATGATTGCCGATAATCCAGATGATGCGGTCGGCCGTAACGGCATCCTATGGCCTGAAAATAAACCGCCGCGCAGGGTTGCCTTTCGGGTATCCGCGCTTTATAGTCCATGGCTGACCTTCAGCGACGTAGCCGTGGAGGGCATTCGATCGATGGGCAATGCGGTTAAGCAAATGAGTTTCCGCAATAACTTTTTGGCGGAAGTCTACGAGCAGGAAGTAACGGCCATCCGCACGCGTTCATTTGACGACAAAATAGCAGCTGGCCATAAGCCGCTTATCGTACCGGCCTGGGCCGGGCTTTTGATCGCGGCCGTGGATACGCAAAAAGATCATTTTTGGTTTACGATCAGGGCGTGGGGCGAGGGTTCAAGGTCGCGGCTAATTCAGTATGGCCGCGTGGATTCGTTTGATGACTTGCGCCGCGTATGCCTTGATGCAGCGTGGCCGGTTGAAGGCCCGGAGGATGAAAAAATATCATTACGCGCGCGCATGCTGTTTATGGATGCAGGCGGCGGCCGCGCGCCGGATGATGCGATCGAAAAAAGCCGCACGCATCAGGTGTACCGTTTTGCAGAAACAGATTCGCGCATAATGGCGCTGCACGGGCACGGTGGAGAGCGGCCCATGGCCATGCCGCTTATGGTGCGCAGGCATACGTATACACCGCCGGACGAATCCGAATCAATCAAGACTCAATATTTGCGGATTGATACGGAGGTGTATAAAGACGTGCTTTCCTCTCGTATTAAAATGGCTGCCGGCGCGTCTGATTCATGGGAAATACACGCGGAAGTCGGCCCGGATTATCTGCTGCAGATGGCGTCAGAGCATAAAATTTTACATCGCCGCGGCGCATCGCAGCAGTTTATATGGACGAAGATAACCGCAGGCGCGGAGAATCATCTATGGGATTGCGAGGTCTACCAGTGCGCGGCCGCCGATTATCTGCACGTGGCTACCGTACCGCCGGCGGCAGAGCTGGCAAAGTCGCGTGCGCATGAAGCGCGCGCGCGTACGGAAACGGAACAGGGTATAACTGACCAATACGGTCGGCCTTTTTTAATTACGGATCGTTAAAAGGAGAGTGTTATTATGGCGAAAAAATCCCTCACAAGTAAGATTTTCCCTTCAACGGGTTTGCCGGTGTTGCGGTTTCCCTTCGAGGATCTGCCGGCGGATAAAGCGCCGGGGCATCCACGAAATTTGCGGGTATCATTATCGCCAACGCGGCGGCGCAAGCTGCACGCGATTTATGCCGGGCTCAAGCGCGCCGGCGCCACGATCGCGCACGGCCGCGGCGGCCAGGTGGTACAAAAGCCGGTATATGAATTCGGGCATGCCATCCTGTGGCTGCTCGATAACGCGGAATTTTTGGACAAGAAATAAAGGGGATAAAATGCAAGATGAATATTGCAAACACAGAGGAATCAAGCTGCCGCAGCAGGATGGATGCGCGGAATGCGCCAGCCTGAAATTACGCCTCGCCGCCATGCAATCAGAATGCGATTCGTGGCGCGAACGCTATTACAAAACGCGCGCGCAGCTTTCGAAGAGCTTGTACGCGCGGGTGATTGCGGAGCGGCGCGTAAGCGAATTGGAAAAAAAGGAATGACTATCATTCATTCATCGGAACAAACGACCATCTACCGCGGCGATTGTTTGATCGAAAGCGATAAAATCGCAGACGGAAGCGTTGACCTTATCTTGTCCGATCTGCCTTATGGAGTCGTTCGTGATATAGGCGATGGCGAAAATATATCGCATGGCATGCAGGGTAAAACGTGCTGGGATTTCGTTATTGAAACAGAAAGAATTTATGAAATAGCAAATCGGATACTGCGAAAAAACGGCAAGATGGTTTTGTTCAGCCAGGATCCGTTCAGCACGGAATTAAAAAACAAAGCGCTGCCGAGCATTCCGTTTTCTTATCCCATGATTTGGGAAAAAGATCATTTTGCCAATAGTTTAATCGCCAAAAAAGCCCCGGTTGCTTTCTTCGAGGATGTTCTTGTTTTCAGCAAGAATAATCATAAATATGATTTCGATGGGTCGCATCCGCTGAGGGGCTATTTTCTGGATGAAAAAGAAGAGGCGGGGCTTACGAATGCGAGCATAAGGAATATTCTCGGCAATGAAATGGGCGGCCATTACTTCACTGGCGGCGTGCAGTTTTGTTTGCCCACTGCGGATAATTATGCAAAGTTACAATCGACGGGATATTTTAACCGGGAATATGCGGACTTAAAAAAAATTGATACCTCTTATCGGGATGGGCTGCTGCGAGAAATGAATGAGAAATTCCCCAGCACCTTTAACTTGTGGGAGGGCGGCCGGTATAAATCCAATATTTTGCGATACAAAAAGGATTATAGCGGCTACCATCCGACCCAAAAGCCTGTCGCTTTGTTAAAGGATTTAATAAAGACGTTCAGTAATGCGGGCGATTTGGTGGTCGATTTGACGATGGGCAGCGGCAGCACCGGCGTGGCTGCGAGGGATACGAGCCGTGGTTTTATCGGCATCGAAATTGATGCTAATTATTTTGAGATTGCAGAGCGGCGTATCGTGGGCCGTGCTCGCGTAGAGATTGAAGCGCTGGGCGATGGCGAGCAAATGCGGTTATTTTGATTTGGTTGCGGGCGGAATGCGCGTTACCGAGTTAGAAGGCAAAGATGGCGCGCATAAGTGAAAAGGAATTCGATCGCCGAAAATCCTGGACGCTCGATGAAAAGATACAGGCATCCGCCTGTAAAATTGAGCAGTGGTATAACCATCACGGCGGAAAGGTATGCGTATCTTTTTCGGGAGGGATGGATTCCACGGTACTATTGCATCTCGTGCGCAATAATCCTGCCGGGCTTGCGTTTCCTGATGTACCTGCAGTTTTTGCTGATACCGGGCTTGAATATCCAGAAATCAGAGAGCACGTAAAGAATACGCCTGGCGTTAAATGGGTTCGCCCTAAAATGAATTTTATTGAGGTATTGAGGGTATACGGTTATCCGGTTATTTCAAAGAGAAACGCTCAATATATCCATGAGGTAAGATCTGCAAAAGGCGAAACGGCAACAAAGCGCTTGCGGCTTACTGGAATAAATACGGCTGGCCGACGTTCTGAAATGTCGATGATTTCTAAAAAGTGGCAGTATCTTTGCTCAGCTCCATTTAAGATCAGCGGCAAATGCTGCGATATTATGAAAAAGAATCCGGCAAAACTCGCGCAGAAAGAATATGGCGCGCCATTCATCGGGACGCGGGCGGACGAGGCAAGCCAGCGAAAGCAGACGTATCTTTCTTTTGGATGCAATGCCTACGAGATAAAAACGCCTCGCTCTACGCCGCTGGCTTTTTGGTCGGATGCGGATATTTGGGAATATGTTAGGCGTTTCGGCGTACCGTACAGCAAAATTTACGATATGGGATATACGCGCACGGGCTGCATGTTTTGTATGTTCGGCGTTCATCTTGAAAAAGAGCCAAACCGATTTCAGCTAATGTATAAAACGCATCCGAAGGCATGGAAATATTGCATGGATAAATTGGGACTGCGCGAGGTATTGCGGCATTGCGGCATACCATCAGAGCCATCCGGGCAGATGGATTTATTTAATTTGTAATGGCATCCTGGGCGCGCGGATGATTTGGAGAAAAAGGAATGACGGTCATATATAAAACCGATCGGACGGCCGTCTACCACGGCGACGCGCTCGATATTCTTCGTGGATTGTCGGAAGAAAGCGTGCAATGTTGTGTCACGTCACCGCCATATTGGGGATTGCGGGATTATGGAATGGCCGGGCAGCTCGGCATGGAATCCACACCGGAGGAATACGTGGAAAAAATGGTGGAAATTTTTGCGGAGGTGCGGCGGGTGCTGCGATGCGATGGAACGCTGTGGCTGAACTTGGGCGATTCATACGCGGCATCCAGCAATACGGGTGGAACAAAGTCAATCCAGGGTACACCGAAACGGATCGGGGCAATGACGAAGAGGGGGCATTCGGTTCCTGATGGCCTCAAACCCAAAGATATCATCGGCATCCCATGGCGCGTTGCCTTCGCGCTTCAAGCAGACGGGTGGTATTTACGATCAGATATAATCTGGCACAAGTCGAACCCGATGCCGGAAAGCGTTACGGATCGACCGACAAAGGCGCACGAGTATATTTTTCTGATGAGCAAGTCGCCAAAATATTTTTATGATGCGGCGGCGATTAAAGAACCCGTCACGGGAACTACCAATTCGCGCGGGCATGGCGTGAACCCAAAAGCAAAAGCATGGAAAACACCGGACGGATGGGATACATCGAAAGGTCAAGGGGGGCATGGCGCTATCCATAAGAAAGGACGCGAGAGAGGCCGGCCGAAACAAAACGAATCGTTTAGCGCGGCGGTTAGCGGTTTGGTAGATTCCAGAAATAAGCGCACCGTTTGGACGATTCCGACCGCGCCGTTTTCGGGGGCGCATTTCGCAACCTATCCGCCGCGGCTTGTCGATCCGTGTATCAAGGCCGGCTGCCCGGCTGGCGGTACCGTCATGGATCCATTTATGGGCGCGGCCACTACGGGCATGGTTGCGCTGAAACTTGATTGTAAATTTATCGGCATCGAAATTAACGAAGAGTATATTAACGCCCTGGCCATACCTCGCATCGAGGCCGAAGAGGCGCAGCCGGGATTATTTGCCTGACGGGCATCCCTGGCCATCCTGGCCAGCCCGGTAAAACGCACCGATCGCAGGTATGTAATCACATAGGCGAGCCCGAGAAACGCGCTTAGAGGGCATCCTGTGCGGATCAATTATCTCAATCCGCCCAATATGCCCGAATCGCCCAAAACTTCACCCATTTTCACCATTCGCCATTGACGGATAGGGCGCGGCCCTATATTTTGCGGCAATGACGACCTACGCGAACCTCGCGGATGCTCAGGCGGCCTACCTCGCTAACGCAGATTATGCGGACGGCAGCGGTGATACTACCAAAGCACAGGCATTTCGGAGCGCCACGCGGGCGCTTCTGTTGTTATTACCGGCCGGTATTTCGCAATCCGGCGCTTCGCGCAGCCATAATACGGCGAATCTCAATAATCAGCTCGCCATGGTGGAGAGTTGGATCGCATCGAACGTGAAGGCGCGCGTTTTGTATGCTGATGTGCAGGATTTCAGGGATTAAAATGAGAGTAAGACCTGGAAATTCAGAGCATTTTGATCATAAGGGCCAAGAGGATTGGCAGGAGGCAAAGCGCGAATACGTGGCTGGCCTTGATGCGGCGGCGTCCGGAAATCGGTTTATGCGCCAGCGGACGGGACTCGGCGGAACGGGTGATTCGCATCTCGACCCATACCAATTATGGATGGTGCGCGAGGTCGCGCGGCATATGGATCGGAACGATTCGCTGCCGGGGCAGACCATGGAGCGCCTTGTTGACCATCTATTTTCCTCGCCTTGGCGGGTAGAGCCTGATACGGGGGACGAGGGGCTCGACGCGGAGCTGAAAGCGCGATGGAATGAATGGGCGGGTGATAAACGACAATGCGATTTTAAGGGCGAGCGGAATTTTTCCAAGATGTGTTGGCTCGCCATGTACCAAACCATCCTCGATGGCGATATTTTCGCGTTGCTCGTTAACGATGGCCGCGTGCAGTTGGTGGAAGCGGATCGGTGCGTAAGCCCGGCATCGGTATCTGATGGAAAGATTATCAGCGCGGGCGTTGAATTGGATGGCGATTCAGTGCCGCGAGCGTATTATTTTTCGAAAAAACCTACATATGGCGGATACGGCACGGATGATAAAAATTTGGTGCGGTATGCGATATATGGAGAGGATGATCTGCAGTATGCGCTGCATTCGTATAATACTCATAGGGTGAGCGCAAATCGCGGGTATTCGTGGTGGCATCCGGTGATGGTAGAATCGGGCATGCTTGATGACCTCGATTTTGCGATGGTCCTAAAAGCGCAGCAAGCGGCTGCTATTTCCGGAGTGATTGAATCGGATAAAAATGCAGCGCCCAGCCACGCGGTGCTCGGGACAGAAGAATCTAAAACGACCGGATCCGGAGACGCAATCACCACGGTTAAGCTGCGGCCGGGGGCCCTGCCGGAACTTCCGCCGGGTAAAAAGCTGGCGGGCTTTACGCCGAACGTGCCTAATGCGGAGCATATGCGGCACGTCAAATATCAGCTGCAGAAAATGGGCGGCCCGCTGCATATGCCGTATGTGCTCATGCTGCTGGACGCGTCAGAAACGAATTTCAGCGGATGGCGCGGGGCCATGGATGCTGCGCGCACAAGCCATATGCGTATTCAGCGCGATTTCGGCGATCAGATGGTAATGCCTATATGGCGTTGGAAGGTGCGGCAGTGGGTGCCGTCCATGGGCCAGAAGGCATTAAGTCTGTGGCGGACGCGGCGGATTCTGAAATCAAAAATCATTTATTCCGGGTTTCGGTATATCCAGCCGCTGGCGGAGGCGCAGGCGGATGCGGCGATTTTGGCGAATCGGCTTAATAGCCCGCGCGGGTTAATGGGCGAGCGTGGGAGGGATTATGACGAGATCGCGCGCGAAACGATCGAGGATAATAAGCTCATGATCCGTATGGCGATGACCGCGGCGGACGAGCTTAATAAAATAAATCCGAAAGCAAACGTCAGCTGGCGAGAGGTTGCGCGCTGGCAGCTCGGCGCCGGGTTTAATTTTTCTGGCCAAATTTTGCCGGAAGGTGAAGACGATGCCGCGGAAGAATAAAAGGGGTGCAGGATGGTAAAGCCAAAAATTTTTGCTCATGCGATGATGGCCAGTTATTCCGCGGAAATCTGGGCAATGGGCGCGAACGCGCTGGAAGCGTTTTTCTCTTCGCTCGCTTCTGTGGAAGATAAGGATATGGACGTATCCGCGGTTGATCGCGCGAAAGGGCCAATAGCGTATCGGCGCGAAGGGAAAACCGGCATCGTGTCTATCTATGGCGTATTGCTTAAGCGCGTGCCTTCATGGATGCGCGAATATGGTTATCAGGTGACCGGTTTCGATGAAATTCAAGAGGCCCTTGCGGAAGCGCGCGCGGATGATGGGGTGGAAACGATCTGCCTGCATATCGAATCGCCTGGAGGCATGGCGGTAGGGTTGAAGGAGATCGCAGACGAAATTTATGCGGCGCGGCAGGAAAAAGAGGTGGTGGCGTTCGCGGATGATTTGTGCGCGTCAGCAGCGTATTACCTCGCCAGCCAGGCGGATCATGTGGTTTCTACATATGACGCGCTGGTGGGTTCCATCGGCACCTTTTCTGTGATTGTGGATTATTCAAAGGCGATCGAGGAGCGCGGTATAAAGGTGCACGTGATTCGTTCGGGGCCGCATAAGGGGCTCGGGGTTGTGGGTGATAAGGTCACGCCCGAGCAGCTCGCCGGCGAGCAGAAAATCGTTGATGCTCTGACCGAAAGCTTTATCGAGACGGTGGCGCGCGGGCGAGATATGGAAGAAAAAGCGGTTAGAAAATTGGCCACGGGAGAGGTATACCTCGGCCATGATGCCGTGGATTTAAAATTGGTTGATTCGGTCGGCACGGCCGAGAGCGTATTACAGGAGCGGCCGAACAGTGCCGCATGGATAAAGGAGAATAACATGGCAGGCATGAAGAAAGGCTCGAACGAATCCGGAAAGGATACTCCGGATCTGGAAGCCCTGCAGGCGGACGCTGCAAAAGAAGCCGCGGCCAAAAGCGTGGAAACGCTGAAGGCGTTGGAGACGGCTTTCCCGAATGATTCCGCGTTCGCGCGAAGTCAATGGGAAATGGGCCACGACGTGGAAGAGGCGCGGCAGGATCATTATCCTGTAGTGCTCGAACAGCTGGCGATCGAGAAAGCGACCGGCAGCAAACTTCGCGCGGAGTTAAGCGCGAAGGACGAGGAAATCGAAAAGCTGAAGGCGGACCTCGGCGCGGTCGGCGCGAACGCGCTCGACGTGGAGCCGGCGGCGGCCACCGGTGGCGATGCGGAAAAGGCTTACAACGCTCGCATCAAGGAGCTGGTGGAAGCCGGCGACAAAAGCCCGGAGGCGACTATCGCCAACAAACAGCCGGAACTGCATAACGCCTATCTGCAGGCCGTTGGCAGCCGGTAGGAGTCGGATCAAGGAACAAAAAAAACGAAGGCCATGCGGCCGATTTTGGAGGAAAAAACATGACTCAGAATCACGACACACCGGATCTGACTTTGGATTCGGCGGAAGCCCTGGAAAAATATCGCCTCGTCCGGCACGACGGTTCCGGCGATGCGGTGTATTGTGACGCGGGAGAGGTGCCGCTGGGCGCAAATGGCGCTTACGTGGCGAGCGGTCGGCCGGCGTTGGTTACGCTGCTCGGAAACAAGCCCGGCACGCTCGTGCTGGTGGCGAGCGGCGCGATTTCCGCATATGCGGACGTGTTCGCGGATGATGACGGCAAGGTGACCGCGACCAATACCGGCTACAAAATCGGTAAGGCCCTGGCCACGGTGACGGCGGATGATGACCTCGTAGAGGTTCTGCCGGAAGCCGGCAAGCTCGGGTTGCTGTATGCTAACATCACGGCCAGCACGGCCGTGGGTTCCAACAGCTCGGCAGTGGCCGATTTCGACAAGTACGCGACAATCCCGGCCGGGGTTTTGGCTGCCGGCGACGTGATCCGCGTACGCGCGAAAGCGAAAATCACGGGCATCGACAGTACGCCGCAGTGCACGGTCGCGCTGGTACTCGGCACGGAAAATATCGTTTCGTCCGTGGTGGCGGCGGGCGCGGCAAACGATATCTGTGTGATCGACGCGGAAATCACGGTCAGCGCTTCCGGTGCCAGCGGTAAGGTGCTGGGCAGCGGGTTCCAGATTTTCGACGCGAGCGGTACCGCGGCCAAAAGCTGGGAAAAGGCCGAGGCGTCCGAAGATCTTTCGGCGGCTGTCGTGCTCAAGTGCACGGGCAAATTCGATGCGGAGCACGCCTCGAACCTGCTGGAACTGCAGCAGCTGACGGTCGAGCTGGTGCGCAAGTAATCCAGCCGAGGATTTGCAAGTAAAACCGGGCTGATGGCCCAAGGAACAGGAGAAAGAATCATGGTAACCCCGAGTGCAACATCGGCCGTCAACCGGCCGGATCTGAAAAACGCGGTATACCGCGAATGGGATGTAACCGGCATGCGCCGCGGTTTCGTGGCTGACCTCGCATGCCCGGAGGTGGTGGTGCAGGACGCCAGCGGTGTGATCAAAAAGATCCCCTCAGAGCAGTACCTCGACGAGCCGGACGACCGGCGCGCTGCCGGCGGCGGGTATTCTCGGAGCGAATTCGAGTATACGCAATTCACGTACGATACTCAAGAGCGTGGCCACGAGATGCGGATCGACCGCAATCGCGCGGCGCAGGCTGGCGGGTATTTCAATGTGGAGCAGGAAGCCGCGGATATCGTGCTCTACAAAGAGCACGCGCTGCACGAAAAACGCGTGGCCGATCTGCTTTTCAGCACCACGGAATTTTCCGGCTACACCGCCGCGATCAACGGCGTGGCCTGGGATCAGCATTCCACGGCCGATCCGATCGGCGACCTCAAAATCGCGATTCGGGCGGTAAAGGAAAACACTGGTATCACGCCCAATACCGTGGTGCTCGCGTGGCTCGCATGGGATCATTTGCTCGAATGCGATGCGGTGCTTGACCGCATCGGTGCGGAATCGAGCGCGGATCCCAAGGTGGCGAATCGTTCGTCCGTGGCGAAACTCCTCGATGTGGAGGAAATCATCGTGGCGGACGGCTACCGGATGACCACGAACAAGGGGCAGGGCACGCCGACGCTCGGCTCGATCTGGAGCACGGATTATGCCCTCGCCTGCTATCGCGCTAAGGGCGCGGTACGGCCGACCACGCGCACGGTTGCCGTCAACCGGCACTGGATGGGCGATGGTTCAATGTACGATTTCACAACCGAAACGTACTACAACGAAGAGATCCGATCGAACGTGCTGCGGGCGCGCCGGCAGGTGGAGCCGGTCGTGATGGATGCCTCTTTGGGCTATCTGCTCAGCACCGTACTCACCAAGTAGGTTTCGGCCTGCGGGCTGGAACAGTAACGAACGGCTGAGCATTACGGGAGGGGGGAGTATTCCCCCTCCCGTTTGCCCGCCGCGTGAGGTGCGGATAATGGCGCGGGGAAAATCCATAATTACATTATTCTGCCGTTTGCATGGCATCGGGGGTATGCGAAAATGACCGAACCCCTCGAAAGCGCCATGCTCGCATTGCTGGATTATCTGAATGATCTTTCGCCGTCTGCGCCCATGCGCGTGCCTGGCGTCGCGTTTGATACCTCGGCGGCTGAATGGGTGGCGATTGATATTATGCGCACGCGTGGGGCGCCTGCGCGCGCTGGACGGCGGTATGAGCACGTAGCGGTAATGGCGGACGCGATTGTCCGCAATTCTTCCGATTTCGTGCGCGCGTATGAATTGGCGGACGAAATCAGCGGGTACCTTTCCGGCGCGCTCATTACGTTTACATCAGGCGCGGAATCTTTGGCGCTGCGCATTTACGAACCGCAGCGCGATGGCATCTTACCGCCGGAGGAAGCCGGGGAGGATGCCATTGCGCTGCGGCTTGAGTGCGATGCAATTATGGAAACGGCGCTATGACGTTATTTTCGCAAAGTCAATTGGCGGATACCTATCTTCTTATGGATTCTGAAGATGTTACGTATCGCGATCGGCAGAGCGCCACGCCGAATTTTTCAACCGGCCAGAATGTGGAAGTTTTTACGGATTCGACGGTAACGGTGATTCGCGAAGATTTAACCGAAGTGCCGGAAGCGACGCGGAAATTGTTGGAGGGTGACCGCGCATATACCTGCCTTTACGGCGATGACGCGGAAATTGGAGGCACGACCATTTACGCGTTGGGTGTTATACCCGCGCATGGAGATCGAATAACGGACGGCAGCGAAGTTTACGCCGTGGTTTCCTGGATTTTTCTTAACGATAACCAACAGGTGCGGCTAATTTGTCGCCGTCTGCCTTAAGCTTAGGAGGGCTTTGAGATGACCGACACGAATTTAACCAGAAATTTCCGCGATGGCGCGCTCACGCTTTACGACAATACGACCACGCCGGAGACGCTGGAAATTCCGTATTGCGAGGGCGATTTTTCGTATACGGAAACAGAGGAATTTATCAACATCCTCGACCGCGGCGTGCTCGACCATGTACGCCAGGGAAATCAAGTGCCGGTTTCCTGGTCGTTTTCCTTCAAATTCCGCGAATGGAAAGCGGATTCCGGTGCATCGCCCTCGCCGATTGATTGCATGAAACAGCGTAACGAAGCGTCCGCCTGGGTATCCGTGGCGCAGGATGGCGAGCCGTACGCGTTCGGCATGACGTACGAGGTGGCGAATCCGGATTCCAACGGCAAAAAGGAAACGCTCACCTTCGACAAATGCCGGGCGGCCGAGGTGGCCTATGAGGATGGCGAGGAATATAACGTGGTAAAGGCAAGCGGCACCGCGTTTATCACCACGCCGGCAAGCGCGCGCGCGGCGCAATCATAACGGCAGTGCGGGCGTAACGATTGAAAGGGGGAAATATGCTGATTGAGGGGCAAAAAATAAGTGCTCGCGCTACCATGGACGTGGTTTTACCGCGTCCGGATGGTGACCACGTAGTGCTCAAGGTGGCGGCAGTGTTGGATAGCACGGACTTCGAGAGGATGGTGCCGGATCCATCGCCGCCGATCCTGCATCGCAAGGGCCGCCCTGGCCGGCCTGATTTTGGGGATCAGCGGTACCTCGATGCCAAGCACCGGCATGACGAATTATCCGTGTTTTGGCTGATGGCGCAAAGCCTGAAGGCCACGCCCGGGCTTACGTGGCAAACCGTGGATGATGCGGATCCGGAAACATGGGAAAACGTCCAAAAGGAACTGGTGGCCGCCGGTTTCGGCGTGGGTGATCGCAAGCGGATTTTAAATGCGGTGATGAAGGTTAATGCACTATCCAGCGAAGATGTGGAAGAGGTAGCTCAGGATTTTTTTACAGAGGACCGGTAGAGGGAGGGTTGCAGTTAGATTTGCCGCTTCACCTGCCGCGGACCGGGCGATTTGTACAGATTCGGGCTTGCGAGCGGGTGGATCCTCGGGCGGTTTGGGGTAAGGCATTGCCGGAACTTAACCGGGATGAAATGATCGAACTTATGGCGTTTGAGCGCGTGCGACAGGCAGAGGAATCAGCAGCGTGGGGCCGGATTAAACGGGCGAAATAATGGCAAAGGCAAAAGTAAAAATTGAAAAAAACTCTTTTGCGAGCATTTACCGTGACCTTTCAATGCTTGCCGAACGCGATGGCAAAAAGGTTATTGATAAAATGGCCGGCCAAACAGCCATAAAATTAATTCAGAAAACGCCGGTGCGTACAGGCAAGGCAGCCTCCGCATGGGTGCCGAGTGCGCGGAAATTCAACGTAAGCCCGCCATCTATTGTACCGCGGAAAGGCGTGCGCGATCAGCGCGCAAAGGGCGAAAAGTTGGGGAGGGTGGGCGAAAAACAAACCAAGCTCGTGTATTACGTAAAATTAATTAATCATGTAAAGCATTTTTACTGGATAGAGCGCAGATTTAAAGTGATCAGCCGCGCGATGAAAGAGCTGCGCGGAACGTTTGCGCCATCGTTCACAAAAGCGCTTCGGGCGGGCCGATCTAAGGTTGGAAAGGATTAGCCATGGTAGAGGAAGCCTATTCTGCAAAATTATCGCTGTCCACCAAATCATGGAATAAAGCTTTAAAATCAGCCGGCAGCGCCACGGCGATTTTTACGCGAAGCGTGGCGGCCATGGGCAAAGGGGTTGCGCGCGTAGGAAAAGGCATCGGTAAGGTGGGGCTTTCCATGGGCAAGGCCCTGGCCGTGGGCGCTGCGGGCGCGGCGGTGGCGGTTGGTGCGATGGTTAAAAAAGTGGCTGATGCGGGCGATCAAATCGATAAAATGTCGAAGCGCACCGGGCTTTCCGCTGAATTCTTGAGCAAGCTTAAATACGCCGCAGAGCTTTCCGGTACCTCTGTTACAGATATGGAAAAGGGCGTTAAAAAGATGCAAAAGACGGCGCTCGATGCCTCCAGCGGATTAAAAACCGCTTCGCGGACGTTTGAGCGCCTCGGCATATCTGCAACGGATTCTTCCGGTAAATTGAAAGATTCGGAGGCGCTTTTCAAGGAATCGGTTGAGGCGCTGGCGGCGGTGGAAAACCAAACGGAAAAGGCGGCGATTGCGCAGGAGCTTTTCGGGCGCGCGGGCACGGCCATGTTGCCTATGCTCGAAGGCGGAACAAAGGGCATGAATGCGATGATGCAGGAAGCCGAGAAACTGGGCATTGTATGGACGAAGGCCGGCGCCGAGGATGCAGCGGCGTTCAATGATAGCCTCACGCGCGTACAGGGTGCCGTAGGTGGGCTTTTCCAGGGTATAGCAGTTGACCTTATGCCGGCGCTCACGAATGCCATAAACGCCATTTCTGCCTGGATAACGGAAAATAAAGAGTGGATTGCCATGGATATCGGGAGCGCACTTAAGGATATCGTGGAATGGACGACCAAAACCATCAGCGAATGGGGCGGTCTAGAGGGTATTATCGCGCGCGTACGCGTGGGGTTTAATGCCGTGGTGGGCGTGGCGCGGCTTGTCGGGGCAGCGTTTGGGGCCGTGGGCGGCGTGGTTATGAATGTTATCTCCGGCATGCTGGTGGGTATCCAAAAGGTGCTCGAAGCCGGCGCTGCGGCAGCGGAATGGCTTGGGTTGAGCGGTACCGCGTCAGGATTCCGGACTGCGGCCACGGCAATCGGTGGCCTGTCCGGCACCGTGGATCAGCTGGCCAAGGGTACATATGCATGGTCGGCCGGGCAGTTCAAGGGCGCGGCCGGGAATTTCGAGAATATGATTACCGCTGCGCGTGATGTAAATACCGCGGAAGCTAGCGAAGAGGCAAGCCGACGTCAGGCAGCCGCGCAGCGAGCAATCGTTATCAATAATCAAGGCGTGGGCAACATGACTGCCCGCGATGCCAAAAAGGTGGCGGATTCAATCGCTCGGGCCCAGCGCCAGGGCGTGATTCCAGCCACCGCCGGAGGGTAAAATAATGACGCTCGAAGATGCTGATATCAAAACATATTACACGCAGGGAAATGCCGGTGGATCGGACGGCAGCGCGGCGCAGGGGGATCCGGATGGATCCCTCGGCGGTTATCGTTCGTCAACGGAATTCACGGACGATACAGAGGAAAATCTGTGCGATATTTTCAGCCTGGCCGAGGCCGTGGCCGGCGGAACGTTTTACAGGTGCCTCGCCATCCGTAATACAGATGACGCGGAAGATCTACTTAACGCGCGGATCGTTTTCGATTCGCTGCCATCTTCCGGGGATATCACTATCGAAATGGGCACGGAAGCGCCTGGCGATGGCGTTACGGCCGCTGCGGTGGCTGCTGACGAAGAAACTCCCCCCGGGGGGGTTGTGTTTGTGGCGGCAACCGGCAAGACCACGTACGCCGATGGTTACGGCATTAACGGCGGGGCGGATATGGACCTCGACTTCGGCGATAACGTTTACCTGTGGTTCAAAATCACGCTGAGCGCAGATTGCGAGCGGGTGAATACGGCGCTCGCAAACGGCACCATTGAATTCCGCGTGGATGGCGTTTCGTAGCGATCGGGGGAATTATGCAGCTAGGCGGACCATTTGCCCAGCCGTTGGGCGGGGTGAACCTTACGGATACGGAGCCCAAAACCGCGCCATTGCATGTGGTGCGGATGTTGGTTACTACCCAAAAAACCGGCCTCTTATACGTGGTAAATCAGCTTGATACCACGCCGCTGACCGCACCGCTGCAGGTGCTGGCGACCATAACCTCGTCACTTACGGCGCTTTTGCGCGTGCAGGGTTCAGGGGTTACGGATCCGAAAACGGGCCGTTTGATGGTTAATTCTGAGGTGGATGCCCTCGGCACGGGGTATCGCGTATGGTTTTATTATCCGTTTTCGGGCGCGGCAACAGAGGAATTGCAATTGCGCAGGCCGGAGCTGGGCAATATAGAGGGGCATAATCCGTTGGTGGTGCGCGTGGAAAGCCGCGGCGGTACGCTTAACCAATTCGACCGCGGCGGCGCCATTAAAGAGCTGCAGCTCAATTTTCGGTTTTTACCGTCCGATATGGCCGATGCTGCGCGCGATTTTTTCAATACCGCGCGATCGGCTGCGGTGCGGTATGTGGATCATAATGATAAATCCTGGAAAGCGTACGTGCGCGATGGCGCGCTCACGTTTGCGGAGGCAACGGCCGACGGGACCGAGGATCTTCAAATAATACTTGATGTTGAGGATGCGCAATAATGGTAACAACGCCGAAAACCGTCCAGCTTTGGGTTCAGGGATCCGGCGTTACCGATCCTAAGAAATCCCATTTAATGGTGAATGGTTCCGGCACGGGGCTCGGCACGGGAAATCGCGTGTGGTTTTACTGGCCGTTTGCCTCTGCATCGTCTGAATTGGGTTTGCGGCAGCCTGACCTCGGCAATATTCACGAACAGAATTCACTTGTTGTATCGCGGCGCATGCGCGGCCGTGGGTTGGTGCGCTTTCATTCACCGCCTCGCCGGCGTGCGTTTATTCTGAGGTTCCGATATCTGACGCCGGCCATGGCCGCGGCCGCCAAGGTGTTTTTTGACGCGGCCCGATCGTCAGCTATGCGATACGTGGATCATGATGGGCTCACCTGGAAGGCGTACCTCGTACCTGAATCGCTGAAGTTTTCAGAAACCACGCGCGCGGGCACGGAAGATATGGCGCTGCGCATTGATGTGGAGGCGGCCCAGTGACGCGCAGCTTATCAATAGCAACGGCGGTTAAAGCGGCCATGGCGGCCGGCACGGCGCCCATGGTGATCGTCAAGATCGAATGGGGCGGCGCCATCGGAACGAAATATTACGCGGATGCAGCGGTTACCGTGGGTTCGATTGTCGCGTCCGGCAGAGTGGTAAATGCGGATGTAAACGGTATTGCATCCAACGGAAGCCCGGGCACGGTGCAGGAAGCTTCCGTCAGCCTGGTGGATCCGGATGGAACGCTGCGCGGGTATACTAACCAGGTTGTAATGGATGGCTGCGCCATAACGATTTATCACCATTACGATGGGTTGGGCGAAAGTGATCTGCTCGAAATCCTTTCGGGTATAGTGCGCGGGCCGGTTGTCTGGAATGACAGCGATCGTACGTTGGCTTTTCAGGCGGAGCGCGTGCTGGTCGATAATGTAATCACGTATACGCCGGAGTATGGAGAGGTTGCCGATTTGCCGGAGGAATCCGAAGGCGCGACCTGGCCGCTTTGTTTCGGTACGGTGATTGATGTGCCGGCGGTTCGTGTATCGCGCGGACCGCGCGGAACGTTGAAAGAAGCGATCAGTAGTAATAATACAACGCTCAAGGTAACGGACGGCGCGAATTTTCCGCAAAGTGAATCCATTACGCTTTTGATCGGCGGCGTATACGTCACCGGCGAATTTGGCGCGGGCGGGGATCCGGAGATTTTTACGCCGAGCGAGTGGAACGTGCCGAAATATACGAACGTGATACCCGGGCCGCGCGTGGCGGATGATGACGAAGAAAATGATAATGTTTTTTGGCTGCAGGATTCTACACAGGAAATAATCGGGCTGACGTTGGTTGTGCAATCATCTACGGGCATGGATTCGGCGCGGCAGGTAAATTTTGTACAGGCGCAAAAGGGCAATAAAATCTGGTGCGCATACCCGTGGGGTGTGCTGCTTTCAAATACCGGGCCAGGTACGTTTGTTGCCAATGCCGTATCGCACGAGCAATCGCCGCTTGTACGGACGTGGTTTATAAAGGCGGGCGCGCGGGTGCGCCAGTTAAATCAAGCGGATGTTTTTGTTGCAAATGACGAAGAGAGCACGGAAGTACTGCGCGTGCAGGCGCTGCAGAAACAGGTGGATAATAAGGGCGTGGAAACGCAGGCGCTTTTGCCCGTGCCGTCCAATTTTTATACTATCAACCTTTCCGATACGGTCGGCGGCCGCACGGTTACCACTATTACTTTTGATGTGCCTTTATCCGATCGTGATCCGGCTTGGCTTGACGATACGGTTTATGTTTCTTTGCGTTCTTCGCTGTCGAGCAATCCGGCGGAGGTGATAGAGTGGGCGCTGACGGAAAGAGCCGGATACGCTGCGGAGGATTTGGATTCAACGGCTTTTGCATTGGTGGAAACGGCGCTTACAAATTATCCAGCGCATTTTGCCTGCCTCGAACCAATTACCATATCTAAATTGCAGGAATTTGCGGAGCAGTCAAGGTGCGCGCTTACCTGGCAAAATGGATTGTGGCATATCCGGTACCTTTCTGCTGAGCCTTCCCTCGGCGATGCAGCGACAAATCTTGACGATGATTGGATTACAGAGGGGCGGATAGAAATTACGGCTACGGGGCGGGAGTCTTCCGATCGTTTCGCCACGCGCATCGTGGGCGTGTATAGAGATAGTTATGCAAAGGCACCGCAGCGGATCATGGTGGAAAACGCAACCGCGCAGGGGCTTTATGGCGTGGTGGAGACGGTGATTGAATTTTGGGGGTTGCAAACCTCTGAATGTGTACAGAAAACGCTCGATTTCATGATCGCGCGGCGGTCGCGTTTATGGAAATTGGCGCGTATCGCCACGCAGCCGAATGCCCTGGCCGTGGAGATAAATGATTATGTAGAGATCGACGTGGCGGATTTATGGCCGGCGGATCTGCTGGGCCTGGTGCAGTCTGTTGACCATGATACGGGTGCGCACGAAATCGGCCTCGATATATGGCTGCCGATCGAGGAAGGCACGGCGGTGGTCAGCGATTCGGCGTACCTCGATGATTCCGGCGATACGCCGCCGGATGATCCGGGGGATGGAATAGAAGAGGGCGATCCGCAAGCCTTAAAAATTACGCTTACTTTTATCAGCGGTGGCCGCGACGGGCCGGAGGACGAATCGGAAACCGGCAGCGTGCCGGGCATTGTTCTTTCAGAAGTTGCGGATCCGGATTATAGCGTCAAGTTGTACCCCGATGGATTAGACGGCGCTGCGGGCGATACGGTGACGGCGCGCGCCATGGATGGTGCTAAGCCGGAGGCAGACGTGGAAGTGATGTGCTCGCGCGTATCCGGCCAATGGTACCTGCAATATTCGGGTTCGGCGGAAAGCACGTCAAAACAATTTCGCGTAAAATCCGTTTATGCGGATTTGTTGGTCTGCCGCACCTGGGATGGCGCGGACGAAGGCGGAGAGGATGTGCTGGTGGCCAAACCGTATTTGTTGCGGCGCTCGCCATTTGATGGGCAAACACGCGATGGAATTTCATACGCGTACACTTCACATTTCGAGCGCACGGCCACGCTGGACGAAGAGACAGAGGATCAGGTTATCGTGCCTTCTTATGTAGAGGACGATCTGATTTATGGCATCAGCAATATAGAGGGCGGCACGAACGTTACGAATGCCGAATTCCTCGATATCAACGCGGACGGTCGGGCCTGGGCGCTTGGGGATGATTCTTGATGACGACTGCATTTGACAGTTTTAATAAGTCACCTCTTGGCGGATTTATCGAATCGCCGTTGGGCGCGCGTGGGGAAATCGGCGGGAATATTTATTTCATGGGGCCGCAGTACGATCCGGCGTATGGAGAACGTCGTTTGGCCGTTACGCGAACAAATAATTTTCTTGGGAATTTGAGATTTCTTGTCAGTGAGGAATTACCAGAAGGATATCTTAATTGGATCGTTTCCGAGAATGGCATTTATATCGTGAATAATGAACTTACCCATTATTATCTTTGGGGTAAACACGTTACCGAAGGTTTGAAAACATATCTTTTGAGTACTGAAGATGGATGGAAGACGCATTCATGGATAACACTGGAAAATTTTCGAAGTCAACTTATGGGCGGAACTCCGGATCCGTTTTGGTTGGTTTATGGCGAGCACTACGGAACATTGAGAGAAATAGATAGTGCGTTAACTCCAACTGATTCATATACGCCACCAGGACCAGAAGCGTATATGCTGCAAATAATAAATTTGTCGAATGGCAAGATTGTTATTTTGCATTGGACTGCGGTATTTGATGGTTATTGGAATTATACTTTTTGGATTGCCGAGAAGGAAAAAGATGATGTTTCGTGGACTGAGCATTTGATTGATGTAACTCTTGCACTGGTATATTCTCGCCCAACGATACAAGAAGTGGATGGGCGCGTTCATTTTTGGCATAATTTTCGGACGTATACTCAGCCAGATGTTAACACTAAATTTTTTCGGCATTTTTCATCGGCAATTGATGACCTCGTTACCTGGACGGATCATGGAGAATATGAAAAACATCGAACTGAACCATATATGATTCATTGGGTTAGGCCGGGATTTGTTACAAAAGATAATGAGGTTATATGCCAGCTTATTGATGATGACGACCATTTTGCGATTGGTAAAACAACTAATCTTCATACGTTCCGAGTCGTTCAGCAGGAATATGGAACGCATACTGCTTTTGGACCGGCATGGTTTGTGATGCGCGATGAAAACGACCGTTTATGGTGGACGCCAACGCGCGGAGAATCACCAAATGGCTATTGGTATTCGGATGACGAGGGGGATACATGGACATTTCAGGAACAAACAGGTGATCTTTATTATAAAGTTCTGGGGATTGATGTATCAGTTACAGATATTGTAAAATCAAACTATTAAAAGTTAAGTAGTAGGAGTTAGTATGCCGGACAATATAGAAAACGTACACGGTCGCATTAACGATATGCAAGACCGCCTCACCAATGTAGAAATGGGTAGTATCGAGCGGAACGGAAAACTTGATAAGCGCCTCGAACGCGTCACGGCGAATATGGAAGAAATCGGGCGGAACGTTTCGCGGCTGGAAAAATCATGCGCGGGGAATACGGAGCGCCAGGCAGCCCTGCAGCAGATGCACGGAGAACTTTTGAGAGAACAAAAATTTATGTGCGCCTCCATCGACAAGGCGAAGGACATAGCAGTGGCAGCGCGTACGATTGCGGAGGATGCGCAAATCGCTGCGGCGCCGGCGATCCTCGACCACAAAAAACGTAATGAAGGCAAACGCGATTGGCGTAAATTGTTTTTTAATGTTCTGGCGGGGCTGGCCACGGCCGCGGCGATGGTTGCCTTGGGGTGGCTGGCGGCGCACGTACCTAACGGTTGACGAAAGGAGAAAGTCATGCAACGTTTTTTGGTTTTGGTTCTGGTTTTATTTTTGAGCGCGGGGTGCGTTCAGCTGACGGAAGATCAGCAGAATCGCGTTAGCGAAGCAAGCGCGAAGGTCGTCAGTATAGAGGCGCGCATCGGAAAGCTGGTGCCGGTTCTTGATCGGTTATGTAAAAATATTGCCGACGTGGTGGAAAAGGTTGCGCGCGGCGAGCTGCCGAAAGAGGAAGGGGATCGCTTGATTGCCCTTTATAAAGCGCAAAAAGAACCGGTGGAGATGGAAATTAAAGCGGGTATTGAAGAGGTTAAAATCCTGGCCAAAACCGTGGAGGCCATACGGGATTCCGGCGTGCCGTGGTATCAGCAGCTTTGGCTTTTGCTGCCGAGCATTTTGGGCGGAGTCGTGGCGTATAATCGCAACTCTAAATTGGGTGCGGCAAATAAAATAATGGGAGTGCTGGCGCGCGCGGGTAATGCGGCCGATGGATTTGGCGGGCATGTCGTGGACGAGGTGGCCGGCACGCCAGGCGTTACGCGTGAAATGACGGATGCGGTATGGCGCGCGGCTACTGACCGCGAAATATAGGGCGCATGCGCCGAGGGGCCGATACTCCCCCATCGAGCCCCGGCCTCCGGCCGGTTCCCGCCCGCCGGAGGTTCAATTTTTATTTTTGCGGGAAGCGTTTTGAAAGAGAGGGTCTATCATGGTCGCCGTCACTGAAACCCTGCCGGGCATACTGCCGAGCATTAACGAAAAAACGGATATCACAGAGGTACCGGTGGGCCAGGAAGATAATTGGTTCGACGCGGCCGACCATGATATCCTCGGCGGCCACGTGATGGCGACCGCGCGCGCGTTGCGTATGCAGGCGCTTTGCGCGGCTATTTCGCCGGCTACGGCGGGCGTGAATGCCAAGGTGGTGCGTTTTACTGGCGTGGATGTTACGAGCGGCCTCGCACGCGCGTCAGCGGCCCTTACGACCGATCTAAACAAGGAATGGGCTGCGGCCATGGAGGCCATTGAGCAGGGCGGCGACCTTGACGGCACGGCCAGCGCCACGGGCTTTTTCGGCATCCATCGCGGCGTTATCTCAGGCACCTTTGTTACAAGCACGCTTTACGGCCTATCGAATGGAGGCGGGCTCGTAACCTATACCGGTGGAATTCATCCGCCTAAAGCCATCGGCCTAACCACCTCATATGCATATTTTGATGTTGGTGGCCGTGCAATGGCTGATGATTCCACCATAGAATTCACGGCAAGCGGTACGCTTGGCATTAAATCCGGGGCTACTCTTTCGCTTGCCGATACCTATATCAACGGCACGCTCGGCGTTTCGGGGCTTACTACACTTTCGGGCGGCCTTGCAAGCACGTACGTGAACGGCACGCTCGGCGTTTCAGGCACGACAACGCTCTCCGGCGCTTTAATGCTGAATGGCGCATTAAGCATGGTAAATACCGGCGGATTAAACCCGACCTTTTATACGTCGTCTTCGTACATTTATATGGATATGCGCGGAGGCGATAGTGCAATCAGATACCGCGATATAGCCACTGGTGCACTTTTGTTTTCTGTAGGAAAAGACAATACCGATAACACCTATCGCATGTCCGCTGGTGGTTTGCTTGGAACTACCGACCGATTCATTTTTAATTTCGCTACTGGTAACCTAAACCTAGTAACGCCAGGATCGTTATCTGTTGGCGGTACGGAGGTCATAAGTAGCGCGCGGCATTTGCAGGGTTCACAATTAACGATTACCGGTTCGCTTGGAAATTTTGCTGTAAACTCAAACGGCAATGTCGTTACGTTTACTCGTGCCGGTGCAAATTTCATTTATGCTTCCAATGCTTCCGGTAGCCTTCAAATCGGCCAAGTAAACAATACGGATGCAATTATTATAGACAGCACCGGCAGCATTACCATGTTGTCGCTTGTAAATGATTTGGCTATTTATCTTGCAAGCGGAAAACATTTAAGCGTTTTTACAGGTGGAATAAAAGTTGGTGGAACCGAGATTGTAAGCGCGGCACGCATTGCCAACTTTGCAAGTATCAAGGTTGGCGGTACGGAAATCGTAAGTTCCGCACGTATTGCCAATTTAGTTAGTTTAAAAATCGGTGGTAACGAGGTAATCAGTTCGACGAGAATCGGCAAGTTATCTCAACTTAATATCGGTATCATTCCCGTTATTGATTCTGGGCTAAATGCAACTTTTACAAATATTACTTGTTTGGTAAATATCAAGCATAGCGTCGAAGCGGGTATTACGGCCAGCACAACGCAGAGCCAGGGACAGCAGCCGCTGACCAAGGATATTAACGAGATTGCCACGTGCGCAAATGCCAATGACGTGGTGACCATGCCGACGGCGGCGGCCGGCATGACAATTTACGTTCGCAATAACGGCGCGAATGCGTTACAAATTTTCCCGGCCAGCGGTGACGACATCGACGGCACGGGAGTTGATGCTTCGGTTACGTTGGCCGCAGGGGCCAGCGTGGTTTATAGGGCGATTGATGCCACAAACTGGTACAGCTAAAAAAAGGGGGAAGTATGGAACAGCAGCAACCGCAACCGCAGCAGATACAAATTAATATCGCGCAAATCGTGGAGGAACGCGATAAGTTTTTAAAGGAATATCAAATCCGGCAGGCGCTCCTCGAGTGCATCCAGCGAGTGCAGGAGTTGGAAGCGGAAAAAAAGAAACATGCCGAACCGGTGGAGGCAAAGAAGCAGTAACCGGCCATTTTTGATTTGGGTCATTAAAAAGGAGATGTTATTATGGCTGACGAACTGGCTGCAGTGAGCAAAACCGTTCCTGAAAAACAGGTGCAGGGTTTTCCGTACCTCATTTTACGCGCGGAAAAGGATGCGGAGGATAAATTGATCGCATCCGTGGAGGTGAATTATAACGCGATCGGCGGCAGCATGGAGATCATACCGCTGGCCGATATGACTGCCGAGCAGAAGGCGGCCGCCAAAGCGTATTACGAAGCCTTTACCTCTTAACTCCGCCGATTTTAAGTTTAAATACCCGGGATCTGGATGCCCGGGTTTTTTTATGGACAAAATGAAATTGGGCGGTTCGCTCGTAGGTGGGCCAGGGCCCCGAACCGCCAGCGCCTCTGTCACGGGGGCAGCCTGTCGGCTGCAGAGGCGCGTCCGCAAATCCGGCCCGGTAACAGGAGCGCCGGGAGCGCCGGGCCGGACAAATCAAAAGCAGCCTGTTCCCGGGTGCGGTAAATCGCCAGGCCGCCGCCATCTTTGTGCTGCAACTGCTGTACCCTTTCGCGTAGGCGTAAGATTATATGGCCAGCAGCGCCGCCCGCAACTTCTTTTTGCAAATTTCGGCATCGAGGACGAGGTAACCGTCACCATTTATAACCGCCGTCCAGGTGACGCTGCCGAGCCTGCGGTCTCGCGTGAGCAGCCGTAGGCTGGCCGGCAGAAGGTGGTCGAGGCGATCCGGCGGCTCGTGTGGATGCCCGTTTGCTGTCCAGGTGTAACCCATGGCCGTGGTATGGATGGTCAGGCGCTGGCCAGTGACGTCACCGAACGGCACGCGCAGCCAGGCGTAGCCATCGGCCAATTTGTGAAGTATCGCCCTGTCCATTATCGGATTATATATATTTTCCGCCTCGCCCGCAAATTCAGCGCTTAAATCGCCACAGAAGCCCGCAGCAGGCTTTTTTGTGGAGAGGGCATCATCATGCAAAATAAGCAAAAGCCGCGCGTGCGGGCCATCCTGCGGCCGCCATATGCCCGTAAAATCGACAAGCCGCGCCTCTGCTGTTTCAATTTTTGGCCGAAAATTGGGATTTTTGTACGGCAAATTTCAATAAATTCCATAACCATATGCTATTTCAACTCTTGCGAAACAAAGAAAAATATTTGCTTTTGCCTTGATTAGTAATTACTAATCAAGTAAGATTCCTGCATGATTACACTAACGGCGCAAGGGGGGAGGCCATGAGATACACGAGAATCAGCCATGAGGAAAAATGCCATATCCTTAGATCGGCAATCAATGAGTGGTGCCAAAATGACGAAATTATTAATGGCGAGATCCGCGAAAATTTACAGCGGAATCCCCGTTATTATGACTCGTTTAATTTCAATGACTCGCCACGTCACGCGCATTTTGCTGGTAATTATGCGGAAGAAATCGTGATGCGCTGGTGCCGGTTGGTTTTAGGTAAAGACCGCGCCTTTTGTATAAGTCGGAAAAATTTTCATGCGCTCGTCAAGATGGCCATTTCTGAAAAAGAATTTGAGGACAAATATTCGGAATGGAAGGGGGGAGCATGAACGGTTATGAGCGAGCAATTGCGGATGGTATGGATGAAGCGGCTTGGGTTGCGCGGCTGTTTGAAGGTGGTGACGATAGCTACCAGTGCGAACCGATCGAATGCGAAAGCTGCGAGCGCTGGGAGTCTTGCCCGCTGGCGCACCGATTGTGTGCCGGCGAAACCTGTCAGCATGAGGCGGAAGAGGCGGGCGGCTTATGTGAAGCCTGCAGGCTAACGGACGAACGCGACGCGGCGCGCCATGCATGGATGACTGAGGCGGAGGCGCGCGTGGAATCGCTGGCCAAGGCGCACGGCTGGAGTCGGGACCGCTGGCATGTTGCGCAGACCGGTTCGCAATATGTAGAGCTGACGCGCGAGGGCCTGGACGAAGACGGCGACGCGGCATGGCAGACGATCAAGGTGCGCGTGAGCGACCACGCGACGGCGCATTGCTCGGAAGATATTTCAATTGCCATGGATCCGGGTTACGATGATCATACGTTCGAATTTTTGGCGCAGCGGCTGGCCGCGCCTTTTGAGGCGGATTAAATCTCGGCTTTTGGCCGAAAAGCAAAAGGTAAATATAATGAAATATGATGAAGCCGTATCGCTCGCATGCGATCGCGTTCGGGCTTATATAGATGATGGCGAGGTTATTCGTGATTTGCTGAAACGCGATGGCCCGCATATTATTCAGCGTTTGTTGAACATGCCGCATTACGAATGCAGCTTGCGCCAGTTGGCACGGAAAATAAAAAAATCGGTTGCCTATTTGAGCCGTATCACAAACGGGCATATTGTTATTTCGCCTCGTCTGTTTATTGAGTTGAGCGAAATGCTGATGCGGCGCGAGCGATCATCCGATCGGGCGTAACATGAAAAAGAACCGCAAGAAAAAAAAGGGGTGGGGCGGGGACCGTTCCGGGGCTGGCCGGCCAGGGCCTTCGGTACGGCGGGTGCACGTGAATGCCTGGATACCCGAGCCGATGCGCGATGCCATGGTGGGCGAGGCGCAGCAGCGCAGCGTTTCTCTCATGCATATTTTGCGAGAGGCCATTTTGTTGGGCCGATCGGATCTGTACTGCGATGACGAACTTTATGGCATCGCGCGGAATATTTTGGCCGGCGATTATAACCCACATATAAAGCACGTGGCCTCGGCGATCGTATCGCTTTACGAGCGCGCGGAAGAGGAAAGGGCACAAGATGCTGAATGAATTGCTCGGTGGCGGCGAGGCCATCTTTATGATTGTTGATGGACTTGGCCCGGTGGTCAGCTCGTGCCGCGAGCATGCGGACGATCTGACGGAACTTTGGCGCCGGCAGGGCACAAAATCATATAGGCTTCGCCTGGCATACACAAAAGGCGCCCGCCAAAAAGAAGAAAAAAACCAGGAACGTAAGGGCTTATAATTAGGCGGGTTATGTACGCGATTCGGTTTTGTTTGAAAAAATCGGAGGCGAATGCGGTTTTTTTCTTGAATTATTGGACGTTCGAGCGTAGTTTTTCTTTTGTGGTGTGTTTGTGTGGCATGATAGCGGGATCTCGGGGCATGATCATTGTAAAAAAATACGCGTGGAAATCCTTGTTGCCTACCGCAACCCGGACAGGGTTCCCGAGATCCGTTTCTGCGCGTAGCAGGTTCAGGGGTTGCCACGCCTCTGAGCCTGCATTTTTTATTAGGCGGCGGGCGGACCGGACGGCCGAACCTGTGCACGGCCGTCCGCCGCCGCCTATTAAAGCCGAAAGCGTATTCTGAATGACTGGTGCAAGTCAAAAACCCTGCGCGCGCTGCGGTAAAATGCAGTCTGAAAATTGGCCGGGTGATGATGGCGCGATCTGTCTCATGTGCTGGGAATCAGAATGCGCTCGTTTGTGGTGGGCGATTTTAACAGAGGGGAAATAATACAATGGAGTCTATCCAGGCAGAGCCAGGATCAAGCCCGGCGATAATGACCACTGAACAATATTGGCAGTGGCAAACGCGCAGCGTGTATCGGCGTACGCTTGAAATGGCTTGGGTTCGGCACGGCGTGCCGGAGCTGCGGGAGTATGCCGCGCGCTGGCCGCGCGGTCAGGCGTTTGTGCTCGGCACAGGGCCCAGTCTGCAGAATGTTACGGCCAAGCAATGGATGGAAATTTCGCGGTTTTTCACGATCGGCATTAACTTTTTTCCCGTTATAAAAGCAGAAAGAGGCATTACTGCATTACCATCGCTGCCCGTGCCTTCGCTCGCATTTTTCCTTGATCGTATTGATATGGCTACCGATAAGGCCGCGGGCCTCGTGGAGTCGTTTAAAACGCAACTGCAGATGGGCGGCAAGGTGCTGGTGGGGTTCGATGCAATTCGGCTGCCCTACACGTGGACCTGCCCCACATTCGGCATGGCGCCCACCGGCGATCTGGAATTCGGGCTCACCACTACCGCGCAATATTCAATATTTTTCAGCCGCAGCGCGATCGCCATGGCCTATCTGCTGCTATGTCTCGGCTTTAAAAATGTCTGCCTGTTGGGTTGTGATCATGGCGAGCTTTATAAGCATGGAGAACCGGCAAAGGCCGCGCATGCTTACGGCTGCCTCGCCGCATTTGCCGCGCAGCGCAACCAGGCAATATGGCAGTGCGGCGCGCGCGCGGGGTTTGATGCAGAGGGTATAAGGCGCAAGCGCCTCGATATTGTGCTGAGAAAGAGCTGGGAGGGTACGCGATTACCGCCGCTAAAAAAAATAAAATGAAGCGCCTTTTAAATTGTTCGGTTTGTGGAGAGGAATTTATAGCCGGGCATACGAGAGCGCTTTATTGTCCGGAATGTTTCAGCCATTCGGCCAGGGCCTTGCAGGATAATAAGGGAGTGGCCATGGTGCGCAGGTTGTTAATTCGGTATGCCGTGTGTGTGCATGGCAATATTGAACTGAAAAGCAAACGCGGATGGAGGACCGGGCGCTTGCCAATATCGGGGGATATTTGAATGGAAAAATCAACGTATAAACCGGCGCTCGACCGCAAACGCTTAAATCGTCAAAGCCGGATTGTATTGTCATTCATGCTGCGCCTCGACGGCTGGGCTACGCTGGCGGAAATCAGCGCAGGTACCCGCGAGCCAGAGGCGTCCATTTCCGCGCGGCTGCGCGACCTGGCCAACAAGTACGGGTACAAAAAGGACCGGCGGCGCCGGGGGGAAAAAACGCGGGGAGTGTGGGAATATCGCATTTCGATTCCGGCGCATAAGCAAGATTTGTACGAGGCGCAATCGCTTTTATAGGGCGGGTATCCTTTGCAGTGGTATAGAGCAGAATCCGACGAATCACGCACGCGCAAGGCGCGCCGGCTGGCCAAGCTGTTGCGGCTGACGCGGCGCGATGCCCTCGGCCTCGTGCACCTTTTTTACGAGGCAGTGGCCAGGGATTTCGAGGATGGTAACGTGTCGGATCTGACGGAGGACGAGCTGCGCGAGGTGTGCGAATTTAACGTGCAGGGGTGTCTGTACGAAGCTGAAACGGAGTCGGTTTTGAGTGCGATGATTTCCGCTGGGTATATCCAGGTTATGAAACCCCGCGGTAAAAAGCGCATGGTGGTAAGCGGCTGGAAGGAACGCAACGGTAAGGTTTTACGCGACCGAGCACGTAAGCGGACCGTCCGCGATTTGTCCGCGGACTGTCCGCGGACCGTCCGCGGACCGTCCGCGGACCGTCCGCGCTACGAACGTACGAACGTACGAACGGAAGATCCCCCCTATATCCCCCCGCCAGCGGGGGGAGGAAGGGGTTTGAAATCGAAAGGGAAAAAGAGGCGGAAGGCCGGGTATGTAAATCCGCCGCCGGAGGCGTATCTTGACGGAAACGGGCAGCCGGGAAAGGAGCCGGGATCATGCGGGGAATAAACGGGTATAGAGAAATGATCATGCGGGATTTTGATCTTTCCACGGAGGCGGAGTACGAGGAATTTATGGCTGCGCGCCATGCGGAAATTTTGAGGGCGACGTTAACGCAGTGCGGCATTGTCGGGCGGCTGCAGGATTGTACGCTGGAAAATTTTGATGTTTGGGCGGAGGGAGATGAGCCGCGCAGGTGTCAAGAGAAGGCCGGACAGATATGCCGAATGTTTGCCAGCGATATAGGCAGAAATCTTCTTCTGTTGTCCGGGCCGACCGGTACGGGTAAAACGCATCTCGCTACGGCCATATGCAGAAAGTTTTTGATCGAGCGATTGCGGCAGCAGATGCAACCGGCAACGCGCTGGATCAATGCGTTTCAGTGGCTGCTCGATTGGGATGCTGCCCGGCGCTACAGCCCCAAACAAAAAAAGATTGAAATCATGGCTCGCCTTTACGGCGATCAGCTGCTTGTGCTGGATGATATTTATTCGGTTGACCTTGGCATAGAGGTGCGGGCGGCTATAGAGGATCTGGTAAATCGCGTTTGCGTTACCGGGCGATTTATTGTCATGACCACGAATCTTCCGCCGAGTGAATTTTTCGATTTGATGGGCGATCGCATTCGCAGCCGCTGGGCCATGCATGGAGAGGTTGTAGTGTGCGCGTGGGGTGATTACCGCATGCGCGGAAAGGGATAGGCCGTGCCGACCGCGCAGATTTATTTCAGGGAGCGCCCGCGCGATCCGCTGGAGCTGTGGGCAAATCGCCAGGGCAGCAGCGCGGAAATAGAACGCAGCGCGCGTATGCTGCTGGATGATTTGCGCGAGGAAGGTTTCCGGCAGGCAGCAGTTTTTATCGGCAAGAAGCGCGTGCGGAGGCGAGCATGAAAAAACAAGATCGTTTATGCCGACAAGCCAAAGAAATTTGCCTGTTGCGCGGGCATACGATGACGCGCTTTGCTCATGGGAAGTATGGTTCATATGCGCAATGCAAGCTTTGTTTTTCCATCGTAATAGTGCGCCTGTATCCGATGAAACAGTTTGGAGAGGCGCCTATTATGGGGCCGGCCGCGCACGCGGACTGTAAACAAAGGGGAACGCCATGAGCTGGATGCAGACCTATTCGTGCAAGCGATTTGATCCGATTTGCCCGCGCGCAGAGGATATTGATATCCGCGATATCGCGCACGCGCTCAGCCAGATATGCAGATTCGGCGGTCATTGCCGAGAGTTCTATAGCGTGGCGCAGCATTGCGTACACGTGGCCGAAATTGTGGCGGCGTACGATAAGGCGCCGTCCGATGATCTTAGGGCGTGGGCGCTGTTGCATGATGCGGCAGAGGCATATGTCGGCGATATTGTGCGGCCGATCAAATCACAATTATATTTTTATGATCCAAATAATTTAGGTTTGGGTTTTTTAAATGGCTATAGGCATGTAAGCGGAATAGAAGAAAGAATTTTATTTTATGTTGCCATGCATTTTGGCTTATCGTTATCCATGCCCGCTGCCGTAAAAAAAGCCGATGACGTAATGCTGGCGACCGAGGCCGCGTATTTTTGGCCCGAACAGGTTGGCGATTGGTGTCTCACCGAAGAAGCGCATACCACCTTGATGATTATCCCGGCTGCGCCGAAAGATGCGGAGCGGATGTTTCTGTCAGCCATGGAGGAATGGTTATGGTAATGCCGCAGGTGGTGCTTTTTGCCGTGGCGCTGCTGGCGCTGGCCGGCAATCTGTTTGTAATACGGCGCCGCCGCCTGGGCTTTGTCTGCTGGGCCCTGGCTGACGTGGTATTGATCGCGCACAATCTGGCGATTCACGAATGGGCGCAGGCTGCATTGTTTTTTGCATACCTCGGCATGGCGATCTGGGGTATATCTTCCTGGAAAAAAATTGTGGTGAGATGACCTTTATTTTGCGCAAGGAAATCCGGAGGCGGTTCCATTCCGCGGCCGATCGCGATCGGTTCGCTGCTTGTCTCGACCTGCACCTCGCGCGCGCGGATCGTGAGTATAGCGAGGGCTGGCGCGTGGTGTGCATCGGCGATGCGCTGCCGGAATATCTGAAATATCTGGACGCGGAGCGCCGCGTTAGCGAGGGGCGCATTGCCGACAGCCGGCGGGTGCTGATGCGCTTTGCGCGCGATCTGGGCGAGCACCTCGACAATATCACGCGCGAGGGGTTGCGGGCCTGGCGTATCGAACGCATGCGCGTTGATGGCGTGCAGGAATCGACCGTAAATAAAGACGTTAAAATTCTGCAGGCATTTGCACGCTGGGCCATACGCGATCGCCTATGGACGATTGACGCGGAGGCCGTGGCCTGGTTGGCCATTGAAAAGCTGCCCTGCCGGCGCCCAACCCCTACGGTTTTGACAGAGCGGGATCTGGTGGAGTCTTTGAGGCCGTACCCGTGGCATGTACGCCTGCCCATCCTCGCCATATTTGAGCTGGGAGACAGGCCAGGAGCAATCTATGCGCTGCGCGGCCGCGATATCTGGATGCCACGTCTGCAGCTGAGCGGTGTCGTGCGCCTTCAGAAGCGCAAGGGGCGCGCAGGGGATCGGTGCGAGCGTTCGGTAAGCTTCGATGCAGGCGGCCGCGTTGATATGCTGCTCGGCCGCGCACGTGCTTTATTCGCGTCCATTGTCGGGAGGCCGCCACGTAAGGCGGATCCTATATTCGTGAACGCCCGCGGCAACTCCTGGACGAACAGCACCATGGCCGGGGCCCTGCAGCATCATCGCCGCCGGCGGAAGAAGGGGCGGAAGCTAACGCCCTACATCGCGCGCCATTCACTGGCCACGATGATCGCCAGGATGGACGGCAATCCTACGCACGTACAGCTCGTACTCGGCCACGCCAAGCGCAGCACCGGGGAAATCTATACGCACCTAACCGGCAGCGATTCAGAAGCCGCACGCGATGCCATCGACCGCATCAGAGGCGGCGCCGTGGATCGGATGCTGCGAGCGCAAGGGGGTTAACCGGTTTTTGTATGTGCGGAATCGTATAAGTCTTTTGTTGTGCGGGCTGGTGGGCTTTAGGGTTAGGACTGTAATACAAACGGGGGCGGGTGTATACGGGGATGGGGATAGGTGTACGTGGTCGGACGTAGGATTTTAATAGCCGACAGAAGGCGAGAGCGAAATCATGCAGAAAAGTCGCCTATCCGGGGCATTCCTGAAAAAGCACGAGGTGAAAACGTGAAAGCAATCGCCAATTTTTGGGGCCCTCCCCCCACTGCGGGGGGGAAAATAAAAAAAACCCACAAGGCACATACATACATGGGGTTAGGGGGGCCCGGGTGTCTTAGGTTCTTTCCCGGGGGGGGTACCACCCGAGGTTTTTAATTT
>Ga0180432_10001477_pt1 | contig 37164 bp, 50 predicted proteins | sample SS_ome_10_FD_132414 | JGI IMG/M metagenome (GOLD analysis project Ga0180432, IMG submission 132414) | Hypersaline lake sediment archaeal communities from the Salton Sea, California, USA - SS_1_MS_2 metaG | ecosystem: Environmental > Aquatic > Non-marine Saline and Alkaline > Hypersaline >... | reverse complement strand
TTTAACTTTTCATATAAATAATTAGCACAAAAGTGAGCATCATCAGATGCGAGAGAGGTTTCGACCTCGGACATATGTTTCTTATAATAATGTTCTTCTTCAATAGGTTCTTCTTTACGGGCATCACATGCCCTACCCTCAGGCACCACATGCCCTACCCCTCGGGCACCACATGCCCTACTAAACTTTTTTTGAAAATGGACGAAGTTCTGGGGCCACAGATCAATAATTTGTATTAAAGTAGTATCAGGTGATCCGTTTGCTTTTTTTCGTTCTGTGATCTTGATAAGACCTTTTTGAGACAATGAATTTTTACAGTCTTTTACTTTTCTTTCTGATATTTTAGATTTGATTGCTAATGTTTTATTTGAAGCAAAACAGGCACCTTGATCGCCTGCTATTCTTTTTAGATGAGAGTAAAGCCATCCTTCGTACGGATCTAAATCCAAATCATAAACAATATTTGGAGTCTCTGTTCTATACTTATGTAAAGAGCTTCCGTCCTCTATTTGAAAATTGTTTTCATCTTTTTCTTGATTTAATAATGATGTGCTATTATGATTATTCAACATAGATTAATTCCTTATTCTTGATGGTTTTAATTTATTTAACATATTGATCCTTCTTTAAGAGGGGGGTTAATGTTATTTATCTTCACGGATAACTCGTTGGGAGAAAGGAGTGGTTCCTTTTCTCCCATTTTTTTTATCTTAATCTTTTCCACATCATTTTCTATATTCTTTATGAGTTATCTCGGATAACTTCGCTGGTGTTGCGTATCCTGGAAACGGGAAATCCACGTATCCAAATTCTTTTTTAAAACTTTTCTTTAATTAAGTATATGTTTTTTTTTTAATTACTTGAATCATACAAGGCTTTTGTCTATAAAATCTAGTGCTTTTTTTTCATCTATTAATAAAGTTCTTCCAAATCTTCTAACGCATTTATCTCTGAATTCAGGGTGATTATATATATAAACTCTGAGAGCCGCATAACCCTTAAACCTATATTTATTAGAGAATTGCCTTATTGTCATGTATGATATCTGTGTGTCTTTTGATTCTTTTTGTGTCATTTTGTATCCTTTGTTATTTTTTTTTGTTGACTTGTTTATTTATATTCCATTATTATGAAGTCATATAAATTTTGCAAGTAATTGTAAACATTTATTTAACTAAGGATACTTATGATGAATATGTATGAACCACCCTTAGATCCATATTGCGACTTTGATCCAATGGAAGACTGGGTACACGTTGATGAACTTAAGAAATATGATGCTGCTGAAGAATTCCTCAAAGAGGTAATCAATCAGGTCTATAATACTGGCGACGTCATTGCATTAGAAGACGCCCTTGAAGAGCTTGCTAATGTATTCGATATAAAATTACCAAGAAAAGAACCTAAGTTAACTACAAAAGATGATGAAGCGTACGGTTTAAGAGTACAGTTTATTACTAAAACAATTAATTTACCAAAAATAGGAATATGATGATGAAGATTATTAATGAAGATAAAAAAGAAGTTATGGTTAAAAAAGACAGCTACTTGACAGAACTAAACAACACACAGGAGATATGCAATTTACTAATAAAGACTCCCCATTATTCAAAGATGGGGCAAGAAGGCATTTTTGCTATAGTTGAAACTGCTAAGTCTTTAGGAATTGATCCTAGACAAGCGTTAGGCGGAGGTCTTTATTTTGTTCGAGGTAAGGTAGAGATGTCTGCTCGTATGATGAATGCCTTAATTAGATCAAAGAAACACTCTGTGACGCGTGATAAGAAATCAAATGATGAAATATGTATATTGCATGGCAGAAGAGCAGACAACAACGATATGTGGACTGAAAGCTTTTCTGTTGTAGAGGCTAAGAAAGCTGGGATTTATAAAGACAGCGGCCCATGGGCAACTTATACTAGGGATATGTTATTTGCTAGAGCTTTGTCAAGATTAGCTAGGCAATTATTTCCGGATATTATCGGAAATTGTTATGTAGAAGGTGAGCTGAGTTTGGATCCTAGTCTTAAAGAAGAGATGCCCCATCAAAGCACTGCCGTTGAAATAGCAGACAAAAGAAGTGAAGATGAAGTAGACGAACTTATCGCGTTATTTAATGAAATACCTGAATATAGAGAAGAGATAGAAGCTTTTCTTCAGAAAAAAGATATTGATGATTTTGCTGATATGCCCAAAGAAATGTATGAAAAGGTATTAAAAAGAGCTATCTCAAAGGTAGAAGAGATTCATGAGAGGATAATGTAATGGAAAAACTAAAAATAGAACAGGGCACTAAGGAATGGCTAGAGATAAGAAAAAATCATGTAGGAGCCTCGGATGCACCAATTATAATGGGCACTGCTAAATGGAAGCTTCCAGATGGTAGGATTAAAACTCCTTATCTTTTATGGCAAGAGAAGCTTGGTTTAGCTGATCTGAGCTGTAATAATGCTGCTACAAGATACGGCAAAAGCATGGAAGAACCAGCTAGACTTGTTTATCAAGAAATGATAAGAGATTTAGTTGATCCAGTTTGCGTTAAAAATAAAAAATATCCCCACTTATTAGCTTCTTTAGATGGACTCAACATCACAGAAGATAGGTCAGTGGAGATAAAAAATTGTAACGAAGAAGATCATACTCTATCTAAAAGAGGAAGGGTACCAGATAAGTATTATCCTCAAGTACAAATGCAAATCATGGTAACAGAGCTTCCTTATGTTGACTATTTTTCTTTTCATAAAGGAGAGGGGGTAATAGTCAAAGTCAAGAGAGATGATGAATATATTAGTAGGATGGAAAAGAAGCTTGAAGACTTCTGGGATTGTGTAGAAAGCTTAATAGAACCTCCATTAACTGAAGATGATTATATAGAACAAGGAATAGAGTGGCTTAAAATAGCGGAAAGAATATATGAAATTAAGCAACAAAAGAAGATTTTGTGTGAAGAAGAGAAGGCATTAGAAGAAGAATTAAAATCGCTCTCAAGCAACAGAAGCGCCTGTTCTAAGGGCTTTCGTTACGTTCGCAGTACCCTACCTGGTCTAATAGACTATAAGTCGATTCCTGAGCTTTTAAATAGGGATTTGGGTGAATTCAGAGGAGATCCAATAATTAAATGGTCTCTAAAGAGAACGATATAGTTTCTTAAATTAAGCAGCCTTAATCGGCTGCTTTTCTTATTTATGTAATAAGTATGGAATAATCCCAACTATTAATCCTATTCCGAAAAAAATGATATATCTTGATCTTTCTGAAATCTCGCTTAAAATTTCTTTAAACACTTCTTTCATATATTACCTATGAGTTACAAACTGCAGGACAATCTGGTAAAACTCTATCAGCTAATACTGCTTCATCTGGACAATCCCTTAAATCTTGTCTGTATTGTTTAGCAACTACCAAATCTTCGGCAGATATTGGATAATCCGGCAATACATATTTATCAGTTCGTCTTAATTCATTATCTCGCAAGTGTCTAAGATTACACATAAATCTTATTTCATCTATTTGCCATTCTTTTGCTTGTATATTATATATGTGAGCACAAGAAGGCTGTGGATCTACTTCAATACATTTATCAGCATCCCATAAGCTGTCTGAGTCATCCCCAACAACATAAACGTACGCCGGAGGAGTATTGCTATCTGGTTTCATATAATATTTTAATGCCATAATATCTCCTAAACTTCAATTTCTAAAACTTCAATATAAGCTAGTGCAACACCACCATATAACCTAGTGGCTGATGAATCTCCGTTAACATACCAAGTTCCTACCCCAGCCGACCCTCTTAATTTAAATGTTGTAGCAGAAGTTGTCCCACTTATCATTGCATACATTAAAGTTCCACTTGCTGTCCATGAAGTATTCGACGCATAAGGATTGGCTGTAGCTGCTAAAGCATTCGCTGTAGAGTCTTGAAAAAACGCTAAAGCAGAATTTGTTCCAGTAGTAACTTGACCAAATGCATGAGCTTTTATCAACAAAAGATTTGTAGCAGATGTTGGTGTAATTGTTACAGTCGTTATTTCGACTCCTTCTGTATTTTGTGGAATAGAATTGTCTAAAGCCCAACTAGAATTAACTGTTACAACCGATGTTTGTTGTGTATAAACTGTTTGTACTAGTGTTCCAATATCTGAATTTGATTCCCAAGTAACGCCCCCAGCCCCATCTGTTGTCAATACTTCGTTCGCGCTTCCATCAGTTGTAGGAAAAGTATAAGCGCTATTAACACTTAAGGCTGCTGGATTAACTGTTCCTGTACCTTTTGGTGTCATTGTTATTGAAATATTAGCATCTGTTCCGTCTGCTGCAATAGTTGTGCCTGCCATTGTTACACCAGCAGCCGTTACATTTGTATCAAAAGTAGTGGCTAAAGATGTTGTAGCAGTGAAAGTATCAGCTGTTTTATTTGTCGCATTGTTTGTTGCCATTTTTTGTCTCCTTAAGTAACTATTATGTTTCCTATGCTACTAACTACGTTAAAATCTGTATTTGCGACCGAACATACTATTTCTATTGAGTCTCCTACCGCTGTAGATTCTAATTGTCCACCAATTCCAGAAGTTGTAATCTGATTACCAAACTGGATATTTTGAAGCGCATTTTGTTTTATAATAAATCCAGTAGCATTCTTAGCATTTACAATGAAAGTATCACCAACCGCTGCTGCTGCGGGCAGTGTAAAAGTTACTGATCCTGCTCCCCTATTAGCAAAATAACCATTTTTTACCGCAATTGTTTGAGTAGCCGTAGTTATAACACTCCAGGTTAATGCTATTCCACTTGCCGCTATTGTAACTGTATCTCCTGGCCCATTTCCTGTTACTGTTACCCCTGTTCCGCCTACAATATTTATATTTCCTACGCCATCTGGTTCAACAGCTGGTGCTCCGTCATCTGTAGTTAAACTATCCACTCCTGGTGAGCCTGCTCCAGTAAGCAGTTGTAACCATACTGCTTGACCAGAAGTATTAAAATCCGAAAGGTACCAAAGATCACCCTCTGTTCCAGATAGCGGATCTTTACCTATAATTGCAAAGGATCCAATTCTATATTTTACATCAGTGGTAGTAGGTTCTCTTTTGAATACCTTTATAGGTATCAAGTTCATATTTGGCCCTGTATAACTCAAAGGATTTTGATAGGGCACTCCTGCTATTTCCATTATTTACTCCTTAAGTTACCGTTATATTCCCTATAACACCAATCGTTGTCCAAAGTAAGTTAGCTGTTTTACAAACTAATCTAACCCAATCTCCTTGAGCTGTAGAAGCTATACTTCCCCCTGCTCCAAGTGTAGACTGGCTAGATCCTAGTCTTATTTGTTGGTTAGCTGCTTGGGTAATTGTCCATGATGTAGACCCATCTAGAGCTATTTCTATTATATCTCCTACTGCAGATGTTGCTGGCAAAGATAAACTAAGAGCTGCTCCACCTGTACAGTTCACACCATTGTTTACTGCTAGTGCTTGATTAGCTGAAATATTTGTCCATGTTACTCCGCCACCTGTAGAGTTGATTGTGATTGCTCCTGCTGCATTAGTGATAGAGACGCCTGTTCCAGCTGTTAAAGTTGCTGCAACAGGAGCTACTCCAGTTGAACCTATTACTAATTGACCATCAGTTAAGGGGCCTACTTCTGATAATACTCCACTAGCTCCATATATACTCACTGCGTGTTGTGTTCTTGAAGTATCGGTTAAACTTGTAGAAATAATATTGTTCATTCGAGAAGTGCCATCTCCTCTTATTAATGATAAAGTACCAGCATTAGTTTCAGTTCCTGTCATTTCATTAACAATAAGATTTAGTTCTGCTGCTGCACCAACATTATAAGCTGCGGTTCCAGATAATTCATTTATTTGAATATTTGTAATACCACCAGTTGAAGTAATTCCAGTTGCTACTGAATCTATTCGTGATATCTGAAGATCAATCGTTCCTGCTATGCATGCTACACCTGTTCCACTACCTACACCTGTATCTAAGATATGATCTATTCTTCCTACAATAGATCCAGCATTGGCTCTTCCTATACCAACTCCTGTACCACTTATATAGATATCTCCTCCTTTAACATGTAAGTGTGATATAGCAGTTGAGAGATCGCCAATACCGACTCCATTAACAACAAACATTCTTTTCCAAATAAAGTTAGTAAATCCTGAAGTTGTCAGAAGGCCGATAGCATTTCCAGCTAAATTTTGATTCTCTATTTCACAGAAAAAATAACCTGTTCCAGTTGTTTTATTAATCCCAACTGTTCCAGTTGCAACATCTTGTTCTCTAAATTTTACATGTGTATCATCTACGCCCATAATAGCTCCTACAAGCTTAGCATTAGGTGCATTAATATCAACGTATTGAACGCATGTAATATTCTCTGTATAAATTCCATCATCAAAACAAACTATTGCAAATCTATTTGCAGCGCCAGGAGTTGCAGCTGTTGCTAATGTTAATGCTTGTCCAAAAGTAAGAACTGCATTTCCTATAGAAAGGCCATCATTAGCATCATTGCCATGTTTGCCGACATAGTATATTTGCTCTTGATCTAAAGTTCCTCCACCTGTAGAAACTACTCCATTTGTAGCTACAAGTATTCCGTTATCTGAATCATCTAATTTCAATTCACCTGTTTCAAATCTAGTTGTGAAGGATTTAGTTATTGTGCCTGCAATATCTGTATCATTTAGATAAGTGATTGATCCTATAACTAAATTACCAGCTCCTGCGCCTCCAATACATGGATTATTAGATGAATTAATAGAAACATCTCCAAGTGTTGTAGTTCCTGTCGAACCGTGGGTTATTGCTTGAGTTGCTCCTGTAGAAATTTTAGTCTGAGTTATAGAAGTAGTTACAGATCCCCCTGTAGTTAAAGTTCCTAATAAAGAAGAGCCTTCATTTATTATTGTTGTTCCAGTTCCAGCTACAGATACAGGACATCCCATTCTAGAACTAATAATATCCAAATTTCCATTTGAGAACGTTAATGTATTTGCCGTTCCTCTGCCAGCAAATGAATTTGTTATTAAAGCATTTGCTCCACCTGTACAGTTTATAACACCATTATTTGTTGAAGCATCTGTGCAATTAACTATAGCAATTGTACCACCAGCCCAATTAGGTAAATCACAAATATATCCGTTGGTTACTGTGTTATAACAATTTTCGATTAATATAATTGTAGTTCCAGCAGCAGCTGAGGATAATATATCTCCTGCAGCAGCCGTTAAATATAAATCTTTTAATGTACAAAAACCTGAAGCTGGAGGTGTATGATTTCCGCTAATCATTGTTTCTAAAGTAGCGCCTCTTATTACTTGCCCACCATATAAAGTTAGATTTTCAGTATAAGTTCCTGGTTTTACATATATTTCCGCATCAACTCCAGCAGCATTAGCTGCATCAAGGGCCGATTGGATAGTTTGATAGCCTGTCTCACCAGCGACTGGATCTACTACGTATTTAGTAATATCAGCTAGATTTTTTACAGTAACTGTATTGCCAGCACCCGATGTTGTTGCGCTATTCCCACCAAAGATATTTAAAACATTTGCTGCAGGGGTAGCATTACCAGAATCAGTAGTAAAAGTTGTTGAAACACCAGCACCTGCTTCTAGATTTATAGTTCCAGAACCATTAGTTATTGATATAGTCCCACCGGTTGATGTTAAATTGGCAGCTTTAGGAAAAGCTCCGGTATCTCCTATAACTAATTGACCATCAGTTAAAGGACCTACTTCATATAATTCTCCTCCAGTTGCATAGGCAGCTACTGCATTAGGTGTTCTATCTATTAATCTAATACTTCCAGCAACAGTTTTGCCACCATCTATAGTTAGCGTTGGAGCTATATTAGCATTATCTTCAAAATCAACTCCGCTAAATGTAATATTTCCTGCTCCGCTACCAGCTACACAAGGATTAATAGATGATTTTAGAACTGAACTTGAAATTTTTATATCACTAGAGGAATTAAATGTGATAGCCGAGCTTGCTCCTCCATCTACATAACTATTTTGAATATCTACTTGTGCATTTCCAGTATATGAAATAGGGTTCTTAAACCAAGTTCCTCCATTTGCGGTTCCAGATGTGCCATTTCCAAAATTTACAGGACATTGAACTGCCGCATTATATAATTCAATTCCTCCAGATGTTATCATTGGATTTCCAGCTCCAGCTCCTATTGTGACGTCTGTCATAAAGATAAAAGCACCGCCGGTATTATTTACCCATCCATCATTAGTAGAAGTAACTTCTCCTATATCAAAACCAACTAAAACACCACTCCAATTCGGTAAGTTAAATGTATAACCATTTGTTACTCCCAAAGCGCAGTCAATTAATATTATTTCAGTTGTTCCTGCAGCATTTGAATCAAAAATATGTGTAGCGCTTTCTAAAAATATATTTCTAACAGTTAAAGTTCCTGAAAGTGGTGGTGTATGTTTACCTACAATTTTACATGTCTGAGTATCTGCTACTCCTATACCTGCCCAAACATCAATTCCATCGTAGAAAGTTAAGTCTTCTGTGTAAGTACCAGCTCTAACAAATACAGCAGCTGCTATTCCAGCAGCATTAGCAGCATCCATAGCAGATTGAATTGTAGTGTAGCCAGTTTCTCCGGCCACAGGATCCACTACATACTTTGTGATGTCGGCTAAATTCTTTACTGTGACTGTATTGCCGGATGCTGTAGTCTCAACGCTATTCGATCCAAGTAAATTTATTATCCCAGAAACTGGTAAAGCGGATCCGGTATCAGCATCGATTTGTGTTACATCATTACCAGCTTGTCCGGAATCATAATAATCTAGTTCTCCAGTGATTGCATTGTATCTGTAGCCGATAATTACCTCCTAAAGGCCGTAACCTTTCATTTCCATAATGTTCTATTTCACGAATATGTATAATTTACTACTTCTCCATATGTTACAGTCCCACCCGAGGTATAGGCTGTATAAGTAGTAGAGTCTATTCCTAAAAGTTCAAATGTACTTCCAGCGATATTTGCGACAGTATAAATATTACTACCGTCAAAATTAACTTCTGTCATTCCTATAACATTTTGTATAACTATTTTATCACCGTTTACCAAATTGCCAATAGCTGATACTGTAACCACTGCAGGATTTGCTTGGGTTATATTAGTAATGGTTAAATCTGTGTCTGAATTCCATATATATTCAAAATCTGCAGTAGCTAGATTATCTGCATTTAATGGCCATGTAACACTTGTTGTTCCATCATTAGAATCATATTGAATTTTCCTTATTTGCCATTTAGGGTCGCTTGCTGCAATTCCTACTTTAGCCCTAGCTAAGAATATTGGATTTCCATTTGTGTCATTAATTGCTCTTAAAGCAACTTCAGAATCTTGAACTATGAATTCTCTTCTATCATTAGCACCATATTTAAATGGTCTATTTATTCCGCTTGACATATCACCTCCTTTGTTTACATAAATCTAAGCCACCCATAATTGAATGGCTTAGATTTTTTGTGTTCTAGTTTTCTCTTACTATGAAATAAACAAAGCTAGATTGATCACCTGTCTCATCGTTAGCAGGTGTTGCCAAATCTTTTGACTCTACAACGAAATTTACTCCAGCAGAGATTGTATAGATTATTGCTCCTAAAGCAGTTGAAGCATTGATAGCCGATCTTTGAATAAAAATTCTATCATTTGCTGCAATGTTTGTATTAGCTATTGTGACCTGGCCGTTTGTAAAGGTTCCGGTTCCAATAAAGTCAGTAGCTGCTCCCCCATTCATTTCAAATTGAGTGGCTACCGAGCCTAATACAAAATTAGTATTACAAGAAACTTTTCCTGTTCCTGCTAAGAAATCAATACCACCAGCTGCATCAGAAGCATTAAGCACGATTGCGTCACCAGCAGCTTCTGCTCCTACTAAATTAATAGATCCAGCTGTTGATCCGATATCTACATCATTGGCAGCTCCATCACAACTAATATCCATACCACCGGCTGAAGCATTTATTACAACAGCATCAGCTGTAGCTTCTGAAGAAGCGATATTTATTTGTAGTGCTGCGTCAGCATCAATACCACCAGCTGCGCTTAACAGAGTGATTGCATTATCAGCTGCTTCTTCACCATTAACAACTACTCTTCCAGCTGCACTAGCAAGAGTAAGATCTATACCAGCCCCAGAAACACTAAAGTTAGAGGCAGCGGCACCATCTATCGAGACAGCTCCTGTTGAATCAATTGCAGTTCCAGCAGTTCCAGAATCACAGTCGATACCTCCGCCAGCATTAGATGATGTGATAGTTACAGCATCCGCTGCTGCTTCACCACCATCAATAACTACTGATGCTGCAGTTGCTTTTAAATCAAGATCATTAGTTACTGCAGTAATATCAACACCACCAGCACTAGCATTGATGACAATAGCATCCGCTGCTGCTTGAGATGAATCTAAGTTCATTTGAAGAGCTACATCTACATCTAGACCACCGGCCGCAGAAAGAAGGGTAATAGCGTTAGCCGCTGCTTCTTCTCCGTTTACAACAACTCGTCCAGCTGCTGAATCTAACGTTAAATCAATTCCAGCTCCAGTTACATTAATATTTGATGCTGTATCAGAAGTAAGTACATATGCTCCTCCGACACCATCAACCGCTAGTCCACCAGTTCCGAAATCTACATCGATACCACCAGCTGCATTACTTGCTTGGATGCTAATAGCGTCTGCTGCTGCCTCAGATCCATCAAGATTTACAGAGCCACCAACAGAAGCTAAAGTTAAGTCTGCAGAAGCTCCAGTTACTGTGAAGTTAGAAGCTGTAGCTCCATCTAAGCTAATTCCTGCTGCTGTATCTATTGAAATAGCTCCAGCGGCAGCTGATCCAATTGCTAAAGTATGCGCTGCTGCTCCAGATAGAATAGTTACTGCTCTTGCAGCTGTTCCTCCAGCAATGTTCACAGCATTAGCAGCATTATCCATGCCTATATTTGCAGCGCCGCCTGTTTGAGTGAAAGCTCCTGCTACTGTAAGACCACTAAATGTTAATGCACCATTTGAATCAACAGCAAAAACTTCTACATCTGCTGAATCAAGAAGGCTAAGTTTATTAGCACCAGCTGCATCTCCAACTTTAAGAACTATATCTTGTCCAGCTGCTGCTGTTATCGCTACATCTGTTGCCGCTGCTGCTGTATATAATGGCGAAGTTACAGAAGTTGCTAGCGTAATTGCTGCATCTAAGTTTAATGTAACTGTATTACCAGCATTAGAGTCTGTTATATTCGTTCCACCATCAATTATAATATTTCCAGCTACTGGAGACAAACCATTAATAGTATCGACATCGGAAGCACCAGGCCCTTGTAAAACCCATATACCACCACCGCTTGAATTTATTCCGCCAAATGCATAAGTAGTAGCAGTATCTGCTGTTGGTTTATATACCCAGGGAAAGCCAATTGAATAATTTGTATCGGCAGTCGTTGGTGCTCTTGAATATACTTTTGCTATTGGTGGAACATCTATAAAAGGTAATTCCGAACAATAGGCTTTATAAATTTTTTTAGTCATTTGTTCCTCACGTGTTAGAAATGCCCTTGTATATGTGGTTCTGGGCTTTAACTATAAAATAACTATTTTAATCATTTTTTTCCATTTTTTAATTGCTAATCTATTTGTAAAATGATATATTTATAGCAAAAAGAAGAGAGGGTATGACAAAAGACAAGAGATTAATTATTGCAATGAAGCCCAGTAAGCATCAGGAGCTTAAAATATTGGCTGCTAAACACGGCAAGACTATGAATTTTATAGTACAACAAGCTTTAAGAGAGTTTATTTTAAAGCATACCACTGTGGAAATCAATGTAGAAAAGACAGCAAAAATATAGTATATATTATTTAAAAAAGGAACAATATGGGTTATATAATTATAAATTTATTAGTAGCTGTAGCATTTGTCTATTCATGTAATTTATCATCTAATAAAGAACCAAAAGAAAGTAAGATTGAAGAAAATAAACCTTATGAACCTAATGGTAATAAAACAATTCAAGAATATGAAAGAGATATAGAAGTTCATAATTCTTGGGAAACGTGGGGTATTAGGCCTCTAAAAAAGTAACAAAACATTAATTGGAGAATATTATGACAAGTACAATAAAGAGTGATTATACACTTACATGGGGAGATTATTTTTTTTTAGATTCTAAATCTTATGATATTAAAAAAAAGGTAAAAGAGTTTACTAAAACTAATGGTATACATAAAGGAATTAAAACAGATTATAAGAGATTAAATCTAACAATGAGAGATCCTTTTATTTTAGATAAACAAAGTTGTGATGCAAAGGCTCATATTATTAGTATTAGAGATTCTTATTTAACTATTGATAAAAATCTCAGGAAACATCGTATTCCGGAATTTCATAAAGATATCAGTAGAATTATTGCAGAGGTAAAAGCATGTAAGGATGAAGTATTTGTTTCTATATCCCTGGAATCTATAAAATCTTTATATAATGACTTTGTAGATGTGAGATGGAGAGATTCATATTCTAACCAAGAAAGAAAAAAAAGCTTAATTGATGGATCAACATTTACAGAGGGAGTTTCAAGTTCGGAGGAATATAAAGAGCCTGATATATCAGGTCATGTTGCATTTGGACCATATGGTGGTATATCGCATTTATTTCATTTTCATTTTGACCCAAAACAAACATTCGACCAGATGCAAAAGGACGACTGGAATCCCAAAGATTGTAATCCTAATTCTCATCAAGAGCAACAAGAAATGGGACCTAAATCAGAACCAGAACGTGAAGGCGCTGCACCAAGTTCTGAATATGCTTGTGGCGGCTCATTCGGCGATTCTGACATTCCTTGTGGCGGCTCATTCAGTGATGCTGATTTTTCAGGATGGTGGTCATAATGGTAATAATTAATCTCATTAATTTAATGCATCGATACTCTAAGACATGGACTCAAATAGTCTTGCAGATATTAGTCATTATAATGATTGGGATTATTTTTATTGGTCTTGTAGGATATATTATGTCTGTGCTTTACCCCACTAGAACTGATATATCCTACATGCGAATCTTTTTAGAATAAAAGTATGTGTATCACGGGGGGTAGTTTATGAAGTGGATAAGTATTAAGGATAAAAAGCCTGCATTAAATAGCAGAATAATAGTTAAAGATGATCAAGATCGAATAAAATTAGGATGGTATAAGGCTGCTTTTAATGATAAAGAATCTAATGAAGACTTTAATATTTATTGGATTTTAGACGATTACGAAAGTGGTGAAAGGTTAACAAACATAACTCATTGGATGCCATTACCTGAAGTATTGCAAAAAAAACTAACCCCTCCTTCTTCATGTGAGAATTAATGAATATATTAATAAAAAGAGAGGCTTAGCTAAATTTGCTTTTAAACGGCCATAGAAGGTAAAAAAATAAAACTAATTTTAATCAATTTTTTGATGTTTAAAATTGATTTTAAACCTCGATTTTCTTTATAATCGATCTTTAAAATTTTATGGGTTTAAAATCAATGATAATAGGATATGCTAGGATTTCAACAGATACTCAAGTTTTGGATCAACAAATTGACTCTCTTATAAAATATGGAATTGACGAACGTAATATCTATGCCGAACAAATTTCAACTAGAATAAAGACACGACCAGAATTAGACAAAGCATTGAATTATCTAAAAAAAGGAGATACTTTTGTGGTTTGCAAATTAGATAGATTCGGAAGATCATTAGAATATTTAATAAGAATGATGGATTATTTTATCAACAATGAAATAAACTTTGTTTCTTTAACTGAAAAAATAGATACATCTACAGCAGTTGGAAAAATGCAATTTCAAATAATAGCGTCTTTTGCAGAATTTGAACGTAATATTATATCAGAAAGAACAAAAGAAGCTCTAGCAGCCATAAAGAAAAGAGGGGGATCGCTAGGAAGGCCGCTTATCTTGAATCCTGAGCAAAAAGAGGCTATAGACAGGTATATGGTAGAGGGTATGCCGATATTAGCTATATCACGCCTTATAAACGTAAAATCGACTACTCCGATATATAATTACTTAAAAGGTAAGAAGAATGCATAAAAACCTTAAAATATATAGACAATGTCATAATAAATGTGAAGAATGCGGTCAAAATCACGATTTGCTAGTTCATCATATCGATCACAATAGAGATAACAATGAGCTTTCTAATTTTAAAGTTCTTTGTTCTTCATGTCATGCTATGACCCATAAAAGAATTTGCAATATATATAAAATGCAATATCTTTATGAAACAAGCCCATATCAATTAACATTTAACTTTGGAATAGAGGCTACATGAATTTTAAATATTGTTTAATATTGATCTTATCGACTACATGTATTTTAAAAGCAGAATCCCTAAAAGATCTTTCATATATTAATATTGAAATATTAAACAGTAAATTATCAGCTATAGGATTTGGACATAGAAAAATCTCAAATAAAAACTGTTTTGATTGTAGTTTATTATTTAAAACACCTTATAAACATTTAGAATTGCATAGATTTTATCCGGTTTCATTTGCATTAAATTATCTTTATTTTCCTAAGAACAATAATACTTATCTAGGTGCAGGAATAAGATATAGAATAGACATTTCTAATAACTATTTTTCTCCTATTCAAATTAATCCCTGTCTGACATTAGGTGTTTTATGTAAAGTTGGTAATAGGGATTGTTTTGTAGAATTAAAGAGTAATTTTTTAAGATTTATTAAGTTAATGTGTGATAATAATAAAGTTGATTATCCACGAAAGATAAGAAAAGAGGCTTTGAAAAGCCATTCCTTTTCAGTTAATTTTGGAACTTATTTTTAAAGGTTAAATATGAAAAAATATGTATCAATAAAAGATATTGTTAATGATGAAAAATATCCCTTTAGCATGGGGCAATTAAGAGCCTTTGTTACTAATAGGCATAAAAATGGACTTGCTACCAGTATTCGAAAGATTGGTAGGAGGATCTATATACGAGAAGACTTATTCGATCAATGGGTTGATTCACATTTTGAAACCATAAATGATAATATTAAACTAGAAGATTTAGAATTCTCCATTAGAGTTATAAATGGATTTAAAGTAGCAAATATTACTTCTCTTAATAAACTCTTGGAAACCTCGAAATATGAACTAAGTGCTATTCCTCACATGGGGAAAAGGTCTATCGAAGAAATAGAAGATAAACTAGTCGCTTATGGCTATCACTTAAAGGAGGATTAAAATGATAATACTATTAGCAATATTCGATTACTTTTTCGATAAAATATTTACTGATTTTTAACAGCACTTTCCATAGCATCTAATTGCTTAAACTTTGTTTCTGCTTTTGCGAAGTTACCTGCTTTAAAGTCATTTAATGCACTTTTCCATGTTATTCTAAATTTTGGTTTGCTTAGTAACTCATTTCTAGCTGATACAGCTAAATCTTTTATTGCTGCACCTTTTGCCCACAAGGGACTTAACGCCCATTTCTTTGCATATTTAACGATATTACCAAACCCAGCGGCATCCGCTTGCTTAATTAACTTCATCGATTGCTCTGTAGACATGAAATCTTTCATAATGCTTTCCATATCTTTATATCCTTCTTCTCCAAGAGTTCTTTTGAATGAATTCTTAACTCTAGGATTGTCAAAAAACTTACGCGCTTGTTTGTAGTTAACTTTATCTGCAAATACTTTATTAAAAAAGCCATCTATAGATTCTAAATCCATTCTTTCCATGTATCTTTTATTTGTGAACTTAAATAATTTGTTAAATTCAGAATCAGGATATTTTGAATTAAAAACATCCTCAATTGCTCTATTATAGTCTAATAAAGCCTCTCTTTTTGATCTATTAGCTGCACTAGACTTTCCTGGTTCATATAATTCTCCAAAACTTTTATTATTTTTTCTATATTGATCTACCAATTCTTTCACAGACGCATCTTTATAATCAGGTATTGTTTTATACAACTTTCTTGACTCTTTTAAATAAATTCGTTCAAATTCATCAGGAGAAATACCTTTAGTTTCTCTTGAATTTATTTTTCTTCTATATGAACCTTTAATTTTGATATTAGGAACAGTTTCTTCTATGCCCTCTGCTAATTCAGAGACCCTGTCAAAAGCATTATTCAGTTTTTCATTAAAATCAGGGAATTCTTCTATTGCCCTGGCTGTTTTGCTTTCTGTTTTAATCAAACTATCTGTTAATCCTTTTACATCACTTTCTATCGCTTCCTTAACTTTTGAATATTGCCCAGCAGTAAGTTTTGTTTCCTTTTTAATACTTTCATACCATCTAGTTGGCATTCCTGAAGGTTTTATAACTTTTTCTGCTTTAGGCAAAGGTACTCCTGTTGAAACACCTAATCCAGCTATATCGGCTATTGATTCAGGAACTCCTAATGCCTGTAATCCTTCAGACATACCCGCTGCTGCTGTTCCCGCTGCAACTTTTTCAGCCAAGCCTCCAGGTCTTAGTTTAACGGCGCTGCCAGCAAGCCTTAATTTTTTCTGTAGTTTAGTACGCGCCTCTAGAGGTAAACTAGTTTGCTCTTCTAAAAAAGACGCTATATTAGAAACTGTAGGCACTGTTTTAGATGCCGCAGATAATGCTTGTAAATATTTCTCCTTATTAAAAACCTTCTTTTCTGGCCAAGGAGCGGCAGGAAACTTTTTGCGTAACTCCTCTTCCCTATCGCCATATTCCCAATCTTGCATTTCTGATAAAGCTTCTCCAGTTCCTAGGAGCTGCCAAGCACCCGCCAACATTCCTGGAGTAGTAAATTCAGCTGCCCCTATTATAGGTTGCACCACTGCTCTTGCCGTTGATTTTAGAGCATCTTCCTCCCGAGGAATTGCTCTTGCTTCATATCCTGGCAACCCCTCTAAAGAGGACCAATCTGCTTGCTGGTTTTGTAATTGAGGTTGGGCTATAGGCTTACGAGGCTCTAACCCTTCTAGTGAAGACCAATCTAAATTTGCACTCATTTTATTAATAATCCCCCAGCATTTAACCATTTATCTAATTCGTTATTTGGAGCTTGTACAGGTTTTCCTTGAGGGGACATAATCCAAGTAAATCCGGGTCTTGGAGGAGTCTCTCTAATCTCTGCTTTAGCAAACGGCATGTTGAGCATTTGTGCGGACTTAAACTTACCATCATCAATATCTTTATATGTTTGGATTAAATCTTTTTGTTTATCCATAACATAGGGCTTTAATTGATTGTGAACCATTTCTTGTAAGCCACGAGGAGGTTCTTTTCCTGCTTTTAAATATTGACCCCTCATTTTATCATATATTTCTAACTCTTTTTCAATTACATCTTGCTTATATTGTTGAAATTCAGTAATTTTCTGATTAGATTCCTCTGTTTTGCCAGGAGACTGGAGCGCTGAAAGTAAGTTTTTTTCGATCAATTGATTAAGTCTAGATCCTCCTGGCATTCCTTTCAGATCTGCAACGAAGAAATCCTTTACAAAACTGCCTAATTGTTGTGCAGAAGCTGTTTTTATAAAATCTTGGGCATCTGCTGGAGCAAATGTCGCTAAAAAATTACGAATTTTATCAATTTTGCCACCAGAAGCTATTAAGTTATCTCTTATACTTAATAAAGTTGCCTGCTGTGTCGGCAATTCCTGTCTTTTCTTACTTAAATTCTCATAATATGGCTTATTTTCTTCAAAAGCTCTCTTCTCTTTTTCAGCTGTTACCTTTTCACCTAATTTTTGACTTTGCAAACGCTCTTGTTGTAAAAGAGATTCTTGCTGATGAGCTTCTTGCATCATCATTTGAGCTTGTGGGTGATATCCCTCTCCTTCTAAAGCAGCAGCTTGTCTTTTTTTATACTGTATTTCTGCATTCCTTCTATTAAATAATTCGTCAGCTACAGGTATAACATTCTGCTCGGTTCCTTCTAATACACCACCCAAAGTAGTCCCAGGCTGAACAGCCGCTTGTGTGGCTATATCTTGTTGAGGCATCGTTTGATAAGGTTGTAGTATTTCTTGGAGTCTTTGTCTCTTACTAATACTCTGAAGAGCTTCTCCCAAAGCACCTCCTGCCTGTTGTATGCCTTGAGCTATCCCACTTGGATCTGGTAATATTGTCATTTTATCCTCTCCTAAATAAATTGCCCATTCCGCCGGCTAATGCGGACCCTAAAGGACCAGCTAAGGCTCCTCCACCTAATGTCCCGCCAAGACCAATCAGAGGACCTAATAACCCTTGTTGTTGCTGAAATGGAAAAGTCTGCTGCCCCGCTAATGAGCCTAAGCCACCTAGAGCTCTCATTTGTCTTTCTTGTTGACTACCGTACTGACCCATTAATTGAGATCCTAATGCTGTACTTAAATCTGTAGCACTTTGGGCTAATGCTTGATTTAACGCAGAAGAACCCATTTCTTCACCGCCAAACGATTCTTTTATACCAGGTATGATCTGTCTTTGCATCATTTGCTGAGCTGGATCAACAAACGACTTCTGAAACATCTGCTGGAACTGAGCCGGATCCATCGCTTGTCCCATCTGTCCCAGTCCTCCCATAGCACTGCTCAGATAACTTTGTTGTTCTGGAGTCAGCATGCTTGGTCCTTGCTGATATCCCCCCATCATTGCTGTTTTTCCCACTTTTTACCTCCTTGTTTGGATCATACTCCATCAGAACACTCTTTGATGGTTTAAATCCATGTCTCATGCTGTGTTTTGGATAGTTTGTTATCCAGTAAATTTTGTTAAGTTTTCCTTTGATTCTAATTTGTTTTATGTGATCAGCTAGCTTTTTAACAGCTTCTCCCTTTCCCCAATATTCCTTATCCATGCTAAATGTTTGAATTAAAATATCTTTAGATAAAGGATCTACACCGAACCATAAAACTCCTTTTACTTGATTTTCTTTATCTGCTAAAACATACAAATGATTAAATGGATTTAATGTAATTCCGTTTTCTCCTTGAATCATGCAATTTAATTGTTGATACTTGAAAAACTCTTCTACAGAATAATCTCTGTCTCTAACTTGTTCGATAAGATAATGAGGAAGGTGGTCAGGCGTGAAAACCCGCACAAATCTCAATTCATCTATTTTTTTCATTTTTACTCTCCATCGATACCAATATACATGAGGTGTCCTGAGATTTGCCCACCTGCTGGGACAGCTAAATTAGCTGATGCCGCACCAGAGCCAACAGTCCATATTTCTCCTCGGTATGTATTCGGTATTGCATTTATTACTAAATTTGTATTACCTGCACCAAAGCTAATAGCAGAAGGTTGAACAACACCGACAAATGGTCGGCCATTACTAAAAGTAACTTTGTATGGTAGTTCTAAATATAGATTACCGCCCGCTGTTGATCCACTCCAAATAATATCAAAAAAAACATGAGTATATATTCCTTGTCTTATTGACCACCCTACTTGTAGAAGATATGTAAATGTTCCAGGTACTGTTCCATTGAGCGTTGGTTGCCACTGTGATTGGTCTACATCAGCATTGTTTCTGATAAATCCATTTATATTATCAGTCATGTTCTCATACATTGATTGCAATTCAAATACTAGATCTCTTAGATATCTATCTATATCTTCATCATTTCCATAATCAGCTCTTAAAGGAAGTATTATTGTTGTAGGCAAGCTCATCAGTTAACCTCTCTTTTTCCAATAGGTTTGAAAGAGGGTCGTAATCCATGGATTCTAAATGGCGCCTTAGTTCCACTAGATATAAACTTAATTCTATGTTGGAAGCCTATCGCCCCAGAAAAAAATCTTTTCCAGGTCTTGGTCTTATAAAACAGTTTCTTATACACTCCGCCACCAGTAGTGAAAGAATTAAACCCGGTTCCATCTATACCATCCAAAGTAAAGTTATTTGAATCAACTACAGTCGCTATATAAGCTACTGCTGCTTCCCCACTATTTATGTTCTCCATTCCTTCGACGCCATAGATATATATTTCATTTCCGGTAACTAGGCCGTGATTTGGAGCTTCTACATTTACGGGATTAGTTTGACTAGCATCGTTAATACCTGTAATGAACTTCAAATTAGGAAGAAAGTCCATCTCTTGGGTTTTATAAGGAGAAACCTCTGTGTCTTTATAAAACTCCATAATTCCCTTCGTCTTAACATCAGTATCTAAATAGATATCTACGTACAGGAATCTAGCTTCTTTATTTTGATCTTTGTATGGATTCCAGGCGGCTGTCAGCAGAGTAGATTCAATAGAAGATCCATCATCATCCGTACCACGCTCCAATTCATATATCGATCCATATATATTTCCTCCTAAAAATACCTCTTGGTTATCTAAGAAAAAGTAAGAAAGAAGTGTTTCATCGCTATATTCATCTAAAGACTCATTTAAATTATTTGCTATAGTAAAATCATCGAGACCGTAATCTCTTGATAAATTACCATATCCTAGGCAATTCATATCGATTGTATAAGTAGAATAGGCTCCAGAATCGTCATCATAAATCAGGGCTGCCTCGTTTTCATCAGTAGCGCTTTCTTTTTTGTTAAATAGCGTCCACCATCTCTTCTCGTTATAACTTCTTTCGCAAAAAACTTTCTTAAATTGATTTACATTGATTACATCTGTAGTGAAATCACTTATACGCTCGTCTACTCTCCTAGTTTCAACACCATCTGTCGCTGTTATTCCTCTGACTCCTAATGCTGTTGCATACCTATCATAACCAACTGTAGCCATCTTGCCTTCGCAAGCTCTAAAACTATTAATTTTTTGCCATTTGAATGCTCTATTAGGATCAGCTGTTGGTATTAGAGACCAGACAGAGCTAGTAAAGAATACTATGATTTGATTTTGGATAGCTTGGGCTGATATGATATGATCACCTGTCGCCGCATCTGTATATCCTCCTCCACCTGCAGTTACATCATTCCAGTTGCCTGGATTCTGTTTAGCGCACCATCGTGCTCGCTGAGGATATGCAGTAGTTGAAGCAGTGGCAGCATCATACTCATAGGTATATAGAACTACTAATCGCTGACCAAGTGAGAAAATTAATTTAGCACCATCTAATATCCGTTGAACTGTAGGCGCAGGCGGACTTAAAACAGGATTAAATGCATTAGTAACAGTAGGAGTGACGTCATCAAAATATCTAATTCCATCTACTGTAGCTGCTCCAGATGGAGTACCAGCCTTTCCGTTAGTAAAATATAATCTATTATCATTCCCGTCTGATTGCCAATTAGCAGACCATACAAAATCATTAATACCTGAGCTGAATATATTTGCTACATCTAACTGGCTAAAAGTATTTGTAACCGTACTGTATCTATATGCTCTATTAGCATTGAATGCTAATGTTACTTTAGCTCCGCTGCCGTCAATGTATCTTGTAATTCCCATTACTCTATCTGTAGTAACATCCGTTTTTGCCGATGTTCCACCAGCTGTATAAGCGCTTAGGCCACTAGTGTCTATTCCTATTGAAAATGTTGTTGGAGATAAAACAGTGATAGTAAATATTTTATTGTTAATTTCAGTCATTCCGCCTACAGAAGCTATATAAACTTTATCTCCTGTAGCGTATCCATGGGCCCCTGTGGTTACAACGCCGGGATTCGCCTGTGTCACATCTGATATAACAACCGTAGCACCCATCGGTTGTAGATCGGCAAACTTGGTATAGCCTTCTCTTTTTTGTAAATAACCGTGTTTAATATGGATATTATCAAGTGTACTAAAAGAGTCAACCGGTGCTATCCATGGCTCCTGGTCTGTATCCAATCCAGTTTTAAAGGGTGTGATTAGCATCGAATTTGCCATTATATCCTCTTAGTTGCCTATTGCTATATAACTTACTGTTACCGCATTGTTTGATCTGACATTAAAACTATTTACATTCTTGCTTACTACACTTGCATAATTTGCATTGGGATCAAATGGAGTTACCACTACATGCCAACAATTATTCGGGAAAGCCGATGCAAAATTTATAGTAGCTCCACCAGCTACACTAGTTGCTGCTCCGGATCCCCACTTTATAATAACTCCTCCAGGAAGATTAGACGAGCCTGAAGCAGCAGCCGTTGGTGCTCCAGCAGTTAACTGGATTACATTCGATGAAGGATCAATTGCATATAATTGTGGCGCTCCTGCTCCGTCCTGTTTTGAATAAGTTATTACCGTACTTGCCAGTACAGTCGGATCATTCGCTACCCCCAGTGGCGTTCTATCAGCTAAATTCAAAGCCTCAGGTTTAAATGTAGAATCAGCAGATTCAATTGCATCCCAGTTTGGTCTTATAACCTCACCTAATTCTCTTATCTTCTCAGAATTAGTTGGTTTACTCTTATCCCAAGCACACATCATTTACTCCTTAAAAATTGGGCATAGCCCTGGTATTTAATAAATCTTGTTCTGTTCTTGTTAAAATTAACGAAATCTGCTCTTTATGCAGTGCCGTAGTCTCAGCATATGCGTCATTTTCACCGTAATCTGCAAAGATACCTAAACTTGTTCCATAGGCTAAACAAGGCCCCCATTCATTCAGTTCTGGAGTATCAGTAGAATTTGTAAGAGCTGTTACAACTTGATATGCCCTCATTTTGATTATATACAGTTGGTCAGGTACGGGAAAGAGTTCGAATTGATTATTAAAGTATAATATCGATTCGGGCCTGTTAGCCTTAAATTGGACATAGTTTAGGTAAATTAATTGTCCGTTATCCGGAGCCGTGTTGAATGTTACTGACACTGCACCAGTGCTATAATTAATAGTCGCCGATCCTCCTAGCGACCCAATTATTGTTACATCTGACTCTGTCCAGGTAGTTGTAGTATCCTCGAACGTCTCAGTATTATCAGTAATTGTTAAAGTAGACGGGTATATCGGAAAGCTTTGTGCTGTTGTAGTGAAAGTAACAGTCGCTCCATCACCCGTCCATGGATCTGTGAAATTGTACTGTAGTGGATTTTCGTTCTCAAATTTGGCTGAATCTTGGTACCATAGCATGGATAAATTATTAACCGTAGCCGGTGGTTCGAAGTTAGTATATGTCTCATCCGGGGCGTCGTATGTAGCCTGATTTACGCTTGTTTTAAGCTCGTAATAGGTATGTTTTTGCTCAAGCTTAACTTCAGCTGGAAATCGTAATTGATAGTATTTATTCAATCTATCGCTGATTTCAACGTTAGACATATCTTCTTCGCTAAATCTTCCAGTTACCTGTCTTATTTTTTGAATTATATCTGCTTTGGTCCACGTAGCCATTTATCCTCCGAATGTCTGTCTCATTTGAAATCTTGGGTTTTGACCGATCAGTTTTTTGCTCAGTCCTCCTTCACTATTAGGACGCCAGTCCCAAAGTGGAGTTGTCCTTGACTCTATCCACCCAGCTATAAATCTAGGAAGTTTGTACTTTCCTCCGTGCATTAGCGTAAAATTGTGGTTTTTTTTAGCATTTCCATAAGGAAATCTATGACAAAGTCCTGGTTCTTCTATATTCATAAACTCAAATTCGCAGATTTCGCGAAGGAAGTTCTCTTCCTTTTCACTCTCGGGCTGCCTACCAATAATAGGTAACTTTTGAAGCTCATCTAACTTAATCTTTTGATGTTTTTCTTGATTCATATCTACCTCACGTTAAAAAAGGGAGGAGAAACTAAGTCTCCAGCCCTTGTGGTTCCTTTTTGTAGCTATTAAACTACACTACTACGTTCTCTCCGTGGATTACTGCAGTCATAACGTCATTGTTTCCGCCAACAACGCCTGTTCCTAAAGTAACTCCTCGGATAGCTTGGTTTTCTATTGGTATTGCTGTTCCATTTGTATCAGATACTCTTACAACTTTACCACCAGATACATACACGCTATATGCAGTAGTATCTTCTACCAAAGTGATGGTAGTAGCGGTAATAGAAGCAACAGTAAACGATCCATTTAAGCTTGTAGCTGTTCCGTCGTCTGCAAGTTCAGATACCTTTACTGTATCACCAGCTGCAAATCCAAAAACTCCTGTATCATTAACAGTCAAAACCCCCGGATTAGCATTTGTGAAGCCACTGATAGTAGCTCCAACTGCTGTTGATTGTGCTAGTGGTGTAAAACCATTAGTAAGCGTAACCGCTCCTGTATCTACTGTTAAATAAGATGCAGCAGCCATTGATGAATCCCAATAATACTGAGCTCCATCTGTTACGTTAGTTACAGTAATTTGGCTTACTGTAAAGCCTATGGATTGGTTCCTAACAACCGCAGCTGCAGGATTTGTCCATCCGATTACTCTCATCTGTGACATGTTTTCCTCCTATTAGCTATGTGTTGCCATTAAATTAAGCATAAATGCATCATTTAGTATTCTTGCTACAAATGGATGTTGCCACTATTTCTGTTACTTTTATGACCCCAATTGAGGCGGGAAAGATTCTTCGATCTCTCCTCTTGCTCTTTACAAGCAAGTCCAGACTATCGCTTCTGCTTTACGCAGCTAAACCACTTAGTCGTTCAGCGTCCCAATTGGGTTCGCCCCTGTCACCATAGCTTTCGCCGTAGGCTTCCAAGTCAATCAGGTTTAGTTTAAAGTGAGCTGACATTTTACCCACTGATCCTCTTTGATGTAGCGGATCTGCTGATCCTCCTGATCCTAGTGGCTCTACATAGAAATCACCAGTTTCAGACTTAAGATGAACTACAGCATAAGCTTCTTTACCAACAATAATGTTGTTGTATACTGCTGGTGTTGCGCTAGAAACGCTTCCAACGCTAGTATAAAGCCATCTTACGTTCCCTGTAGAACCCCATTCCGCATCTAGCACTGTCTGCTGTGAAGCATAGTTACTAGAGTTGACAAAGTTAGCTACAGCCTCTAGATCATCTAAAAGATCTGTATCCAAGAATCCCCAGAATGCCGGTCGAACCGGGCTTGTCGCAAACGCATTAACGCCAGTTACAACCTCACTGATCATCTCAGCATCATTTCCAAGTAATGTCTTAACTGCTGCGTCAATATCAGCCTTTGTCAGTTCTGTTGGTGTATTACCATTAATGCCGTTAGAACATTGTAGAACTGAACTTGTACTCGCTAGTACATCTCTTGTAACTTCGTCCATAGTTTGAGCTAAATTCTGAGAAAGCAATCTTGCACTCTCGTTTAAGCAATCTGTTACTTTCGGCTTAGCTATGCCTACTGACCATATTTCTATGGCGGAGAAAACTCTTCGGATTTCTCTCTCTTCCTTTACAGAAGAGTTCAGACTATCGCATCCCTTTCGGGTTTCCATGTTTAGTCGTTTAGCGTGGTCTTTAAATAACCTTCGCCCATGTTGCCATATTACGCAGCTTCCTGTGTAACGTAGGTGTCCATGTCAATTAATGGAAATTTATACAGGGCCCGTATGTTAACCCTGTCCTCAACTGTTAGCTGAACTTGGTTTGTTATTGTTACGAAATTACCATAAAAAGTTACTCTAGCCTTGATATCAGTAGCTGAAAGAGGTGCTCCAGGAGGAGTACGTCCATCCACTAAAGGAATAGGTACTGTGTCAAGTTTTGAGTATCTTCTAAATACAATGGTATCTCCATTTTTTTCGGGAAGAATACGTCTCTGCTAGATCTTATTACTCTATATTTCTATAGGTACTGCATATTGCTATACAGAGGAGACTATATGTTCAGAGTCTAACTCTGTGATTTCTCTCGTTTTTCACTTCTAGAATTATGATAACATAGACATGAACAATATTTGCGATTTCGAGACTTATAAGGCACTTCGAAATCATTATTACATTGTTTACACTTGAGTATAATATGGTCTTTAAAAATGGATTCTTTACCATCTGACCTCATTTTATACTTCATGCTTTCATGAATATATGGAGCTATTAAATCAAAGAAAGGCTGTCTATCCATTCTTCTAAGTCTAAGAGCATAATATTGCTTATCTTTTCTTAATTTCCATTGAAGGCCAAATTTTTTCTGTAGCATTCTTGCTAACATTTCAACTTCAACTTTGTTAAATCCATGCGTACAAAGAAATGGTGTTAAAAAATCTTCATGATTTGTTAAACATCCATCATCTTGGTACCATAAAGCCAGTCCATGAGGAGTAAGACACTTTAAGACATGCTCATCTATAGTCTTTCTTCCATCATGGTAAAAATGCTCTCGAAGCTTAGTATAAAATGGATGTGTTCTTGTATCTAATGTTATAGTTTGATACTCTTTATCTTTTACAATAATGTTTGGCTCATACACCCTACATTCTGTAAGCATTGATAAGATTTTCTTTTTATGCATTAGATAATCTTTCTGCTTTATGCTATGCCCAATTCTCAAAGATGCGTTTAGTCCACGTTGTACTTTGGGAATACAGGCATCGCCTAATAACATTCCAATTACTGCTCCTTTAAATTCTAGTTTATTACTAAACATAGTCGTTACACCTTCCTTTGCGGCTTGGCTCGGGATTGTCCTTTGCGGAGTTTCCCCGAATTCGAAATCATTTTACTTCGCCCATTTTAACATTCTACAATGTTCAGGTTAAGCGAATTTTGTATGAATAAGCGTTGGATACGCTGTTATCAACAATAAGCGATCATAGTATTCCCGAACTGCTGGAGGTAGCACTGCTGTTGTGGTCATAGTCATATGAAACTCCTAAGTTTATTTATCCAAGGTTACGTCTAACTTCCTGCATAAAATCAGAATCACTCATGTCTTTATATCTTTTGGCTTGAGAGATAGGAGAAGTAGAGCCCATGCTCGATAAATTACCCGCCTTCTGCGAGTTCTCAACTATGCGTTGTGCATCAGCTGATCTCTTACTTCTTTTATTCTCACCTCGAAATTCGTCCGAATTTTTAGCCAAGTAATACGCAAGTTCATAATCCTGAGTTTTTTGCAGGGTTTGTTTTAACCCTGGGTTTTTTTTCAATACATCGGGTAAATATTTTGTGATTACTTCTTGATAGTCAGGATTTTTTTGAGCCATCTTCAGCTCTTCAATCGTCATGTTGAATTTATTTGCCATGCCAGAGGTTAGTTTTTTAAACTCTCCTACCGTCATCACATCTCCATCATCTAGTCCTTCAAAATCATCTTTTTGTTTTTGAGTAGGTTGCGATTGATTCACCTGAGAAAGGGCTAAATGGTCCTTTATCATTCGAAGTTCATCTTCCATCTGCTGTCTTTTCGCTCGTTCAGATTGCAGTGCTGAAAGCGGTACATTCTGCTCTTGTTGAGCTTCATTACCTTCTGCCTGCTCTGGTTGAACTTGATTAGTTTCAATAGATGGTGGAACGGCGGCTTCCAAGTTTTGATCGCCCGAAACGTTATTTTCTTCTATCATCACGTATAGCTCCTAAATTTATCGCCCGTTCTGACTCCTGGTGGTTCTCAGGGTGGTTAGCCAGCGTCGGCGGCACTATTTTGTTATATAAGCCCCTGGTAGAGTTGTAGTTTCTACGACTACTTCATCACAGGACTTAGCTCCTACTAACTGCAGCGCGTCAAAATCGAAGGGTTTTTGAGGCATATTGATATCCCATTTAATAGTTCCTAAATGGTTGTCAACTTCTCCTACAATCATCCCTACTTGTGGCGGCGGTTTAGTTGTGTAAGCCTTTATATGTTTTATCAAGGTGGGTTTCCCATCTACGGCAACTTTGGACGGTTTTGCAAATACAACAATCCAATAAAGATCAAGTTTGTCCTTATTAGCAGCTACAATTGCTTGTATTTCTTTATTATCGTCTTCAATAATTGCGTTGCGGGTTTCTCCAGTCTCCTGAACCATAAGTTTGTCTCCTTAATATCCGTATTTATCACCCTGAACAGCTTGAGCTGGGTAGCCCTTGGTGCCGTCAGTATAATATTTGCATCGTCCCATATCATATTTTTGTGACATTGTATTAATGTCTTTTACAGGACTTGCTTGTGTATTGTCTTTAAGATCGAATCCTTTGCCGTAATTTGGCTTAGATCCCATCTTTTTTTGCATCTTGTCCATATAATCCATTTAAACCTCCGAGGTTTATTGTTAAATTCCACTTGGAGCTGCTGCTGGCTCCATTGTAGCTTGTTGTTGAGGAAAGGCTGCGTTCATCTTTTCAGATCCCGCTGCAATAGACACATCCTCTATTTTATTCTGATCCTCTTTTACCTTATTCATAGCGTCCATCGTTTGAACGATTTGCATTAATCTCAATATTCTGTTATCGTCCATCTCTTCCAATTCTTTCATTGTTTTAGCTCTATCTAACGAAGCTTGAGAACGATTTTGTATCGACTCCGAGGTGCGTTCGTCTAAGAGTCCCATGTTAGCGGAAGCTCTAGTGAAGTCTTCTTTAGCAGCTGCTATATTTTTGATTGAATTTGATTTATTTAATTCTAGCTGAGAGTTCAGTATCTGCTGCTGTGTCTGTGTCTGTTGCTGCATCTGCTCAGCTTGCTTTTTCTCTGTCTCTTTAATCTGTTTGTTATATTCAGTCTTGCCTTGTAGTGGTGCTGCATCTGCAAGCATCTCACCTGTTACTGGAACTCCTAATTGCTGCAGTTCAACCAACTGTCTAAAATATATCTGCCTCTGATCATCCGTTAAAACTCCTTCCTGTATGGAAATGTCATATTTAATAAAGTCGCTGTTATAGAATTGCTGTGATGGTTTTTGATTGATAATCCTTTCAACCTTCTCGGGCTTCCATGTCTGGATCATCTTCAAAGCTTTTTTAGAGATCAATTTTTGCGCATATCTAAGATTATCGAAGAGATCTTGTAGATTTATGATCGAGGCGCCCTGTCTAAGCATCATCATAATACCCGACTCTTGAGCATTCTCTGTCATTCCAAATGCGGCATCGTTAACGCCTGCTATAGTCATGATGTCCTGGTCAAACTGCTTTTGGAGCTCAAACATTCCTTGCGGTATCTGAGAAGGTTGTATCTTTTCTATATCACCCGGCTGGGTATCCTCTTCCTTCCAAATAACCTTCCCTTGCGATGTCTGAAATAGGGATCTTGGATTAATAACAGATGATTTTTTGGCCATCCATCCAGAATTAATGCTTGAATCCAGAATATCTATCATCTGGGAGCGTCTTCTATTTGCTTCTCTCTGCGGATCTATCTGGCATCTGGTAAGGGACTGTACTTTGAGTCCCCAGTGCTCAGATTCTGGTTCAAAAATGCCTACAAAAGGCACAAATGGGTATTCATTTAAGCCATATTGGTTTCTTTCGGTCCTTACATAGTGATCATTTAATATGATATGACAATCAACATACTTTTTAGGGCGTTTTATAACCTCTAATTGGGGATAGTTCTTTAAGAAAAGATTAAGACCGTCCTTGTCGCCCTCCCATTCGGTGAATTCACCGGTTTCATTGTCTACGATTACGTCTACATCCTCCCATCCCTGCTTATAAAACTCATTATAGGCAATAAAAGGTTGACCGTTAGGTTGTGTCTGATATGGTAACCAGGTAAATTTATCGTCTCTGGACCAGCCCTGAGTTGCTAATGAATAAACATCCTTTTCCTGACCTGGTAATAAGGATGCCGCTTGAGCGGGAGATAAATATTTTCTCTTTATAACGTAAGAACAGTCAGAGAAGTCTAGTTGAGTGAAGTATGGATCAACAATAAACCCGTTATATGGCTCTCTACCAAATCTAATATCTCCATTTATAGGATCATCTCTATAATCCATCCAGATGTTAAGTAAATTAAAACCTGTCTTTAATGCACCACCGAAGGATTCAGAAATGAACTTGTACCCTTCTCCATGATTTAAAGCATAAAGAAGTAATTGAGACAGTTGGTCTGCGGCCTCTTGATCAGAGCTTTCTGTAGGAGAGACTATAGAGCTTAGCCTGTGTTTTCGTTGATATCCCGTGAGAAGATTTATGTTCTTTCGTATTAAATTAAATGAATAAGCATTTCTGCCTTCTTCAAAAAGCTTTTGCCTTTCTTGCTCGTCCCATTGCTCCCCCAAGTAAAACCTTAAGTCTCTGTCTGCAAGTGGGTAAAAGGGATTCCATGCTAAGTAAGCGTCATTGTAATATTCGTCGTATTCACGAACAATAGCATTATCTATGCTTTTTGCCATTTAAGTCCTCACGTGTAACAACTCTACCTCGTAAGAGGGTGGTTCAGAGTCTTTTAATTTAAAGGGGTAGAATGCTTAAATCATTCGCTATCTTTCTTTTCCTGGTCAAATGTTTGTCTTTCTTCCCCAGTAATAGGAGTTAGATCAACTTCTTTTCCTGTTTTGTTTTTAATCAAATTTTCGATAGCTTCTTCGGCGAAATTGTCGGGATATTTAGTTTGCCAATCGTATACTTGAGCACATCCATGAAATATTATTAACATTAATAATGAACTATAATATTTGACCATAATATACTCCTGCTTCTTTAACTTATTATAACTAAAAATTTAATTATTTTCAATTGAAACGCTTCGAATACATCTGTTCTAATTTGTCCGCATCATCTTCTGTAAATTCAGGCCTTAGATTTTTATGAAAGAAATGCGTAAAGAGACTATAACGCAAGCTATCCATCGCATGATCGAATTTCTTGAGCGGCTTATCTTCTCCCCTATCCGAAGCTTTAGAATCCCACAAATAGTTACTAAATTCCTTTATTGTTTCCGTGCAATTAGAGCATATCTTTAATGTTCCATTAGAAAGCAACTGAGATACAAATCGTATCCCTGGAACTACGTCATTCGCAGCATCTACAACGTTATATAGTCCATTTCTACGTAACTCTTGCTTAAATGAAGCAGCTGAGGGGTCTATATAAATCTTCTTAACATTGTATCCTCTAATGAACTCTATCATATCTATCGCATAATCATAGTCTGACTTTTGTCTTAACTCTTTTTTAGAGTCGAAGTAGTATTCTTTTTCAAGCCACATATTTGGATAGCTACTAGGGTTATATCCAATTAAAGTAAAAGCGCAGGGATTTGTAGTTCCATAATCTATTCCAACAATATAATAATTGGCTGAAGAATATGGCATCTGAATAATATGAGTTTCTTCATCAAAAAAGTCATATACTGCCCCATCAGCCTGTACCCACTCACCAGAAATATATCTCTTGTACCAGAGTCCCTGATATTCAGCAGATAAATCGGATATATATTTTTCATTTAAAGTTGGATTATCCCGTATATTGTAAGAGAATACCTTTAGATCTAATTCATGTTGCCTATCTATAAAATCGGTTTTAAGCCAGTGATAAGGCGAATCCGGATTAGTAGAACAAAATAGTTTAGAATCAGGAATAGATAGTCTGGATAAAAGCATCTTAAAGAAGTTCTCAGGAAGCAGAGAAGCCTCGTCAATTAAGGCTCCTGCAAACTCAGAGCCACGTATCTTCGCTTCTGCCCGATCGTCGTTAGCCCCTACCACATACATAGTTCTATTATATAAATTAACCTCTCCCTTTCCTATTGAATACTGCACGGCCGATCCAACCATATCTTGCAAAGGAGAGATGATATTTCTTTTAATAGTCTTATCTGTTCTTCCACAAATAATTAAAGGACCTTTTGGCCCATTTTTACAGAAGTCTAACCATCTAAGAAGCCCTATAAATGACTTACCGGCTCGTACAGGACCTTCAAAGATATTAATACGAGCATCCGATTCCCGATAAGATTTTATCTGCTTATCACTTAAGTTTGTTAATTCCATCAATCCAACTGGTTTAATAAATAAACAATTAAATCTTTAATTTTTGAAAAACATAAGATAGCGGTACTTTTTAAGGCCTCATTGCTTTTAAATACTGCAAATATAGTTATAATTAATATGCAATTCCAAACTATCTTAATAAGTTTCATGTCCTTTATCTCTGTCAAGATTAGGCAGTTTCCAGATAATCCTAGTGTTAGTTTTTAAAAAATCATCGATACGGCACGCAATCTCAAACGATAATGGTATTTTTCCGGTTTCTATGTTAGATAGATGAGAAGAAGATATTTCTAATTCTTTTGCCATGTCTTTCTGTAATATCTTTTTGCTTTTTCTCTTTATCTTTATATATTCACCAACCGCTTCCCACATAGTAGAACTGCTTGTCTTAATCCTGGGCTTTGATTGAGCTTTCATTACTGCTATCCGCTTATTAACCAAAGAGTCGATACATCTATTAATAAAACAGCTCATATAACCTCCTTCTTGTTATTAATTTGATAATGCCTTTTTAAATCTAAATAATCCTTCCACCATTTTTCAGGTTCATTTGCATATAGAAATTGATTCTTTTTGATATTATGATACAAAGTAAAGAAGGTGTCTTCTATGCTATCCATTTTACTAGCGTAAATATTCATTTGTGCCCTCACTACTCCTTTCATCTTGTCGAAATGGTGCATCTTGGCATCATGCTTTCTTATCATGACGTCAAACTTTTTCTCCATAGTCTTTAGTTTGTTATATGATTTTCTAAACTCTTCTCTTACTATTTTTTCCATCTGTTTTTTAGTAAGTCTTTTAGATTTTCTTTTATCTACTTTCTTAGCTGATTTCTTTAATTCTACTGTCATAATTATCCTACATTAATTTGTTTGCTGGCAGAAAGACTTGAACTCTCAACCATCCGATTACAAGTCGGGCGCTCTACCAATTGAGCTATGCCAGCGTATTTTATCTTCTAGCTAAAATTCTTGGTGAGGCTTCGGAAAGCGGCACCACTTCCAATCAGAGGTATGGCATAAACTCGTTACTTCTCCGCAGAAATCACATTTTGATGTATGCCATGTACATATATCGGGTAATGCTACAGCGCCCATTTTAGTGGCGCAGGGCTGGCATACATATCCATCTAATAGATATTCTTCAAATTCAGTTTCCGGAATCATGTAATAATCAAGATCGTTAATCGTCATTGTGTCCTCATCTATATCGATCTTTTTATCTATCTCTCTTTTCCATGTGGTCTGATATATTTCTAAATCATTGTTCTCGTCGTTAGTTATTACCATTAATATCCAGTTTAAGGCGTCCATTATCGCTCCCTTATTATCAAGATACTCGGTTATTATTGGAGCTAACTTAGATTGTATCTCTTCTGATATAGCGATCTCTTTAATAGTTAATTTATCTCTCTTCTTTGACATTACTCCTCTCCTTTTCCCTACTTTTTCTAGCTAAATCAACTAATGCAGTAAAATCATCTGCATTATTGATAAGATGCATAACATCTAAAAGTCCTGCTAATGATCCATTAAATTCTTGCTTATCTTTGGGTTGTTCTGATTGTCCTAGGCGTTGCTTACCAAGCCATATAAGCATTGTAGTATTACCACCCATAGCTACTTGATACTGCTTTCCTAGAAGATTCGAGTTCCCTTTTTGCCTCCTTTCCTGTGAGTAACTGGTAAAATCTATTCCATTATCTGTCAAACATCGAGCATAAAGTGTATCTCGATGAACGCCTGCAACGGCTGCAACCTGTGGACCATTTGCTCCGGATACCAAATATTTATCTAACATATCCCAATCGATGTTAACTTTCTTTCTGCCTCCTTTTCTTCCTCTAGGCTTTCCTTTCACCATCATTTACACCTCACTTTCATTGTTGCGGCAGGAAATAGATCAATAACTGGTTGAAGCTCTTTCTCTATATGTCTTAAATCATCCTCATTATCAAATTTAAGATTGATAGAGAACTTTTTAGGCTTTTCTTTTGGTATTATATCTGTATGAAGCTCTTCTTCTGTGAATCCAGAATCGATTAAAACTTCGGGTTCCCAGCAATTAGCGAGGACATCATAATCGAAATCCCCGCTAATTTTGTTTAAACCAATGGTTAATTTCTGGAATTCTTTTTCTGAAAGTGTTCTGGAAGGAATCGCAACAGTAGTTTCGTCAACACCGAGATCTCGTAACGTTTTAAGGCGTTGGTGGCCTCCGATGATCTTGCCATCTGTCTGCATGACAATAGGTTGACATAATCCGAAATCTCTAAGTGATTCCTTGAGCTCTTCTGCTCTTTTTTTAGAGAGCCGTCGAGGGTTGTGTTCATTTTCATAAAGGGCAGCAATGCTCCTTTTTTCATATTTCCAATCAATAGTTTCCATATTTATCCTGTGGTTCACGGGATTTCTCCCAGGCTAAATAAGTATAATCCTACTTATCTTCCTCTATTTCCTTTTCTTGTTGTTCTTGGACTCTTTTTTCAGATGCCTTTCTCATCTCTTCTGTATATTCAAAGAAGTTGTAGTATTTTACTTGATAAAGAGGTATACCAACGCCTGAATTTTTACTCTTATCGAAATAAGCTGTATTATTAGCCATCGCATTTAAAAAACCGTCTAATTCATCTTTGTTATTTAAAATTAAATCTAATTGCTTATCATTCGTGTAGTAAACTTTTAATATAAACTGCATATGTTTCTCCTTTAAATTAAAATGGTATATCTTCTTCCATAGAATAATTATCGTCTGATATTTTAGTTCGATAATCATCTATAGCATTTTTTACTAACTCAATAAACTTTGTTTTATGTTCTTTCTTATCAAAACTTATATATGGGTAATATTTAACTTTTCCCCCTTCTTCAATAACCCTAGCTGGAAAATTAACCCACCTTTGATCATCTTTTTGATGAAGAGTAATTCCTGATAATGTAACTCCCCATTTAGACACTCTTAATGTTGCTATTCCTAAACACGTGCTTTTATTAAGAGGGGTATAACTAATACATTCTATCATTTCTTTAATCTTCCAATTAATTTATTTAAAAATCTTTTAATCTTGCTAATTTTAGATGGCTTACAAACTTTAATTATTTCGTCTCTTAAGATACCTATATCTTTTTGCCATGCATTGTTTAAAACTGTTCCATAAGAGTTGCAGTTCTTTTTATTATTATTTTTCATATATATTACTTCTTTTTTTTTATTTTAGGTGGCTTAGGTAAATAAGACCAATGTGTTACTTTTAAATTATCCATTTCCATTACAGTTTTGTTTAATTGTATTTCCCAACACATCTTTCTTTCTGTAAATATCAAATTTCCAATAAACTCTCCTACTCCTGCATCATACAATAAAACTGGCTTGGAAATATTACCTTTTATTCCAGGTAAACTATCCTCTACTGGTATCCATTTTACTTTCATTTATCCCCTCTTTTGTTTTTTCTTCTTTAATTTTTGGGGGAGTTTCTTTCCCTTTGGTGTTGCTTCTTCGAACTCTTTGGCAAGTTCTGGCTTCTGGCTGTACATGAATTTCCTTTGTGCTTTGCTTTTGAATGGCATCTTCTAACTCCTTTTCTCTAGCTTTTAGCCTAGTTATTTCTTCTTCCTTGCTTTGCAACTGAGTTTCAACTGGTACATATTTATCTTCATCGTTAAATGGATTAAACCCACCTTGACAGCCTAAACAAATACCTGTTGCATTAAGTTGAACTAACGCTTTACATGTCGTACATGTCATTAAATTATTCACTAAAACTCCTTACTGTGCTTTTCTTTGAGACCTTCTACAGAAAAGTAAATGTGGTTACCATCCTGATCTTCTTCTTGATAAACTCTAATTAACTGTCTATCTAATAATCCCAACCTATTTGCTTTCTTTATTATATAATTTAAATCCTCTACACATAATTTTTCTTTATAAGTCAAAGCATGTTCGTTAATCATACTTACTCCCAATGTGGACATATAATCCTCATTTTACTTGAGTTACTAGAAAACCATTTTTTATCTATAACAGTCATCTTTTCTTTCGGATAATACTTTGCGAATCTCTTGAGTTTAGTTTTTGATCTGTTATCCATCCATCCTTTGACTTCTCTCCACTCATGAGAACCGTCTAAATTTAAAACCTTAAAGTCTGGCAAATAACTTCTAGTTCCACGTTTAATTTTCTCAAACCAAAATGTTTCAGGTTCATGAAGCCAGTCTTTAATGTGATTGTTAATTTTTAAAAATTCTAAATATCTAGCGTAATTAGCTTCCCATCTAGACCTAAAGAACTTCTTTTTTCCGCCAATAGTTCTCCATTCTGCTTTCCAGTTTCCTCTATGTTGGTTATCGTTACCATTGGCTCTCTTTGTTGTAATAGTTTGTTGTCTGTTTTTATTCTTCTCTTCTTGCGATACTCTTGCCAACCAATCTCTTAATCTTTTGGAGGCATTCTCTTTACTTTTATCCGTCACACCTCTTGATGCGTTCGTTAAGCCCATTTCCTTAGCCGTACGGGCAATTAAAGGGATTGTTCGACATATTTCATTGGATAAATCTTTTAGCGCGCTATCGCCCCGTTTAAACCCTTTTTCGTAAATTTCCCTTATCTTTCTCCTTTCTTCTTCAGATATTTTCTGGTTTTGTAATTGAATTCCTGCTTTTTTGAGTCTTTCGTGAACAGATTGCCCACACATAGAGAATTTTTCAGCAACCTTCCAAACGCTTTGCAAGTTACTGTAGTTTTTTATTAAGTCTTGTGTGGTTGCCTTCATGTTGTGGTTCCCTAGTAGCTATTTCCAGTAATAGTGTATATTAAACATTATTTCAATAAATTTAATTGATGTTATTAATTTTACGATTTATCTTATCAAGCAGTGTTTGTGGTATCTTTTTCTCCTGTAGAGCTTCCATAAACTTTTCATATGATCTAGGATAAAATTTCTTCTCAATCGTATGGTATATACTGCCGTTATCTCCAATTTTAAAGCTCAGCTCATTGCATAAATTACCTGCGGTGATGCCTAAAAGATATCTATTTATCACTTCAATTGCCTCAGGTACTCTAGAGTCTTTTTCAGATCTTTTCTTTGCTAGCGCTATATGATCCGCTATGTTTTCGTATTTGGTTCTTAGCGATACCGGTGACTGAACATTGAATGGACTACCTGACTTCATAACAAAATCAATTGCCTCTAGAATCTTATCCTTGGAAATTTCATCGATTCTGATTATTGAATCAAAATCTCTAATCCAATGTTTTAAGTTAGGGGGTTTTCTACTAGGCCTTCTTTCTTTTAACTTTTCATATAAATAATTAGCACAAAAGTGAGCATCATCAGATGCGAGAGAGGTTTCGACCTCGGACATATGTTTCTTATAATAATGTTCTTCTTCAATAGGTTCTTCTTTACGGGCA
>Ga0180432_10001476_pt1 | contig 37168 bp, 33 predicted proteins | sample SS_ome_10_FD_132414 | JGI IMG/M metagenome (GOLD analysis project Ga0180432, IMG submission 132414) | Hypersaline lake sediment archaeal communities from the Salton Sea, California, USA - SS_1_MS_2 metaG | ecosystem: Environmental > Aquatic > Non-marine Saline and Alkaline > Hypersaline >... | reverse complement strand
GCGGAAGCGCCGAGCAAACCGCCGTTTTCACGGCGTTAAAAATCGCGTCTAAGAGGCGACTCCTTACAGCCGTTCCTTCCAACCCGCCCCGCCCTGACATTAAGGAAAAAGCACTAAATATAGAGCAGGCAAGAACCTGGATGAGCCACGGAGCAAGATTGCCGTGGCGGCAAGACTGTATATGGTGAGGCGTACTCAGGTACGTCGAACCAGATCAGGCGATGCCGACGGGGTGAGATTGCTTCGCCCGAAGGGGGAAGTAAGCTGATAAAATTCAACCTATGATAGACAATGCATCAATTCTAAAACTCGATTAAGTTTGACGGCTTTGCTCTGTTCAAGTGGGGCTTTTATTCCAATCTTTATCAGCTTACTTCATGGCTCATTCAGGTCAGAGGAAGCGGGCGATGGCGTAGAGAAGAACCACCCCCCCCATCGTCCCCGCATACGTCCACTGCGGCCGGCGATCGGAAAGCCAACTGCCTGAGATTCCGATCCAAAATCCCAGCGGAACGAGTATCAGCGCCGCCGCCGCACCCAAGCTGCCGCTTACAAAAATGTGATCGATAACTTTGGGCAGCCCACCGGCCACCCAGTATTTATAGTTTATGACGTAAGTGATAACCAGCGCAAAAGCCGCATTGCTTCCGATCGCGCTCATAAAGCCGGCGGCCGCGCTGCGAAATACCCGGAGTTTGTCTTCTTTCATAAACCAAGTGGCAAATGCATCGAAAATCAATCCCATCATGAAGATGCCCAACAGGTGGCAGTAAAACGGGGCGGCATTGGCCAGTTTGAAAAGCGCGGCGAATATACCGAGAACGGTGGACGATCCCGGGCGGTTAACGACGCCCCTGCCGACTGCGAGGATCAGGAATGCCATGGCGGCCAATATGACGGAATAACGGGGAACATTATTCTGTGACAACACATCTCCGACGAAGACCTCATTGATCCCCCAGAGGGAGCCGAATAATAGCAGCCAGGCCCAATTTTGTAGTTTTCGCATCTTATTTCTCCTTTTTCTCCTTCCGATCGTATGCTGAAGTGATCCGTCCGGCATGTGCGGTCGCATCCGACATCCAATGTCCGAGCAGAAAATCTACGATTTCCGCCACTCCGTCGGGATGAAAAGTCGGCGCTGACATGGGAACCGGATCCGTGGCCACCGCAGCCAGGATACGGCCTTTGACACATTCGGGGCCTCTTTTTGTTCCCGGAGCGAAAACCATGATCTTTTCCAGCGACTCATCTCCCTTTCCGCCTTCGACCAGTACGACATCCATATCTCCGAAACAGGCCTTTGCCAGACCGGTAAAGTTTTTCGATTTCGGTGCCGGCCGCATCACGGCCCAACTCCCGGAAGAAAGAAGTGAAACACCGTCGGCGCCGGCGCTACTGAATTTCGACGAGTCCGTACCATCATGATCGAGATCAAATCCGTGCGGACAGTGCTTGATGACGCCCACGGAAAAGCCACGGCTTTTAATCTCTGGAATCAAGCGCTGGAGGAGGTGCGTTTTCCCACTTTCCGAATAACCGACAAAAGCAATTATGTTCATGAATCTTTTTGTATTTCCTTCCGAAACGGCTTAGCTTGTCGACCAAAATCCGGGCCGGATGCCCCAGGATTGATTTATTAGCACACGGTCCCATCCGTGTCAACGGGACTCAAGAAAAGGACATAAAATCCGTTTTCTCTCACGCGATCAGAGACCCAGTTCTGAATGGATTCCCTGCATCGCCCGCAAACACAGAGACAGAAAATCATCCAGTTCCATCCCGATGTTTTTGATCTGCTCGATATCTTCCCGTTTGGCTCCTCGGGCAAAGCTCTTTTCCTTGTATCTTCGCTTTATGAACTCCAGGTCCACTCCCGCCAGCTTTTTCTCCGGATGCATAAGGGTGGCGGCGATGATAAGTCCCGTCAGCGGATCTACGGCATAAATGCCCCAGTCCATCTCAGAGCGGCAGGGCACCCGTCCTGAATGAGCTTGGATCGCATACAGGACATCCTCGTCTACCGGTGTATCCTCCAGCATTCGGATCGTTTCCGACCCGTGCCGTTCAGGATCCTTGTCGGTGATCTCATAATCGAGATCATGAAGGATACCGGCCAACCCCCATTTTTCGACATCCTGTCCCCGTTCCTCCGCCAACATTCGCATGCAGGCTTCAACGGCCAGACAGTGCTTTACCAGATTCTTGTTTTTCAAATGTTTTTTTACAAGAACCAATGCTTCATCACGTGTCATATATCATCTCCTTTCCTGGATTTCCGTATATTTCGTTTCCCTTGTTTCGATCAACCCGTGTTTTCCGGGGGGGGACGCCGTCCCCTTTTCTTATCGTCGCTTTTCTTTTCGTTTTCAACTTCATCTTCAACCGTTTCCTTTTCCTTTTCCACGATTCGATCCATAACGACAACGACGATCCCGGTTTCGGCCTTTTCCTTTTCATCTTTCACCTCTACCGAGATCTCGTAAACGCCCGCCTCTTCCGGGTACCATTCCCACTTGCTTTCTTCAGCGCTTTCCAAGACGGGCTCTCGATCACCCGTTCCGATAAAGGAATAAAAATATCCCCCCGCCGGAACGATGGTCATCGGACGGAGGAAAAAGGAAAACTCCGGTTTATGGAAGCCGACGGGAGAGGCATTGAACGCCACTTCCTCGTTTGTAAAAGACGCCCCCTTGCCCGCTGACTTCAAAGTAACGGCGATCTCTTTACCGAGTAGATCCAGGTGGGTTATGTCCTGATCCTCATCATAAGTGCTTACCAGCAGAAAAGGATCCAGCCACAAAGCATTAGACATAATCTGCGACTCGGCCTTATACGTTCCCCGTCGTTTTCCTGTCTCGACGTCAAAACAAACAGCGGTCTCTGATTGTGAAGTCGCGATCAATCTGTTATCGATCAGCTCCAGCTGAAATCGGCTCCGAGCCGGAATCATATCCCACCAGTGGATATCCCCCCGGATTTTATTCATACAAAACACAACATTGTTCCAGCTGGTAAGGTAGATTCTTTTGTTGTCGAAAACAGGGGGGACGTCCACCCGCCCTCCGGTGCGCACCTTCCATTTCCTTTTTCGTCGCGTCAGGTCTAGACAGTGGAAGCTGTGATCCTCCGTTCCGAAATACAGCAGGGAACCATCGACGGCCATTGATGTGAGGGGAATCTCGCCGATTACAAAGGTACCCGCTGATCGGCCGGCATGATCAACAAAGTAAAGTGTATGATCGCTGCAGCCGAAAATAATCAAATCCTGGGCCCCCACGATATTGGAGCTGATGGTGCTTTCGACCTTGAATCTCCAAAGCTCGGCACCGTCGCTGCCCTGAAGGGCGGCCAACTCCCCTTCAGACGTACCTAAAAAGACCTTTCCGTCACTTGCCAACATCCCGGGATTGATGCCGTCCGCTATCTTCTTCTCCCATATCCGTTTCCCCTCGACATCCAGACAAAACAGACGATGCAAGCCGTCATGGACATAAATATGTTTTTCACCAAGGACGGGAGCACTGACGAGATCATCCGATACTTTGCTGCGCCAAACTGTTTTCTGCGTCTTCGGGTCGATGCAGAAAACTCTTCCTCCACGAGTGGAAAAGAACAAACGGTCTTCTTTCTTTTCAATCCGGTCGATGATTTCACCATCATATTCCCATCGCGATTCCGCTTTGACCGGAAAGATCACTCCCGTGGGATAAGGCTCCGGTTTGGATCTGAACAAGGCGCACCCCACCGTGAAAACACACGACAAGAAGGCGACGATAATTCTCTTCATGGTACCGGAGGACACATGATAGCACTTTTCACGGAATCCACTCAAATCTTTACAGATTTTAAACAAGTTGTTATCATGCCAGAGGAAACTTATCATGATCAATTACGTTTTGCTCTATAAAATCAAAAAACGCGTTAAACACATCCTTAAGAAAGAGATCGCTGAAGAACAGCTGGAGACAACCGAGAAGACGTGCATGGGGTGTATCTGCGACGACATCAGCTGGGGAATCTATGACCTTCTTAAAGACGATGCCGCTTCCCCGGACTCAAAAAAAAAGAAAAGTTGACGTTGGAACCGTTTCTCGGATTAAAAGAAAGCTCCCGTTTATTCCGTGGCACCGGGATCTTTCTTCCCTCGTGTTTGGGCCGCCAGTTTTTTGCGCTCACGCCACCATTCCATGCGTTTTTCGATCTCACGCTCCCGACCTAATTTCCCAGGTCGATAATACGTTTTCTCACGCAGATGTTCGGGAAGGGTGGTCATAGCCGTTACGGAATAAGGATTATCATGGGCGTACTGATAATCCTTTCCGTATCCGGTCTCCTTCATTAGTTTGGTGACGGGATTCCGAAGGTGAAGAGGAACCGGATCATACGGTCGTGCCTCCGCATCATGCCGGGCCTGTTTCAGTGCGGTATATACACGATTGCTCTTGGGTGCCGCCGCCAGGTAGATCGCGGCTTCCGCTAAAGCCAACTCGCCTTCAGGAAGACCGATGAATTCAAAAGCCTGTTTGGCATGGATGGTGACGGCCAACGCCTCGGGATCGGCCAATCCTATATCTTCGGTGGCGAAACGCACCAACCGTCTCAGGATGTAGAGAGGATCTTCCCCGGCGACCAGCATGCGGGCCATCCAATACAGGGCTCCGTCTGGATCGCTGTTGCGCAGGCTCTTATGAAGAGCCGAGATCAGGTTGAAATGTTCCTCCCCCTTTTTATCGTAAACCAGAGTCCTTTTTTGTAGCGCCTCTTTGATATGATCCACCGAGATACTTTCCCCTTCAACCAAACTCGCTGATATCTCCATGGTATTCAAGGCGCGTCGTGCATCTCCTCCCGAATATTCGATAAGTATGCGCAAAGCATCCTCATCGATGGCAAGTTTCCGTTTTCCCAAACCGCGGGTCTCATCATTCAGCGCTTCTAGAAGGATGCGCTCCAAAACCTCCGCTGCCAGTGGATTCAAAGCCAGAACCTTGGCCCGAGACAGCAGTGGAGCGATCACTTCAAAAGAAGGGTTTTCCGTCGTTGAGCCGAAGAGAATGATATCTCCCTTCTCAACATAAGGCAGGAACGCTCCCTGTTGGGCCTTGTTGAAACGGTGAATTTCATCGATAAACAGAATCGTGGGCTGCCCGTAAAGCTTACGATGGCTCTCGGCCTGAGCCATGACCTGTTTGACTTCCTTGATTCCGGCCAAAACCGCGCTGAAAAACATGCACGGATATTGGAAATTGCGGGAGAGGAGGTTGCCGAGAGTGGTTTTGCCCGAACCCGGCGGCCCCCAGAAAATCAGCGAAACCAAACGGCCGTCGGATATCATACGCGAAAGCAATCTGCCCTTGCCGATAATATGTTCCTGACCGTAGAACTGGCTCAAAGACCGAGGGCGCATGCGCTCAGCCAGGGGAATCTGGTCCTTAGAAGCGGGTATGTTCATGGGAATCCATGCAAAAGATTATAACAAAATACCGACCTGTATAACCAGTCGAAACGGCCGCGCATGAGAGCGAAACCGGAACCGAGTGGAAATCGAGCCCTTTCTTGACCTTACCGTTTTTCCATGCTAAGGTTAGGCTTGATTTTGCTCTTCCCCGCCGCCGGGAAAAAGGGAATGTTATGTCCCCGTTATTGTGATCGAAACAGATGGGTGCTGAAAAGAAGAATCCGACCGGAAAGGACAAACTGGTATACCGCTTGCATGAAGTCAGCCGCATTACCGGTATTGATCCCAAAACCATAGAAGAATGGGAGAAAGAGTTCTATTTTCTACACGCGGGCCAAACCGCCTCCGGGAAGAAAATATTCAGAAAAAAAGAGCTCTCCATTATGCTGCGGCTGAAAGAGCTGCTGGACATTCAGGGTTTGACGCTGGCGGGAGCCAAAAGAAAAATCGAATTGGAATTCGGGATCAAGGGATCAACCGCGATCCACCCCGACCGCCTCAAGAAGGTCTTGTTCGAGGTCCGGGACCGGCTGCAGGAAATAACCACGGTTCTCGATAAAAAGTAGATCTTCATATCTTTCTCATTTTTTCATTTTGTTAAAAATCTCGACTCTGCTATAATAGGTCTCCCTTAGGTCGGGACGTGGCGCAGCCTGGTAGCGCACACGCTTGGGGTGCGTGGGGTCGGCGGTTCAAATCCGCCCGTCCCGACCATTTACAGACGCTTGAAAACCTGACTGCGGCCGATTTCGCCCGTTGCTTACGGTATCAGGATTATTCTCGGATGGATAACCCATCAACATTATCGTATAATAGGCAGGCATGCATTGATTCTCCAATCTCATGAACAAAACCGCGGCCAATCATCTCGTCCATGAGAAGAGTCCCTATCTTAGGCAGCACGCCACCAATCCCGTCAACTGGTTCCCCTGGGGCCGCGAAGCGTTTGAATCCGCCCTGAAAGACGACAAACCCATCTTTCTTTCCATCGGATACTCCACCTGCCACTGGTGCCACGTCATGGAGTCGGAATCTTTCGTAGATCCCGATGTGGCGGCCCTGATGAACGAGGCCTTCGTTTCGATAAAAGTCGATCGGGAAGAACGGCCCGACATCGACCGCCTCTATATACACGCCTGCCAGCTTATGACCGGACAGGCGGGGTGGCCGCTGACCATCATCATGACTCCGGAGCGGAAGCCTTTTTTCGCCGGAACCTACATCCCCAAACACGATCGCTACGGAAGAATGGGAATGCTGCGATTGATTCCCCGAGTGATGGATCTCTGGAAAAATCAACGTTCGGAACTTGTCCGATCCTCGGAAACCATTATCGCACGGCTGGAACCCGTCTCTTCCGGAACACATCCGGCCCCTTCCCTCCCGGATTTGAGCAAAGCCGGATATACCGAGCTCAAACGAAGTTTCGACTCCGAATACGGAGGATTCGGCCGCGCGCCCAAGTTTCCCATCCCGCATCATCTTTCTTTCTTGCTGAGATACTGGCGGCGTACCGGAGAGGAAGAAGCAAGACGGATGGCAGAGGACACTCTCCGGAAAATGCGCCGGGGGGGCATTTTCGACCAGATCGGCTTCGGTTTTCATCGTTATTCCACGGATCGCCGCTGGTTTCTCCCGCATTTCGAAAAGATGCTGTATGACCAGGCACTGCTCACACACGCCTATACCGAGGCCTTCCAAGCAACGAGAGAAGCTGAATATGGAGAGACCGCCCGCCGGATCTGCGCTTATGTCCTGCGCGACATGGTATCGGACGAAGGCGCATTCTATTCCGCCGAGGATGCGGACAGCCCCGGTGGAGAAGGGCGTTTCTATACCTGGAGCTGGGAAGAGATCGAAAAGGTCCTTTCTCCACTGGAGACGTCCACGGCGGCTCATTTCTACCGCTTGCGCCGGCAAGGAAACTTTACCCCGGAAGCCGACGGCTCTTTTCAAGGACTCAATATTTTATCCGCCGATTCGGATGCGGAAGATCCCCGCTTGGAACCGATAAGAAAGAAGTTGTTTCACTCCCGCCGGAAACGGCCCCGGCCGCTCCGGGACGACAAAGTGCTTGCCGACTGGAACGGATTGATGATCGCCGCTCTTGCCGAAACGGCACGGGTTTTTAAAAAGCTGGAATATGCCGGGGCGGCCGAACGTGCCGCCGGATTCATCCTTTCCCGAATGCGGCAGCCGGACGGAGGGCTCTGGCACCGTTTTCACAGCGGGGAAGCCGCCATCAAAGCCTACGCCGACGACTACGCTTTCATGATCTGGGGCTTGATCGAATTGTATGCAACGACTTTCACGCCGGGTTATCTCCGCTCCGCGCTGAAGCTGAACCAATACTTCACCGATCATTTTTGGGATCAGGAATCCGGCGGATATTTTTTCACCCCTGACAACGGGGAGTCCCTATTCTGGCGGCGCAAGGAAATCACCGACGGCGCGGTTCCCTCAAGCAATTCGATCGCGCTTTTCAACCTGATTCGTCTCTCGCGTTTAACCGCCTCCGCGACATTAGAAGTCCAGGCCGTCCGTCAGGCGGAGGCTTGGCGGAAATCCGCAGCGGAGGCCCCATCGTCTCATACACGGCTTCTCTGTTCTCTCGAATATTTGGACGGACCTTCGAGCGAGGTCGTCATCACCGGCCGCTCCACGGCTTCGGACACGCAAAAGCTGCTTCAAGCACTCCGGGGCAATTTCCTCCCCAACACCGCCGTTGTTTTTATCCCCACCGATACGGATCCTTCGGAAATCCTCGAACTGGCTCCTTTTTCCCGATCGTTCCCTCGTGACCGCAAAACCGCCCGGGCCTATGTTTGTCGAGGTTATCAGTGTCAAGAACCCACATCGGACCCTCAAATTCTGATCCGGCAGTTGGAAGGAAGGGTGAAAAAGACATTTTCATAACCACCTCCACGTGCTACAATTGCGGGCGTTGGAAGCAAATCTCAATCGTTGACTCAGCTTTGCGTCTCATACCGGGAAAGAAAGGTATTGAAATAGGCCCATGAAAATCAAACCACTCATTCTATTGACTAACGACGACGGATTCACAGCTCCCGGCATCACGACCCTGCATCAACATCTACTTGAACTGGGAGAAACCTATATCGTGGCGCCCGATCGTGAGCGGAGCGCCGCCTCTCTGGCGCTGTCGCTTCATAATCCCCTCCGCGTCAAAGCGGCCCGCCCCCGGGTGTTTGCCGTCGACGGGACACCGGCGGACTGCGTCTATGTCGCCATCCAAAAACTGCTTCCCCGAAAACCGGACATCATCATTTCCGGTATCAATCCCGGACCCAACCTTGGTCAGCAGGACATTTCCTATTCAGGAACCGTAGCGGCGGCCGTCCAGGGTACTTTTTTCATGATCCCTTCTCTGGCCGTATCGCTCCTTCCGGATGCGGGCGGGCACTGCGCTTTCGAGTTCACCGCCAAGATCGCCGGGTTCGTCGCCGACCGGATGCTCCGGAGCAATGGGTTTCCCGGAATCACGATCAATCTCAACGTCCCCCCCCCTCCCTTTCGCGGGATCAAGATCGCTCCCCTGGGACAAAAACACTACCACCCCGAGATCATTGTCAGAAAAGATCCTCGCAACCGGGATTATTATTGGATCGGAACGGGTACTCCCAAGGCCGTCGGCCCGCCCGACAGCGATGTCATGATCATCAAATCAGGCTACGTTACGGCCACTCCTTTGCAACGCGATTTTACGGCTTATAAAACAGCGGAAGACTCATCATTCGCCGATCTTTTTTCCAATATTCCCGTAAAATCGGGCTGAAATCAGAACAGTGCAACCAACGAGGTCACCACAATCCCGGCTATCGTCACCCCAAGGATGATGGCGGGAAAAGCATAACGCGGTTTGATCCCGAAGAGGATCGCCGCTACGGCCCCCGTCCATGCGCCGGTGATGGGCAGCGGAATGGCGACGAACAGCGTCAGTCCGATCGCCCCATATTTCATAACCTTCATCCCCCTGCGGTAGGTCCGTTGGTAAAGCCACTTGAAAAAGTTTTCCACAAATTTGATATGGGAAAGACCTTTCCGGATCGGCTCCAGAAAATAGATAATCGGGAGTACCGGAATCAAGTTCCCCACCCAGGAAATCAGATAGGCCTGGATCATGGGCATCTTGAAATGCAGAACCGCTAACGGAATCGCCCCCCGTAGTTCGAAGATGGGCATCATGCTGACGACCAGAGTGATGATTTCTTTACTCAGATGCCAATTTTTCAATATTTCCACAAAATCGTTAAGCATAGGACCTACTATACAGAAGCCCTCCGGAAAGTCAAACAAACAGCCCGCTAACACGGTGGTTCTTATTTATCCCGATCAGCTCCACCGGTTGCCATTTCCCGGTTTCGATGTCAGAATGAAGGCGGATAAGATTCATATTCTATGGAACAAGACATCAGCATGAAAAACATCGATCCCGATTTGAAAATCAGAAAAATCGAGCAGGCACTCGATAGATTGATTGAGCATCAGGGATCCTGCCGACTCTGTCCCCGGAGCTGCGGCGTTGACCGTCAAAACGCCGAAAAAGGATTTTGTCGATCCACATGGCGGATTTCCCTGTCCCATCACCTGCTTCACTTCGGGGAAGAACCCATCATCAGCGGATCGCGACCTGATCATCCGTCCTCGACCCATCCGTCCGGCGGTCGGCGCGGATCGGGAACCCTTTTCTTTTCCGGCTGCAGTCTCAAATGTGTTTTCTGTCAGAATTACCAGTTGAGTTGGGAGAATCGGGGTTCCGAAATCAGCGCCTTAACCCTGGCCGCCTACATGCTCGATCTTCAGACCCGGGGAGCCTGGAATATAAACCTCGTTTCACCATCTCATTACCTTGTCCCTCTCCTTCAGGCTCTGCTGGAAGCCTACCGCCGGGGTTTGACGATCCCACTGGTGTACAACTCCCACGGCTACGAAACGGTGGATGTTCTGAGATGTCTGGAAGGGATCGTCGATGTCTATCTTCCCGATCTGAAATATTTTTCCCCCGAACTCTCCGGTCGGTTGAGTCAAGCCCGTGATTATTTCGCCTACGCCGCGCCTGCACTGCTCGAGATGCAGCGCCAACAGCAACGCCTAATCCTGGATGTTCACGGGATGGCCGAAAAAGGCGTCCTCGTCCGCCATCTCGTACTACCGGGACAGATCCGGGACTCGCTCTCGATCCTCGATTGGATGTCCACACACCTTTCCTCCTCAATCGGGCTGAGCTTGATGAGCCAGTACCATCCCTGTCATCAAGCACCGGAAGATCTGCGCCGCGGCCTGACGGCACGGGAATACCATGAAGTCATTCGGGCCGGGGAAGCGTCCCCATTCGAAACCATTTTCATCCAGCCGAAGCCCTTTGCGCCCGGGGAACATCTCATGCCAGACTTCAGCCGGCGTGAGCCGTTTGATTGGGGTTCATGAGCATCTTCCGTTAATAAAAGTCTCCGGATGAACGCCGGAAACTTCTTTACGGATAAACGATCGGCTTAAGGAGGTATTCCATGCGAAAAGCCGTGGTCACGGTCCTGGGCTTCTGGCTGCTTTCGGCCGCCGCCGGGATCCACGCACAACAGAATTCGATTCAACTCGAGGAATTGACATGGATGGAAGCGGAAGCGGCCCTCCCACGATACGAAGTCGTCATGATAGCCCTGGGAGCGCGCTCAAAGGAACACGGCCCTCATCTTCCGCTCAAGAACGATTATGTTATGGCGGAATATTTAAAGCGACGGGTCATGGAAGAAGTACCGGTCGCCGTGCTTCCTACCCTGCAGTACGGCTATTATCCGGCTTTTCTGGAATATCCCGGTTCCATATCGTTGCAGGCGGAAACGTTCACTCGAATGATCGTCGACATCTGTACTTCCATGCACGGATACGGAAAGAAAAAGTTCTACGTTCTCAACACCGGAGTCTCGACTCTCCGCCCGCTCCAATCCGCCGCCGAGGCGCTGGAAGCCTTCGGCATCACCCTCCGTTATCTGAATATTCTGAAAGCGGATGAATCGCTTCCTTCCGAGCTTCTCCAACAGGAGGGCGGCACCCATGCCGATGAGAGTGAAACCTCTATGATGTTGTATATCGCCCCGGAAATCGTCAGGATGGAGAAAGCGGTAAAAGATCTGGATATGCGCCCCCGGCGCAGAGGGCTGACTCGGGATCCCGAGAGAAAAGTCGCTTACAGCCCAACCGGAATCTGGGGCGATCCGACGCTGGCGACGAAAGAAAAAGGCGAAATCATCGTCGAACACACCATTCGTGTGATCGTCGCTCAGATCAAGTCGTTGATCGAGTTCAATCCGGACTGAATCACTCTGATCGGTTCATCATTCTAAGGGAGCTGATCTTCAGGAATCCCCAGGGCTTCAGCCATATCCCGAAGCTTGCGCTGGATCCTGCGCACATTTTCAGGCCCCATTCGAAAAAGGTGCTTCTGGGCCTGGTTCATTTTTTCCCAAGCGGGATTGACGATCTCATAAGAGATCAGTTTCTTTTCCAAACGGACCTCGGTATCCACCACGGGGACTTCCAGCAGCACCGCGGCGGCGCGTATCAGAGTTCCCCGGAAATCCACTCCGGGATAGCCCAATTCCCGGTAGGCTTTCTGCATGAGGGGCTCCAACTGCCGGTAAAACCGAACAATGAATTCCGTATCCAGGGAAATGAAGACATCTGAAACCGGATCGTACCTATGGAAGCTCTCGGGAGCCATAACTGAATATCCGTTTTTTTCCACCACCGAGAATTCTCCACTCGGCTTAAAAAATCCGACCTGAGGCCGGGGGCTCAATCCGTGAGCGATATTATCGGCGGCAGCTACGAATGTCCGGACTATGTCGTCGGTGGAAAGCCACTTCGACAGCAGGGCATGAGGAGAGATCTCCGCCATGCGCTCCCGGATTACGGCATCGCTTTCCTCCAGGTCCACGGACAGCGGCTCCACGTCTTCCACTGCGGCGGTTTCGGTCTCTGACTCCGATTGAAGTGGAACGACGCTCTCAATGATTTCGGTTTCCGGTTCCTCGAGTTTAGGTCGATCCGCGATAAATAAATAATAAACCCCCACCGCCGCGACGATCAAAATGACGAAAGCGGCGGCGAAAAAGATGACTTTTCTTTTATCATCCATAACTTTTTTTTCTTCATCCATGAGATTGTTCCTTTCTTATATCGTACCGGAATCCATGACGCGTTCCTCTTCGCCGGAGTCCGGCATAACCTTAATCTTTTCGATCATGATGTTTCCCTCGCCGGTTGTCAAAGACAGCTTGGCCCCTTCGGTTCCCAGCTGCAGGAAGAAGTCATCTCCCTCAAGCCGTGTTTCCCCATCGAAGGCGCTTTTCAATTCGCCGGAGGGAGTCGCCCCTTCGATTGAAGCATTCACTTCCGGCTGGAGATAAACGATCAGATCCCCTTGCTCGACCCACAAGGTGATCACGTCGTCCGGATGCAAATCGTACAGCTCCACCGTTATGGTCCCCTCTCTTGTCATCAACGACAGCGATCCGGAAAAATTAAGCACTTCTATATCACCAGTTTCCACTTCAACGGAAGCACGGCCGAAAACATCGGTTATGGTGATATCTCCATTCCGCGTGAACAGACGCTTGCATTCGACGAAACGGGGGACTCTGATGAAAAAATCTATGGTGTCTTCTTCTTCACCCTCGAGCCGCTCCGGCTTAACCGTAATGAAGTCTTCGAATCTGTCCAACTCGATCTCCGGAGGACGATAGCTGCTCCTCAACCATGCCATCCCCGGGCGGAAAGGATACCCTGACGGATTTTCCGCCATGATGTTCACTTCTTCCCGGTCCCAGCCTTCGATATGAATACTGCCTCGCGTATTTTCCACCTGCACGACCCCCCCGGGAGACAGCGGCAGCGTCTCTTCATAGGAATTCCGCATCCAGGAAGGCGCCCCCGCCGGATCCTCTAAGATCGCGATAATACAGGAGGAAAATCCGAGAACAACAACGATTGGAACAATTCGTATAATCTTAAACATGCCTCCCTCCTCAAGTTGTTATTATACGACATTCCGCGTAAAATTCCATTTTTTCTCCCTTCTCATTGAATTCATTTAAATACGAAGCGAAATTTGTTAATATCTATTTTTGTATTGAATGCAGGCTCAATGATATAGAAAATCGGAGTCGTTTTTATACATTCGATTCAACCGAAGGCATCCACGAGGAGGAAAAATGGGCGGATTGTTCGGAGTTGTATCCCGTGACGACTGTATGCAGGATTTATTTTACGGAACCGATTATCATTCTCACTTGGGAACACGCCGCGGAGGCTTGGCGGTCAAAAACAGCGATGGCATCGTCAGGCACATCCACAGCATCGAAAACGCGCCTTTCCGCACTAAATTTGAAACCGATATCCCGAGGATGCATGGAAATAAGGGGATCGGCATCATCAGCGATTACGAAGATCAACCGCTGATGATCCATTCTCATCTCGGACATTACGCTCTCGTGACCGTCGGCGTGGTCACCAATACCGAGCAATTAATACAAAAAGCCTTCTCTCATAAACGCATCCACTTCGCCGAAATGAAGGGAGGAGAGGTCAATCCAACGGAGCTGGTAGCTTCCCTGATCAATCAGGAAGACTCTTTTGAAGACGGAATTCGAAACGTTCAGGAATCCGTTCAGGGCTCATGTTCCCTGCTGATCTTGACCGATTCAGGGATTTATGCGGCGCGCGACAAGTTGGGGCGCACTCCGATCGTAATAGGTGAAAAGCCCGGGGCCTACAGCGCGACATCGGAAACATGTGCCTTTCCCAATTTAAACTTCACGACTCATAAATTCCTCGGACCCGGAGAAATCGTTTTTCTCTCCGAAGAAGGCGTCCAACAAATAAAGCCGCCAGGTTCCAAGATGAAAGTTTGCGCTTTTCTTTGGGTATACTATGGATATCCGGCTTCGACTTATGAAGGCATCAATGTCGAGATGGTTCGCAACCGCTGCGGCGCCCGACTGGCGCGCCGCGATGACCTCAAGATAGATTTCGTCGCCGGCATTCCGGATTCCGGCACGGCTCACGGCCTGGGCTATGCAAGCGAAGCGGGGATCCCTTTCAAGCGGCCTTTCGTCAAATACACGCCGACCTGGCCCCGCAGCTTCATGCCGCAGAACCAGCAGGTCAGAAACTTGGTTGCCGGTATGAAGCTTATCCCCATTCAGGAACTCATCACCAAAAAAAAATTGCTGTTTTGTGAAGATTCCATCGTTCGCGGAACTCAACTTTCGGATACGATCAAAAGGCTTTACCAATTTGGGGCCGAAGAGATCCATATGCGACCGGCCTGTCCACCCCTCACATACGGCTGCAAATACCTCAATTTCTCCCGTTCAAAGTCAGAGCTTGACCTGGCTGCAAGAATGGCCGTCAAAGAACTGGAAGGCGATGAGAATAACCACCTTGCGGCCTACACCCGGGAAGGATCGGAGCGGTATCAATCCATGGTGGAACAAATCGGCAAACGACTCGGATTGACCTCGCTGCGTTACCAGAGGCTTGATGATTTGATAGACGCAATCGGACTTCCGCCGGATAAAGTCTGCACCTATTGCTGGAACGGAAGGGAATGAGCCTGAGGGAAGCGACGCCCTCACCTCCATGTCGCGGATTGAGACAAAGAATCGATGATGTCCCCCTCCCCGCCTCCGAATGAATTCTGCTGCTTCAGGCATTTGATCTGGAGGATGACGGACTGATTCTTACCGGTCAGCAGCAGCTGGATTTCCGAATCCGACACGGCCCACCGGGATGAGTACTCCAAATGCCCCATGGAAACGGCGCGACCCCAATGTGCCTCGCTGGACTTCAGTTGTTCATTGTGCCAAACGACATTGTCATCGACGGCATTTCCATACTCAAGAACCAGGCTTTTGCGAATCCGATCATATTCGGTTATATGTTGATTCAAATCCTGGAAATCATCTTTGAACGTATATTTTACTTGATCCAGTTTTCCTCCCCAAAAAGTATACGCGATGGAACAATCGAGGCCCATCAACGGCTTCTTATACATGAGGATATCTCGACCAGACGCCTGTTCCTCGATAAGTGGAGGACCAAAACCGGCGATAACATCCATCCTTCTCATTTCCCATCCATTATCCGGCAGAAGACCGATCGAGTTTTCGAGCAGCGAAGACGTCTCCTGACTTTCCCCGGAAATAAGCACCACGCTCTTCGTCACCTGGAACAGTTTCTCTACTGTGGATTCCAGGACATACCCGGATTTCACACACCCCGATTCCGTAGAATTGAAATACACATAATTGAAGAGGTTACGAAATTTTCGTGAGCTGCTCAAGGTGAGAACATCCCCCTGTTTTAAAGTCTCGACAACCAAGCTTTGCGTATCCGGCTTTAAAAAGACATCTGCGCTTTCCGTAACCACCCGGAGTTTTTTCCCTCCCGGAATCCCCTGAGAAACCATGACCAGAATGAAAGCGAATCCCAGTATAATAGCGATTCTTCCTTTTCGGTTGTTTTTTCCCATCTTATTCTCTCATTGGATAGTATTCCTCATTATCATGCCAAGCCTACGCTCCGTAGGCAATCCTCTTTTAAGGTGATATTTACATCATCATCTCACCCTCAGGCCCATCATTTCACCCATGGAAACACATCGGTTTTCGGGTGTTAAAGAAGCTCCGGGCCGTAAAGCTGACAGTTGTTTCTTCCCCTATCTTTCGCGTAATAGAGCGCTCTATCCGCGGCCTTGATCAACACATCATAATTCGTGCCGTCATCAGGATACAAAGAGATTCCGATACTGGCGGAAATAAAGAGTTTATGTCCGTCCACATCAAAGGGTTTTCGAATCTCCTGCAGAATCTTCTCCGCTTTTTGAAGCGCTTCCCGGGTATCGCCCACATCGGGAAATATGCACATATACTCATCACCTCCCATTCGAGCCAGTGTCTTCCCACAGGGAAAAAGGTCCTTGATCCGATCCCCTGCGGATTTTAACATCTGGTCTCCTATTCCATGCCCCAACGTATCATTGATCTGTTTGAACCGATCCAGATCGATAAACAGCAAAGCCAGTTTTTGACTGCGGCGGCGGGCCAGAGCCAATTCCTGGGCGATTTTGTCATAGAAAAGCAGTCGATTGATCAGCCCGGTAAGCGGATCATGGGTAGCGGTGTAAGCCAACTGCTTTTCAGCCAATTTTCTTGGAGAAATATCCCTGGCAGAGACACAAAGAACCTTTTTATTCCCGTAAGCAATCAGGTTAGCGCAGATTTCAACATCGATCGCTCGGCCGTCTTTTCGACGGAAACGTCGTTCGCCGATAAAATAATAGCGCTCTTCCAGCACTTTCAAGATTTCGTGATAGATATCCTCTTCCTCCGGTTCAACCAGATCGTACAGACTCAACCCGGGTATTTCCTCGAGGTTGTACCCCAACAACCGCTGCATTGCCTGATTCGCTTCCACGATCACACGTGTCTCGATATCGGCCAGAATGATACACTCCGTATTCTGCTGCATAACAGCCCGATATTTTTCCGCATCCTGAAGGAATTTTTCTTCTCTTTGCTTGCGTTCGGTAATTTCACGAATCGCCAGAATAAATCCGTTGGTCCTGCCGGATATAATTGGGCACGGCGCAACGCTGGCCCCCATCCACCTCGTACAACGGCGCAGCCCCACATGAAAATCGAACCGCTGCACTTGACCGGTCAACCGTGAATGGCCGAGGGCCTGCTGAAGGACTTCCGCCAGGCTGGTCGTCAAGCACTCCCGGAAGTGATAGCCGATGAGATCTTCAGGCCAGCCCAGCTTATTATGGTGTCCCGGGACATGATACAAATCACGAAAAATTCCCTCCCCATCAAGATAAAAGGCAAAATCTCCCATACACCTCCAGATTGAAAGGAAATCCTTTTCATGCTTTGTGAACAGCGGTTTCTCACCTTTCCCCGTCGGAATGGAATCTTTGACTTCTTTATGCCTTTTCACTTCGAGACTTTTCGGATTTGAAGGCGATTCGCTTCTTTTTTTTATTATCCCCATAACGCGGTAAAAAGAGAAGACGGCAGCGGCTCCCGGTACACGGCCTCACTTTCCTCCCATTTTCTTGCAGATTCCATGCCAAAAAATAAATCTTCAACGTGTTGTAAAAATAAGAGTTAATGAAGTTTTTTAATAAATAAGGATGAAGGAATGACATTAATTGTCAATAAATAGACATTATCAACAGATTTTGTCAAACCCTCTGAAAAAGGAAACATGGGAGGCATCCTTCACGATTGAACGACGGCACTCTATTCGGAATCTTTTTGGGCATATGACGCGCTGATCAGCGGTCGTCATGGCGGCCGAGGTGTCGGCCCGAACCGATTCCGCATTCCAAGCACAAAAGCGATGCCCATATACATTCATGATTCATATCCGGGAAGAAATAGCCTTGATCCCCCCTGAGCCTGGCCTCGTATGGAAAGGGCTGGGGGTCAATATTTGAAATTGAGGATGCTTTCAATACGTTCGGCTCCGCCGACTTTTTCCGCCCACTTTTTATACACCGCCTGAGAAGCCTCTTTGAAAAGAGCGGTATCCGGATAGGTGATCGTAACTCCCTCGGTTTTCAATTGTTCCAATTTTTCCCGGCTCACACGAGTGTAGAGATCCCGTTCATACGGCACAAGTTCCAACAAGGTCTCATCCACAATCTTTTGTAAATCTGTCGGCAGCTCATCATAGAATTTCTTGCTCATGATGACCGGAGCGACCAGATGAAGCCATCCCACCTGCGCCCAATTCGGGGCCACTTCAAAAAACCTCTTGGAATAAAAATTCGAGTTCGCCGCTTCCGCGCCATCGATCATTCCCGTCTGCAAAGCCAAAAACAGCTCACTGTAGGCCATCGGCAGCGGGCTGGCGCCGAAAGCCTTGAAAGCATCCAGATGGAGAGGGCATTCCATGGTCCTGATCTTCAACCCCCTAATGTCTTCGATGGAGTGGACCGCCTTGTCCCTGGTCATGATATGACGCACTCCAAATGTAAAATAGCCCAGCAGATGGAAACCCCGCGCTTCCAGGTCCGATCTATAGCTCTCTCCGATCTCTGAGTCCAGAACAGCGTACATGTGCTCGTTGTTCTTAAAAAGGAACGGCAGCTCGAAGATATTGAGCGAGGGGACAAAAGCAGCCAGTTGTGAATTGGGAACCATCTGCACTTCGACCGTACCGAGCTGAAGACCTTCCGTAACATCGCGGTTGTTCCCTATCGAACTGGCGGCATATAATTTCGCGTAAATTCTTCCGTTGGATCGTTCGTTGACCAGCTCGGTAAACCGCAAAAGCGCTTGGGATCCCGGTTCGTCGGCCGGAGCCGCGATGGCGACTTTCATCTCGATTCCCGGATGCTCTTCCATACAGCTCGAAACGAGCAGCATTCCTATAAAAATCCCCAAACAGGCCGCAATAATATGTTTTCTATTCATGAATTCTTTCCTAACAAAAAACATCATGTTTTCGATCCTCATGTAAATAATCCGGGAAACCAGAGAACGATCTTGGGAAGAAGGGTAATGAGGATAAGCACGATCAGCATCGAAGCCGTGATCGGCAGAATATAGGGAGTGACTTCCCGGATGCTTCTGTTGCTCAATCCACAAGCCACAAACAGCGTCACGCCGAAGGGCGGAGTGATGTAGCCGATGGCCCAACCGACGGTGGTGATGACGCCGAAATGAACGGGATCAATACCGAAGCTCACCGCCAGGGGGAAGATGATGGGAACCAGTACGATTGACGCCGAAAAACTCTCCATGCACATACCGATGACGATCAAGAGAATGATGTAAAGCAGAAAGAATTGGAACTGCCCCGCCACATTGGACAGCATGAACTTGGCCAGCATCTCCGGGACTTCCTTCACCGTGAGAATCCATCCGAAAATTGAGGTTGCAGCCTGAATGAACAGAATGATCGACGCTAATTCCGCGGATTCCATCAAAACCTTCGGAATGTCTTTCAGCTTGATTTCCTTGTAAACGAAAACACCGACGACAAATCCATACACGACCGCGACCACCGCCGCCTCGGTGACCGTAAAAATCCCCCCCAGGATACCCACGATGATAATAAAAGGCAGCCCCAATCCGGGAAGGGAGCCGACACCGCTTCTAAGCACTTGTTTGAAGTTGAATCGTTTGCTGACGGGAAGATAAGCATCTCCTCCCTTGGCGGCATGGAAATAGACAACCGTCATCAAACCGATACCGATCAGAACACCCGGGAGGACACCGCCGAGAAAAAGCTTTACGGCCGAGGTGTTTGTCAGGTACCCAATGAGAATCATCATCAGACTGGGGGGAATTACGGGGCCGATGGCTCCGGCGGCGGCCTGCAGCGCGGTGGCGAACTTCATGTTATAGCCCTTTTCCTCCATGGCCGGGAGCATAATCGAACCGATGGCGGCCGTACTGGCTACCGAAGAGCCGGTTACCCCCGCGAAAACCATGGAGGCGGCGACCGAGATCATTCCCAGACTGCCTCTGAGAAAACAAAACAGCTCAGAAGAAAAATCAATAATCCGCTTCGACATCCCTCCTGTGGTCATCAACTGACCCGCCAGCATAAACAAGGGAATGGCCATAAGCATCCAGGAATCCATGCCCCCGAACATCTTCTGGGGAATCAGTGCCAGCGGCAGCTCTCCATCCCATAGAACGGCCAACATCGAACCCGATCCGATCGCAAACACGATCGGCATGCCGATCAGAAGAAAGACCACGATGGAAATGAACAGGAGGGCCATCATTGTGCCGCCTCCTCATTCTTTTGACGTGCGCCCTTGAACGTTTTCAAACCGGCTTTGTCTTTGACTCCGTCCAATTTGAGAAACAACACCAACCCCTCCAGAAACATCAAAACACCGCAGATGGGAAATGCCAGATAAACGACGGCGATCGGGACCTGCAGCGCCGGTGTTATCTGATGTATCGTAACCGCGATAAGCTGGATCCCGAAAATGACGACGACACCTGAAAATATCAGGGTCAATCCCAATGATACAAACATCAGAATTTTGGATATTTTGAACGGCAGGACATGCGTCATGTAATCCACCGCAAGGTGTCTTCCCTTTCGGATACACACCGCGGCCGTCAACAAAATGAGCCACACTTGCAAATACCTCGCCAGTTCTTCCGACCAGGAAAACGGATTATTGAAAATAAATCGCCAGACAACTTGGCTGAAAACGACCAGCACCTGCACGGCGAAGATGGAAACGATGAAGATCTTGGTCAGTTTACGCACCGAATCAAGATGAGAATCCAGGAATTCTGCTAGGGCTTGCATATAAACCTCGCTATTTCGGTTATAGATGGGATTGAGAAATACAATTTTCTCGGAATATCTTTATCTTCATATTCTCCAATCAATATGAATCCTGATATATCAGAAGTTCTATTATAGTGGAACTTGGATCAAAATCATAATCACTAAGATTTCCCCAAGTTCAGCCATTGCAAAAGTGTCGGGATCACACGGATAGTAAGACGGCTTGGAGACCGATCCCGGCTTTTATGGCAACGACAACCGTAAATATATCTGATGGCTGGATCCCGGAAGCACGTAAGGATGCGGTTTTCATCCGAGCGAATTTTGCGTTATGATAGATTGTCTTTTCAACAAACACAGAACGAATTGGAGCAGAACATGAGCTATGAAATCCTGGTTATAAATCCCGGATCGACATCGACCCGCCTCGGGTATTTTAAAGGGGATCAACAGATCGAAAACGAGAATCTCTTCCATCCGGCTGAAGAAATAGCACGTTTTCAGCGTATCAACGATCAGAAATCTTTCCGCGGGAAACTTATCCACGATTTTCTTGCAAGAAATTCCATTCGTCCCGAGTTTCTGGATGCCGTAGTGGGGCGCGGCGGACTCCTGAAACCGATCCCGGGAGGCACCTACCTCGTAGACGACGCCTTAAAAAGAGATCTTGAAGCCGGTATCCAGGGAGAACACGCCTCGAATCTGGGAGGGCTGCTGGCGGCCGGGATCGCCGAGCCCGCGGGGATCCCCGCCTATATCGTCGATCCCGTCGTGGTGGATGAACTGGACGAGGTCGCTCGCATCACGGGGCTCCCGGAGATCCGCCGGCGCAGCATCTTTCATGCCCTCAACCAGAAAATTTGCGCTCGCATGGCGGCCGCCCAATTGGAGCGGGAATATCGAACCAGCAATCTGATCGTCGCTCATCTCGGAGGAGGCATATCCGTGGGAGCGCACCGGAAAGGAAGAGTGGTGGATGTCAACAACGCTCTCCACGGTGACGGGCCGATCACTCCCGAGCGTGCTGGAACCCTGCCTGCCTGGGATCTGGTGGAAATGGCGCTGTCAGGGAAATTTTCCCGCCGGGAAATGAAAAAGAAGATCTCGGGGCTGGGTGGGATGGTAGCTCACCTCGGCGTCAACGATATGCGCGCGGTCATCGATTTGATCGATGCCGGAAATGAACGGGCGAAGCTTGTCTTTCAAGCCATGGCCTTCACGATCGCCAAACAGATCGGCGCCTGCGCCGCGGTGCTCGCGGGTTCGGTGGACGCCGTCGTACTGACCGGTGGATTGGCATACAGCCCCTTATTTATCGACGAAATCAAACGATATATAGCTTTTTTGGGCCCCGTTATCGTGATTCCGGGAGAAGACGAGATGGCGGCCCTGGCACAGGGCGCTCTGCGGGTTTTACGAGGTGAGGAGGAAGCTCGCCACTACCTCTGAGACCGCAAGATCAATTCTTCCGCCAGAGAAAGGCGCTCACCTACGGGCGGATGGGAATAATAAAGAAGCCGAACCCACCATACCGGATAAGCATTGCTCAGATTACGATCGGCCAATCCGGCCAGAGCCTTTATAAACGCCCGCTTGTCCTCCACTGCATTCAGGGCATATCGATCCGCCTGCCTTTCAAAATAACGTGAAAGCGCATTCCCGAGGGGACTGAAGATACAGCCGGATACCGCACTCAGAATGACGGCCATCATGGGGAATAAGTTCAGGGTTTCCGGGATGGAAAATAAATATCCGGGAAAGAAGATGCGCAGCGAACGGTCCAGAAGGAAAAAAACCGCAAGCTGCCGGAAAGCGGTCCACGCAAGTCCTTTCCAGATGTGCCGGAAGCGGTAGTGACCCACTTCGTGAGCGATAATCGCCGTGATCTCTGGAATCCGCATATTGCGGATCAAATTATCTCCCAGGACCACGCGCCGGGTCTTTCCCAATCCCGCGAGGAAAGCATTCTCCTTCTTGGTCCGGCGGCTCATGTCCTCTTCATAAAATCCGCTGGGACGCAGCCCTTCCCGCCTCAAGATTTTTTCCAGCTCCGCGGTCAGTTCCGGATTTTCAATCCGCTTGTACCGATTGAATATCGGCATGATCACAACCGGCAGCAGCATCGTGAAAATTATGCTCAATCCTGTCATGATCAGAGCCGCCGTCAGCCACCACATCCCGGGATTCGAGGTCATCAGCAGAAAAAGGATGACGAGAACGATTACGGAGATCCCCAATCCCAGAAAAAAATCCTTGAGCTGATCGCCCGCCCATGCCGCCGAAGTCTGAATTGAGAATCCCCACCGATGTTCATGTACGTAATCCCGGAAATATCCGATTGGAAGCCTCCAGATCATAAAAAGGCTGTAAAATACCGCCGCATACAAGGCGAAATGGAGCACCGGGCTCCCGACTTCAAGCCCCGCCAATCGAGAACTCAAGCCGCGGAAATAAAAGAGAAGCAAAAAAACCAAACCGGCGGCGATCTCCGCCAGTCCCCAAAGACGCTTCTCTTTTTCATAACGCCGTGCCCGGCTCTGTTTTTCCTGATCCAACAACGGATGCATGTTTATCAAAATCGCGCTCTCCTCCACAACCGTATCATGCCGACACCTCCCAAGCAAGGACGGAACGGTCCGATATGAAGCACGGCTCGACGGCTCCCTGTTTACTTATTCTCCTGCTCAGGGTATGATTCTTTTCCCATTCAGGCGAAATAATGGACATATTACATTTGGCTCTTCTTTTCGGCGTGGGTACAGCCGCCGGTTTCATCAATGTCAATGCAGGCGGAGGCTCCACGTTGACCCTGCCGACACTGATATTTCTAGGATTGGACAGCGCCGTCGCCAATGGAACCAACCGTATCGCTTTGCTTTTGCAAAACATATCGGCCGTCTCCTCGTTTAAAAAACACCGCGTTTCCGATCCCAGAACCAGTCTGAAGCTGTCGATCTTCACTTTACCCGGCGCCGTCATAGGCGCGTTGATGGCCACGCGGGTAAACGGCCTTCTCTTTCAGCGGATTCTCGGATTCGTGATGCTGCTGGTCGTTTTCTCCATGTTCATATCCCGCTCACCGCAAAGCCAACCGGATTCCGGAACGGATCGAAGACGCTGGCTGATCTACCCGGCTCTGGTCGCCATCGGTTTCTACGGAGGGTTCATTCAGGCAGGAGTGGGTTTTTTGTTTATGGCCGCCCTCTATCACCTGCTGCGATTGGATCTGGTTTTGGTCAACATGCATAAGGTTTTCATCGTTCTGATCTATACCGTGCCCGCACTGCTGGTGTTCATATTGACCGGGAATGTCGATTGGGAATTCGGCTTGATGCTTGCGGCCGGGAACGCTGTAGGAGCATGGTGGGGAGCCCATGCCGCCGTCAAGGGCGGAGAAAAGATCATCCGCCTGATCCTGGCGGCGGCCATTTCGATCATGGCGCTTAAGCTTTTCGGCTTATTTTAGGCGCCTATCTCCTGCAACCTGACCGCCGGATCGGCCCCCGGCCGCAAAAGCGGGCGCCTCGACCTGCGAATATCTGTTCACACCCACCCGGTTCAGCGGATATAGCGATTTTTTTCGTAGCCGTTATACGGCTCCAGCATCCGGCCCGGGAGTATCGTCTTCTTCATCACCCGGTAGATGGGGATCCGCTGATGGTTTAAACGCTCCTTCTGCTGCTGCATCCGCTTTTGCCAGCGTTCACGTTCCTGGGCATTCATGGTGTCGAGATAATCTTTCATCTCGGCTTCACGCTTCGCCCATTTTTCTTCCAATCCGGTAGTCACCTGAAGAAAGTCATCCAAATACCCCCAGGTTATCAGGTTGTCATTGGTTTCGGCTTCAAGAAGATAGCAGAGCAGGTTCGATTTCGACTGCCCGGTCGGGATGAAGAATGAACCGGCGGGCATCCGGAGGGCCTCCAAACGCTTCTCCGCTTCGAGTCGTTTGAGATAATGGCCTTGAAAATATTCCTGGTGTTCAAGCTTATTGGCGTAATAGATCTCTAATTCCAGATCCGTCGGTTCCGATATCCGTTTGACCGCGATCTCATGATCCAGCAGAAGCGGAATGATCGGTGCAAGTTCGGGCGGCATCACATATCCCCAAGGCCGCACCGTTGTTTTCACCGGTGAGAAAAGGGTATAAACTCCACCTCTGACCTTCTCAAACTCCGGAGGATCCACATCTTTTTTTCGGACCCAGAAATCATCCATAAACTTGACTTTCTGTTCGTAGCGGATCGGAAACGGATCCTCATCCGCATCGTTGTTTCCTCGCTCGACAGCCCGCCGCCGGGCATCGGCGATAATCCGTTTGACATCCTCGCCACGCTCGGCGGCGAACCTGATCATTTCCCGCTGTCCGATATATTCGCCGCGCACCTGGTGACGGTAGCGCTCTTCCTCGGGGATCTCGACCACTTCGGTTCCATCATGGATCACGCGATGGCTGTTGCTCGGTGTTTCGAACAGAAAACCAAGCATGTTAGCCAAACCGGAGTACACATGCTGCTTGCGCGGTTCCACCGAAGTCGGAAACCAGCACGGCTCCCCGTCGACCCAGCGAGGACTCGAATACCAAAATCCGTCATAATCTTCCGCTCTCAGAGCCGAACGGACGCGGGGCAGGACCTCTTCGTTGCCGAACCGGATCAATTCTTCATCGCCGGCGGGATTCATGCAGGTCTGATAAACCAATGCATAAGGCGCCGCTCCCCCGTGATGGGTATCCACATGAATATCCGGATGCCACACATTGATCACTTTCCGCACCAGGGCGTCAATCTCCTGGGATTCGAGTTTGAGGTAATCGCGGTTCATATCAAACCGCTGTTCATTGGTTCTTCGGTTGACTTCGGCGCCGTCCGGATTCAACGTGGGGATATTAAGCACCACGACCTCATCCAACAGGGGACGCAGATCTCCCGTCACCAGATCGCGCATGATCTCCAGGCTGGCATCCTTTCCAGCCACTTCCCCGCCGTGAACGTTGTTGGCGATCAACACAACGGGTTTATCACTGCCGACAAGATCAGCGGGGCTGTATACCGGCGGATTCGCCAGAACACAGAGAACAAGCTTCCGTCCCATCAGCGTTTCCGTCAATATCTGGACATTCATCAAACTCGTCTGTTTATCCAGGGCATGAATGAACTCCATCAACGGGCCATAGAGAGTCCCTCCATTCTGATAGGCAGTCTGTTCCGCGGGGGTTTGCAGCCCGGATTCCGAGGGCTGCGCCGAAAGCAAACAGGAAAGCATGAACAGAGCGACCAGAATTCGTCCTGATTTAGAATGGACCATATCGACTCCTTTCAAGTGGTGCCGCTGCCTGGAAGCATCGGCGAAGGATAAGGAGATCGTCAATTCCCATCCACGAATGCGGATCGACGATCTCGAAATCAAGTGTTTATCACAGGAGAATCGGGTTGTCAAACAGCGGACCTCTGGATATCATGTAAATCAAACGCACCGTATGACACACCGATGTGAATCTCAATCGCTGTCTTCAACCGGAAACGGCTCAGGAATAAGAAGTCCGTCTTTTTTCGGCTGCGGTTTATACCGTCATCTCCAAAGCGCCAGCACAAGGGCTCTCCCCAGAAAAACAGCCGCCAGGCATGTCGATATGTTCAATAGAGCATTCAGGCCGGCCAACATATACTTGCTGTTCTGAAGGAGATTGAAAGTTTCGAAGGTGAAGGTCGAAAACGTCGTGAAAGCTCCCAACAGACCGATGAAAAGGAAAGATCTGGTTTCCGGAGTAAACAAGCCTCCCAACTCGGAAAGGGCTGAAAGACTTGCAAGCAGCAGAGATCCAAGGAAATTTACGGACAATGTTCCGAGCGGGAATAACGGATGGGTCGAAAAGCCCTGCATGAAACCGCTGACAAGGAATCGAAATATCGCTCCCAGGAATCCGCCGATCCCAATAACCAAGACGTTAAACATTCAGGACTCCTCCTAAATTTTTCCAGGTAGGAGTCATCAGCGATAACGCGGTTTGCGGCGGACTCCATCGCCGTTGATGGGCGGCGATTCTAACACATCTTTCAATGGAAGTGAAATCAAATCATTGGTCGGAAAACAACGAGGTCCGTCTGTCTTTCAGATCTTGAAGAAAATCCGTTTATGGTATAAAGGCGCCAGCAGCAGAAGCCAAACCAGGATCAGGATCAGCCCGAACAGCAGCGAACCGTTCAAAGGCCCGGCCCAAGGGATCAACCAACGGCTGGTAATATAGTCTTTCAAGGTCTGCCCCGTTCCCGACACCTGAAGGTTGAACAAAAGCCGCGCCATAAGTCCTGATCCGACATAAGCCGTAATGGCGTTCGTCCCGAAAACACGGAAAGGATAGGACCATTTTTTCCAACCCAGAATATCCGCCGTGAAATAGCAGACACCCAGAGCCAGCATCGCCGCTCCCCCGCTGAACAGGACATAAGAGCTGGTCCAGAGCTGCTTGTTGATGGGGAGATACGGATGCAGATACAATCCCCCCGCCGTCAAAACCGCTCCCCCGAGAACCAGCCCGATAAAACCCGCCGCTTTTCTCCGGACCGACCGCAGCCAGTCTCCGGACAGACTGCCCAACAGGGTCGTCGCTGCCGCGGGCAGGGTGCTCAAAAGTCCCTCGGGATCGAAGCCGGGTTTATATAGATGACCACCCAGCAGCTTCACATCGATGTAACCGCATAGGTTGCCCTCGGGCTCGAGAACGCTCGCGCCGTACCCGGGTACGGGAACCAGTTTGAGCAAAAGCCAATATACCACTCCCAACGCGATCACCCAGGCGGTCCTTCCTTTCCAGTCGGTTTTAAGAAAGACGACGGATGCGATCAAATAGCACAGCGCTATCCGCTGGAGCACTCCCGGAATCCTCAAGCCGCTGAGATCGAATTTCGGGATCCAGGCCAGCAGTAATCCCAATCCGAACAGGATCACGGTTCTGCGGAGGATTTTCCCCCAAGGGATCTGCCGGCTGCCCCTCCATTTGCGGCGTTGCGTCAGGGAAAACGAGAGAGAGACGCCGACGATGAACAAAAAGAAGGGGAAGATGAGATCCGTCGGAGTCCAACCATGCCAGCGCGCATGACGGAGAGGAGCGTAGACATGCTTCCAACTTCCGGGATTGTTCACCAGGATCATGGCCGCCATGGTCAAACCGCGAAATATATCCAGAGACACCAAGCGTCCGCTTTCAAGTTCTTTTGACATGATCGATTTTCAGCTCCTTTCCAAGGCGGCGGGAAACCTTTTCATATCATCTCATTTTTTCCGAGTCAATACGTAACCCGAGGTGATTTGATTTTGATGGCGCGTCCCAAACCATCGGGGATCACCGGCCTTTCAGGAACGGATTCCCGCCGGACGGCCGTTTCCGGGTTCATATCAAACAAATTCTCGGAGATACTTCCGCGTGTTCCGGAAACAGTAAGGAACATGTCCGACGAACCGATCTCCGGATATCTCCGGCCCCAACAAAAAAAGGCCCGTCCGGTTTCCAGGCGGGCCCAATAGGTTTTGATCCGATTTGGAACAGCGTCAGCGCTGCATATCCTGCATACTGAACATCTCCTTTTTCTCATATCCCGCGGGCGCCGAATAGGTTCCGGCCGGAGCGGATTTTTTGGTGATCTCAACCACTTCGGACGTGGTTTTCATGGCGGCGCCTCCGATATTCATCGACATCTCGGTTTTGATCTGATAACCCTCGATCTTGGAAAATTCCTTGACCGCGTCCTCACCCAGTCTCATCATGGCCTGCGTCATCTGCGGCATCATCTTTTCGTTATAACTCTTCCAATCAAAGGGAACATCGGTACTGGCCCACACTTTCAGCTTCATTTCCATCATCATCATATTCATGGTGACATCGTATCCCTTGCAGTTCCATTGGCCCACCTTCTGTGTTTCCCCGGTGGGAGAAACCGAAACCGTCATATTTTGGAACATCTGGGACATTTGGGCCGGCCAGTATTTGTCTATATCCAGAGGGAGCGTCATTTCTACATATGTCTTGTTCTGGTGCTGGATCATATCCATCACCTTCTTATCGAGATCGATAATGATGGACTGTTCTTCGCCGTGCATCGCCATGCGGTTGTCGCCAAGCCAGATATGATTCACCTGATCCTTTGCCGGTTGGTTTCGCCCCATCATGGAAAAGGCGTCGGTATGGATGTTCTGTTTGATATAAACCTCGGCGGCAAACGCGGACGTCATCAGAAAACAGACGACAAATATGATCATCAATGTTTTTTTCATTGTTCCTCCTCGAATTATCTGTTTTATCCCCCGGATCTTTGATCCATCCGGGCAAGCGGAATTATAGCGTTTTCAAACCGCAGAATCAATCGAATTATTCCGATACAAACCCGCCCCGGAATAAAATTTCAGCGACAGGAGAAACCGTTGAGCCACCCCGGCATACGCAAGCTCTTTTTATCAACGATTCACGGCTCGATTCTTTGCTTTTCACGGTGCTTCGTCAGCTCTCCCACTTCGTGTTTGTGACGCCAGACCCATTCGTAATAATCCCTTCGTTTCAATCGCGCAGCGGCGGCCTTGTCGCAAATGATTTTCACTAAAGGATGCAGCTGAAGCGCGGAAGCCGGACAGGACGCGGACAACGGTCCTTCTACGGCAAGAGACAGCGGTTCGGCCTTGTGCGGCCCGATGGCGGCCAAAATGATCGCGCGCGCTTCAAGGATAGTCCCGATCCCCATGGTGATGGTAAAACGAGGCCCCGGCTTCCGGTCGAAATTGTCACGCAGCGTCTCTTCTGTCAGCGTCTTGACTCGGGTTCGAGCCTGTAATGAGGATGACGGTTCATTGAATCCAATATGCCCGTCCCTGCCGAGCCCTAAAAGCTGGACATCGATTCCGCCTCGTTCCCGGATCATATTCTCATAACGCTCGCACTCCGTCTCAACATCTTCGGGCTGAGAATCCGGGATATGAATGTTCTTTTCCGGGATATCAACCAAGCTGAAAAATTTCTCCCGCATGTATGAGCGAAAGGTGCGAGGGTCATGCGGAGGCAAGCCCAGGTATTCATCCAGGTTGAAGGTGGTCACCCGGGAAAAACACACCTCGCCTTCCCGGTAAGCCCGAACCAACTCACCGTACACCCCCAGCATGGTTCGACCCGTTGCCAGGCCGAGAACCGCTTCAGGTTTGGAAGCAATCCTTTTCACGATCTCTCGGGAGCATTCCCGGAATACGGCTTCGGGGTCTGAGAAAATAATGATTTCCATTCAGATCTCCTCTATGATTTCTTCAGCGACCCGCCGCGCCGTCTCCGTGCTCTCGGACTCAACGATGATCCGCATAACAGGCTCCGTATTGGACGGACGCACATGAAACCAGAATTTCGGGTAATCGATCCGCAGGCCGTCCGATGTCTCCCGTTTTCCCTTCGGAAATTTGAGCAGAAGCCGAATGAAAATGGCTTTCCGTTTACGGAACGGAACGCTTCGCTTTTCCTTAATCATGCTGTACGCCGGAAGTCGGCGTTTCAGATCGGAGAGTCCGGCTCCCGACTTGGCGAGATGCTCCAACAGCATGACCATCCCGCCGAAACTGTCCCGGCACAGATGCACGTCGGAAATGATGATCCCTCCATTCCCCTCACCTCCGACGGGAGCACCGATCCGCGCCATCATCCGGGTTACATTGATTTCTCCCACCTTGGTCCGGATCAAATCGACTCCCGAATTCCGGGCCACCTCATCGAGGATCCGAGAGGTGGAAAGATTGACCACCACCGGTCCGCGCCGCCGGTGCTGCAGCCAGCCTTCCACGGCCAGGGCCAGAGTATACTCCTCACCGATCGGATCTCCATTTTCATCTACGGCCGCCAGACGGTCCGCATCCGCATCCTGCGCCAATCCGATATCGGCTCCGCTTCTCTTTACAGCTTCCGAGAGCGCGGTCAGATTTTCCGGCAGGGGTTCCGGGCCGCGCGGAAAAGTCCCGGTGATCTCCGTGTTCACTTCTACAACATCCACTCCCAGTTCGGAGAGGAAGCGGGAGACATAGGGAGCCGCCGCTCCACCGCAGGGATCGATCACCGCCTTAAAACCCCGACGCCGAATGGCCGACAGATCGAAGCATTCCTTGATCTTTCTCAGATGAGGCTGAAATCCCCGGTCATCGCTTCTGATGGTCAGCGGATGTTCGACACGTCTGAATTTTCCTTGAAAATAAAAATCCAGCAGTTCCTCGGCTTCATAAGGATATAGAAATCGGCCGTCTCGTTTGATCAGCTTGAGCGCGTTCCATTCCACCGGATTGTGGGAGGCGGTGACGGAAATCGCGCCGTCCAGCCTGTGCTCCCGGGTGTAGATCTGCAGGGACGGAATGGGCAGAATCCCCAGGTCGAGAGGAGACGCTCCGCAGGACAGCAGCCCGGCCGACACCGCGCTTTTCACCATTTCTCCTGACGGTCGGGTGTCTGTAGCCATGGCGATATCGCCTCCCCCGATGTAGGTGGAAAACGCTTCGGCGAATTTGATGATCAGTTGGGGAGTCAGGCTTTGCCCCACGATCCCACGGATTCCGGAAATGCTGATTTTCAGATCGGATGTTCTCATATCCGCACCCGCTCCCTGATTTCGGTTTGGGCCGCTTCGACCGCCGCTTCCGAGCGACCCTCCACGATAATCCTCAGGGTGAATTCCGTTGTGGACGGACGGATGTTGAACCAAACGTCATCACGCTCGATCCTGATCCCGTCGATAATATCCGGATTCTCTTCTGCATAGGCTTCCTCGAGCCTGTCCATAAGGCGATACGTTTCCCAGGGAGGAACATCGATTTTGAGTTTCTTCCTCCAGAAGGTTGGGAAAGGTGCGACAATTTCTTTCAAGCCGCCGCTGCGGGTGGCGAGATCGAGCAGAAGGGAGAGAGAGAGCAGCGCGTCATATCCGTGGGAAAAAGACGAAAGGACGAAGCTTCCGCTGCCCTCTCCGCCGGCCTCCGCTCCCTCCTCTTCCATCGCATGCACGACACCGGACTGTCCCACCTTGCTTCGAATCAATTCGGCGCCGATCCTTTGACAGGCCCAGTCGGCCAGATATGAGGTGGACGTCGTCGTCACGATCTTATGGAGACGTCCCTTCAACGCCAGCAGCGACAAGGGGAAGGTCAGTTCCTCGCTCAAAGCTTTTCCTTCTCCGGTCACGAAAGAAATGCGGCTGGCGTCGGAATTCAATAGGAATCCCAGATCCGCCGCCGTCGCCTTCACCACCGCTTCCACCTGAGTGGCATTCTCCTCATTCGGCTCCGGTGGATGGGGAAACGGACGACCGGGGTGATCGTTGAGCACAATGAGATCCAGATCGAAATATTCCCCGAATCTCTCGAGGCAGGAAGAGGCGGCGCCGTTGCATGGATCCGCCACGACCTTGAAACGGGCTTTGCGGATCCGGGAAACATCCACGATCTCACCCAATGCTTCGAGATAATCTTCCATGGGAAACGCCCCGTGGTTCCGGTGTCCCAGGTCCCGCCAGGCGGCCTTCCGGAAATCCCCCGCTTCATGGATGTTGAAGACCTCGGCCCCCTCGGATGTTTCCAGGTATCGTCCCTCCTCATTGAGAAGGATGACCGCATTCCAGGGAAGCGGGTTATGCCCGGCGGAAACGGCCATGCCGCCGCTGAAAGACTCTCGGGTCATCAGAAACTGAAGCAGCGGAGTCGGGAGGACACCGAAGCAGGTGCAGTCGCAGCCCGCGGCGACGGCTGAAGCCACGGCCGCCATTTCCAGCATGTGCCCGGACGGGCGGCCGTCGCGGCACAAGGCAAGCGTCCCCGAATCGAGAAAGGTGGCGAACGAGGAAGCGAATTGTGAAACCAACTCCACATGGAAAGCATCCGGCACCCTTCCGCGGATCCCTGAAACCGATATCCGGACCTTCTCCTTCACTTTGCCTCCTTTTCCGCGCATTCCCCTGAAGATCGGACGCCCTCCGAAATTCGGACCCCGTTGAAATATACCGCCCGCACCTTCAAATCCTCATCATAGAGAAGGAAGTCGGCTCGCTCTCCGGGTTTGAGTTCAGGCGGTTTGAACCCGATGAATCGTCGTGCGTTCTCCACCGCCATGCCTGTGATCTTTTTGGGGGAGTGCCCCCAAGAAGCCAAGAGCGGCATCTGTTCCGCGACTCCCGTGCCACCTCCCGCCAGCGTACCGTCCCGCATGGTGATGGAACGCCCCCGCCGGTCGACGGACCGCCCCTCAAGTTCCGTAACATGAGCATGGGCGGGAGAGATCATATCCGATGTCAGAGACACTCTTTCATGCGCCCAGCGGAACACCAAGCTCAGGAACTCCCGGCAGTTATGGATGCCGTCCGCGATGATCTCCAGATGCATGTCTTCCAGTAACAATCCCGATCCCAACAAACCGACATCACGATGATGCAGTCCCCGCATGGCGTTGGGGAAATGGGTCATATGGCGCACACCCATTCGGTGGAACGGCAGAAATTCCGCATGACCGGCATCGCTGTGCCCCACAGACGGGATACGCCCTCCTTCCATAGCCTCGCGCACAAGCCGTTCCGATCCCGGTGCTTCCGGAGCAAACGTGAACATCTTCACGGCCTCGATCGATAGGAATCTTTCGATCCGCCCCGCCTCGGCGGCAAAGATATATTTTTCATCCTGAAAACCTCTGCGACGTGGACTGATAAACGGACCTTCCACCCGCAGGAAGGGGAAAATAGTGTCGGGGTGCTTCTCACGATAATCCAGGAATACATCCGAAACACGTTCCCATCGCGCAAGAGAATCATTATCCAGCGTCGGGACAGCGCATCCGACCCCCGAACAGCGCAGCTTGTGTTCCATGCGGAGGAAATCCTTCTCACGAAAACTCAATCCCCATCCACCGTGGATATGCGGATCGCATAGGGGGGGGGTGATATAGGCGGCTGGAGTGACCGGTCCTTTTCGCCCCTCCCGGATCCTTCCGTCCCGCACATGAAATTCACCGTCAACGAAACCGCCATCTTTCCAGATCGCCCCGCTGAAACTTTCAGCTCCCCTTATATTCTTTGTCGTCATGCTGATTCAAAATCCTTTTGTCGACCTGGATATTGTGCTTTCCGCAAAACACGACTCGTTATGTTATTGTCTAATATCGTCATCAGAAATTCAATTCCCCAATCATCACGGTTCCATAACCGCATTGCATAGGATAAATACCATCCGCTATTTGCACGGCATAAACTTTCGCCTTATAATATTCGTCTGTAATATATCAAGGAAAGCGGAGTCTTTCCGCGGGCGGAATCCCGGATCCGGGATTCCGCCCTGATTGCTTTACCTCATCATGCATTCCATGATGAGGAATTCATCATGGAGGCATAATATGTACGACAAACGCTGGCCGCTGATCGCCCTGCTGGGCATCGTCCTTTGTTTGGGAAGCTTCACGTTCGCCCATGCCCAAGCAAAACCCCGGCCGAATCAATTTCAACAGCTTTACCAGGAACTTCCGACGCCCAATGAATACCGGACCGCTTCCGGGGCTCCCGGCCCCAAGTACTGGCAGCAGCAGGCGGATTACGACATCGCCATCGAACTGGACGACGAAACGCACCGGATCGCCGGGACCGAAACCATCACATATCACAACAACTCCCCAAATCCGCTCAGCTATCTCTGGATTCAGTTGGATCAGAACATGCGGGCGCTCGATTCCACGACTCAGAAGATACAGATGGGAAGGATAACCAATCCCATGTATTTCAGCTCCCTGGATAGAATTCACAATGATTTTGAAGGCGGTTTCAATATCGAATACGTCAAGGATGCGAAAGGCCGCAATCTCAAATACACCATTGTCAATACCATGATGAGAGTCGACCTTCCAACCGCTTTGAAACCGAACGCCCAGGTTTCTCTGCGCCTTAAATGGGATTACAACATCAACGACAGCATGCGGCACGGCGGCAGATCCAGTTATGACCTGTACGAAAAGGACGGCAACTGCGTTTATACCATCGCCCAATTCTATCCCCGTATGGCCGTTTACAATGAAACCGAGGGCTGGCAGAACCGGCAGTTCCTCGGCAGCAGCGAATTCGCGGTTCCCTTCGGCAATTTCAAGGTCAGCATCACGGCGCCCGCCGACCATATCATCGGAGCTACCGGCGAGCTGCAGAACAGCCGCGACGTACTCACCTCCAATCAGATCTCCCGCTTGGAAAAGGCGAAAAGCTCAGTCGATGTCCCGGTCATCATCGCAAGTAAGGATGAAGCCGTTAAGAACGAGAAGAAAAAGGAATCGGCCACGAAAACATGGGTATTCAAAGCCGATAACGTGCGTGACTTCGGATTCGCCAGCTCCCGCAAGTTCATATGGGACGCTATGGCCGTCAAATTCGGTTCCCGGACCGTAATGGCCATGTCGTATTATCCCAAAGAGGTCGATTCTCTCTGGAGTCGCTATTCGACCCAGGCCGTGGCGCATGCCCTGAGGGTTTATTCGAAGCACACATTCGATTATCCCTATCCTGCGGCCATTTCCGTTTTCTGGGAACGCGGAGGCGGCATGGAATACCCCATGATCTCCTTTAACGGCGGCAAGCCCGAGGCCGACGGGACCTATTCCCAGCGCACGAAATACAGCATGATCGGCGTTATCATCCACGAGGTCGGACATAACTTCTTCCCCATGATCGTCAATTCCGATGAACGGCAGTGGGGCTGGATGGACGAAGGTCTGAATACCTTCATGGAATACCTTTCAGAGCAGGAATGGGACCGCACGTTCTCCGAAAGGGACGGCACCACCTATTCGGTTATCGACTATATGAAAGGCGACAAGAAACGGATCTCGCCTATCATGACCGATATCGACTCGGTATTCAACGGGGGCGCCAATGCTTACGGTAAAACCTCGACCGGTCTGAATATCCTGCGTGAAACCATCTTGGGCCGTGAATTGTTCGATTACGCGTTCAAGGAATATGCACGCCGCTGGATGTTCAAACACCCGACGCCGGCGGATTTTTTCCGCACCATGGAAGATGCCTCCGGCATCGACTTGGATTGGTTCTGGCGGGGATGGTTTTTCAGAACCGACCACGTCGATCTGGCCTTGGACGAGGTCAAGTGGTACAAGATCAATACCCGCGAGCCGGAATTGAATAAATCCGTTCTGGAAGAACGGTTCAACCGAAAACGGAAGCAGTACATCAGCAACATCCGCAATCGGAAGGATATCGCCGAGACCGCGGTAGAGAAAAACCCCGCCCTCGAGGATTTCTATGACGAACACGACCTGTTTGAAGTCACTCCTCTGGAAAAGAAACAGTACCGCGAATATATCGACTCGCTGACACCGGAAGAAAAGGCTCTGCTCAATACGGAAGTCAACTACTACGAGCTCAGCTTCTCCAATATCGGCGGTATGGTGATGCCCCTGATCCTGGAATTCGAATACACGGACGGTTCCACGGAAGAAATCCGGATTCCCGCGGATATCTGGCGTCGTTACAACGACCGGGTTTTCAAGGTGTTCGCCACCGAGAAGGAACTTCGGCAGGTCACGCTGGATCCCCATCTCGAAACTCCGGATGTGGATTATCGCAACAACGTCCGCACGGTCGTCGCCGGCCCGGACTATTTTGAGGTCACGAGACGGCCGCCGCGGAGGAAGCCGGTTCCCAACCTGATGCAGAAAGTCAAAAAATAGGAAATAGATGTATTTATGGAAAGGGACGATAGTGGAATCAATAAATCATGGCCCTGCCTATTATCGATTAATCATGGATTAAGAGATAATTAATGCAAATGCCGTTAACTTGATTTCCAATTATCGTCCCTTTCCACCCTCCGGGCAAAATGTTCCTTATTATTCGGGTGGGGCGGGTCGGCCTCACCATGTCGGCTTCGTCCCGGTCCGATCGATGTAGAAAACGACGCCTCACGAACCGTTTCCTCACCACCGCGGCAATCTTGAACCGTAGCCAACCCGCCCACCCTGACACTATGGAAAACACCGTACGCACCGCCTTCAGAACCTGGATGAGACATACGGCCCTCATATTAAGGTATTTTCAGGGCTAAATCCCATCAGTAATAGGACATCTTCAAGCACCAAAGCCAGGATAAGGCGGTGTGAGATGAGGAGTGCCATACGTGGCCAACCCGCCCGCCCTCGCATTAAGGTATTTTCAGGCCAAATCCCTCAAAATAAACACCTTCAACAATATGACGGCTCTCAGCACCAAAGCCAGGATAAGGCGGTGTGAGATGAGGAGTGCCATACGTGGCCAACCCGCCCGCCCTCGTATTAAGGTATTTTCAGGCCAAATCCCTCAAAATAAACACCTT
>Ga0180432_10001475_pt1 | contig 37190 bp, 31 predicted proteins | sample SS_ome_10_FD_132414 | JGI IMG/M metagenome (GOLD analysis project Ga0180432, IMG submission 132414) | Hypersaline lake sediment archaeal communities from the Salton Sea, California, USA - SS_1_MS_2 metaG | ecosystem: Environmental > Aquatic > Non-marine Saline and Alkaline > Hypersaline >... | reverse complement strand
CGCAGAGTCGCTGCACACCGCATCTTCAAACGACTACTTGAAAGAACGAAGCCCCTTCTTCTTTCCAAGTAGTGGGGCAGTTTAGCTGAGCACAGACGGGTCAATTCACGTGAGCGTCATCGTTCCGAGTCACCGGTGACCGTCCGGTCGGTCCACGTCCGTGCTCTGAAGACCTGGCTACTTCTTCGGACTCGCCTTTTTCGTTCGGGCCGGTTGGCTCTGTGTCGCCTTGTCGAGCATCTCTGCTGTCTTGTCCCGACCCTTCGCTTTGGCAATGTCAAGCGGTGTATTCCCTTGGCTGTCCTTGATGATCGGGTTAGCACCCTTGTCGAGGAGGACCTTGACCAACGCATCTTTGCCCCTCTCCGCAGCGAGATGCAACGGCGTGGCGCCGTGCTTGTCCTGGGCGTTGACCTCGGCACCGTGGTCGAGGAGGAACCTGGCCATTGTGGGCGTCGGCAAGCTGTGCAGCGGCGTCCGTTGCAGGTCGTTGCGCGCGTTGACGTCCGCGTCATGCTCGACCAGGATCTTAACGGCAACCGAGGCACTGCACCCGACCGCCTCGTGTAAGGGCGTCCTGCCGTCTTTGGCGGCAACATTGACTTTCGCGCCCTTTTCGATAAACAGAGCCGTGAGTTGCTGATCGGCAGTCAGATACGAGCGGGCGACCACAAACAACGGAGTCCAGCCCTTGTCGTCGGTGGCGTTGATGTCCAGTCTGTGCTCAAGCAACAGCAGCGTCGTAGCCTTGCGACCGTGGTTCACTACGTCGAACAGGGCATTGCGACCAGCCTTGTCCTTGGCCTTAGGATCGGCGCCCTTTTCGATAAGCAACCCGGTCGCCTTGGCGGTGGCCCCATGCAGGGGCGTCTTGCCTTGCTCATCGACGGCGTTGACGTCGGCCCCCTTGGCCAGTAGGAGTGGGACGATGTCGTCGGCGTCGGTGGTCGCCGCAGCCAAGTGCAACGGGGTCCGGCCCTCCTTGTTTTTCGCATTGACCTTAGCGCCCCTCGACAGCAGGAGTTCCACGGTCTCCTTCGGTCGGCTGGTGGCTGCCCAATGCAACGGCGTGCAGCCGATTCTGTCCGTGACGTTGACCTTGGCGCCGTTGTCGAGCAGTAGTGCTGCGATTGCCTGATCCTTGTAGAGACATGCGAGGTGCAGCGGCGTTCGCTCGTCGTGGTCGGTGGCGTTCACGTCGGCGCCTTCGGCCAGCAGCTTGGCGACGAGGCCCTTGTCCCTATTCTTGACGGCCTCGTGAAGGGACTCGGGCTCCTCAGCGCCGAGAGCATTCACGGCCAGCACAGCAACGACGGCCACCGTGCAGATGCGGCACATGTATCGCTGGGTCGTCACGGCTCAACTCCTCCTCTCTTCGTTTGTCGGTTCTGGTGAGCAGGTGCCTGATTTCGGGACAGGCGATCTGAGCCCCAACACCCTACGCTATTTCCGGCGCGTTCCCTTCCCCTCCAAGTCCAGGCAAACCTTGCCGTCTTTGTCTTTCACAACTGCGCTCCACTGGAAATGGTCATCGTCAACGAAGTGCCACTTGCTCGTAGACACGGTGCCGTCTCCTTGGTCATTCCTCCAGTCAATCGTTCGTGATGTGGCATTCCATTTCCCACAGTTGTCACCCTTCGGGAAAGCCCCCATCGAATCATACATCCAGAGGCGGTAGACCTTCTCCTTCGCATCGTACGTGGCAACCGCAAGGAATTCGTAGTCGCCGGCACTGTACGTACTCCGGATGAATCGCCCTTTCAGAATGGGTTGGGTCACTACCACGCATTCCAGGTGCGCCCCTTCGGGCGTCCACGCGGCGGGCTTGACTGTCATTTCGGAGTCCCACGTTCCTATTCGAGCCTTGAGTTGCTTCAAGTCGTAAGGTTCGTCTTGTGCCACGCCATAACAGGTAGTCAACGTAAGAACGCCAATGATAGTCCAGATGGTTGCTGTTATGCGCATGGCATTTCCCCGGGCTTAGACGGTTGAGGTGGTCGTGTCAGAATAACAGGGATCAATGCGTCGGACAAGCTGGGGCCATCACCCTACACGGCAACCTACTTGAGGCAGTCCCCAAGACCACATATAATACCCAACCGTATTCGGGCACCGTTTATGGCGCAAGAGCGAATATACACCAACGACGGCCTGACCCTCTAGGTCTGGCCACTCACGCAAAACGTACTGAGTTTGTCATGCTGCTCAAAGAACACGGAGCCAAGCAATGAAACGACACTTCCCTGTAATCCTCCTTGTCGCCGGAATCGGAATGAGCTTTGCCGGCTGTGGAAAGGAGACCTCGAAGACCGTGGAAACCGCTAGTCGGCAGGACGCAGAGCCGATCGAGCAGGAGAAACAAGAGCCTCCAGCCACGATCCCGCCCGCCGCCCCCGACGAACCTCAGGAACCCGCGAAGCCTGCCACAGCCGAAGACCCTGAGGTAACACAGCTCATCGCGCAGTTGTCCGATGAGTCGGCTGCCGCGCGTGCCGAGGCAGCCTATCGGCTGGGCAAGATGCCGGACAGGGCGATCCCGGCCATCTCGGAGCTAGTGAAGCTGTTGAGCCACAACGACAACATCCAGTTGCAGGCAACGGGCAACCGAACGTCTGCTGGCAAGGAGGCTTCCAAAGCATTAGGGGCCATCGGTGAACCAGCGATTGAACCGTTGATAAAATCCTTGCCCCAGCACAGTGCGCCACTCAAGCATAATGCCGCCCATGCACTTGCAGAGATCGGTGAACCTGCCATTACCCCGCTTGTCGGACTACTGGCCACGAAGGATGGCTGGGTCCAAGACGGCGCAAGTATTGCTCTCAAGGAGATCGGAGAAGTTACAGTCGATCCTCTGATTACGGCCTTGAAAGACCCGAACAGCTACGATCTTCGCGTCGGAGCCGCTCGTGCTCTTGGTGAAGTCGGCAGCGAACGGGCCGTCGATCCGCTTATTGCGGCGACCAAGGACGAGTCCCGACTGGTCCGAATCGCCGCTATCTGCGCGTTGGGGTCGATAAAATCTCCCCGCGCGGTAGGACCGTTGACTGTGCTCCTGAAAGAAGACGGCGAAGATACCGTGAGGAACAGTGCCGCCAGGATCTTGGGGGAAATCAATGACAAGCAGGCTATCGGTCCCCTGATTGAAGCCCTGAAGGACAAAGACGATTATGTACGCGGAAACGCCGCAGAGGCCCTGGGGAAGCTGGGTGCTACCGATGCCGTAGAGCCTATACTTCCTCTGCTGAAGGACCCGGAGACTGAGGCACGCGAGTCGGCTTATGTGGCACTTGGCCTGTTGAGGGACAAACGGGCGGTGCAACCGTTGACCGAAGCGATGCAAAACGAGAAGCGTGAGCGTCTTCGGCGAGCCATTGTCGTATCCCTTGGCCAGCTCAAAGATGCACAAGCCGTTGAGGTGCTGACCAAGGCCCTCAAGGGCGAGCAGGACTACGTAATCCGGGGCAGCGCGGCAGAGGCCCTCGGCGAAATCGCCGACCCGCAGGCCATCATCCCCCTTGTTGAAACCCTCAAGACTTGCAAGGACCATTACGTTACCAGCCGAGCGGCAACGGCCTTACAGAAGATCGGAAAACCAGCCGCTGAGCCGCTTATCCTCCTCTTGCAGGATGATGCGTTCGAGAAAATGGAGAGTGTAGACCAATACGTGATTCGCCGTGCTCTCGACGAGATCACTGGGGTCCGGTGCAGCAACGTCACGGAACGGATCGAATGGTGGGAAAAGAACAAAGCCAGATTCCAGAGCCCCTGAAAAGTGACTACCTATGCTTAAGTGTCAATTTTGCAGCCATCGGAACCCTAGCGCTGCCGACGTCTGCGAAGAGTGCGGTGCGAGTATCCTCGACCGAGATCGCAAACCGACCGTGGATCTCGGAGACGATACGCCGGAGCGAATACTCAACTTCGTCGTCGATGCGTTCCAGCGCGAACAGGGGATTGATCTACGCGCAGACGCAACCGTCTTGCCTCGGCTAGAGGCAGCGTGTGAGAAAGCAGCAACAGAACTCCAATCGGCGGAATCGACTGAGATCAATCTCCCGTTCATTGCCGCCGACGCTACGGGACCGAAACACCTGAACATCAGCATCACCCGGTCCCAGTTCCAGTTCCAGCACGCTCGTTCCGAGAGCGACCAGGTCCTCGATCTGCTGCGTAGCGGGCAGAAGATTGCTGCGGTCAAGCTCTATCGCGAACAGTACGGTGTCGGACTCAAAGAGGCCAAGGACGCCGTGGAAGACCTTGGACGACGGAACAACATTGCGAGCGGCGGCGGGGGCTGCGCGAGCGTGCTGGTCTTGCTCTTGGTGTCTTTGGGCGCAGTGATCTCTTGGGTTCTTTAGAGTCAGTTGACTGCCGCACCACAATGGTCGAACGGCAGGCACAGCATCCTCCTGCTTGACACTCCAACACTTCCTTCACACAATAGTTCGTATCCCCGCTCCGAAATGCCGTACGCCCAATGAACGGCGATCAGGCATATTCCTGAGCCCCACGTAGAGCTAGGAGGAAACGATGACTAAGTCTTCCCTACTTAGGCGCGCACTTGCCATTACGGTTATCGCGGCTCTTGTCCCATCCGCCGGCTACGCAGACCCGATACACGACGCCGCCAAGAAAGGGGACACGGCGAAGGTGAAGGAACTCATCGACGCGGGCGTGGACGTGAACGCTCAAGATGACCAGAAACAGGCTCCTCTCAACTACGCGGCGTACAACCAGAAAGAAGTAGTCAAGTTATTGATCGCGAACGGAGCGGACGTGAACCTCAAGGGCCAGAACTCGGACACACCTCTGCACAAGGCAGCCGACTGGGGAAACGTCGAAACGGGGCTATTGCTGATCGAGGCTGGTGCTGATCTGGAAGCAACAAACTGGTGCGGGCGAACCCCGCTTCACAGGACTGCCGACATGGGCAAGCCTGAAATGGTCAAGCTGCTCCTGGAAAAAGGTGCTAAGGTCAACGCACGGGACAACGACCAGTACACACCCTTGCACCTCGCCGCTGCTCGTGGTTGGGTCGACGTGACCAAGATCCTGCTTGACAACGGTGCGGAAATCAACGCCGTGGCCGAATACAAGAGGACACCACTACATCAAGCAGCGGATGCGTTCTACACAGGCGCGAAGTACGGGGATGTCATCAAACTTCTGATCGCCAAAGGCGCGGACCTGAAAGCCACGAATGACAAGGGCGAGACGCCGTTGGACGCTACCAGAAGGAGGAAGAAACCGAAACTCGCGGCTATTCTTGAGAACTCCGAGAAACAGCCCGCCCCCAAGGTAGAGCAGCCCGAGAAAACGAACACGCAAGAGTCGGTGACGAGGACTTGGACCTCCCACACAGGAAGCACGATCGAGGCGCAGCTGGTTAATGTGAAGGGTGACACGGTATCGCTGAAGACCGTCGCAGGAAAAACGCTACGAGTGAACCGCTCGGCGCTTTCTAAAAAAGACCAACAATACATCGACGATGTGTCGGCGTCGTTCGCGTCTCCGGCACGCGGTGGACAGGTGAAGTCCTCTGCCGAGAACATAGTCAACTCCGCACCCCGAGAGGAAAAATGGATGGATCTTACGGCATTCGATCCCCAATTCGAGTCGGCATCCGACACGGGAATGAACGATGTCACCAAGCTCGACGACTGGGCGAGGGGTTTGATACGCGAATCCGGAATTGTCGACAAATGCTCGAAGTGGATATATTGTCACCCGAACAAGGGAAGCGATGGTGTGGTGGTAGTGAAGGTGCCAAAGCCTGTCCGGCAATTCCGATCGCGAATTGCGATAGGTCGGACTCAAGGGAGAGGGGATGCGGTCTTCGTGCTGCTTGCAGACGGCAAGGAGGTATTCCGCAGTGAAAGTATGGTCGGGGGCCAGTCGCCGAAGGAAGTCAATTTGACATTTGCACCGTGCCGGGAACTGAGATTGGTATCGGACCGGAACGGTAGCTGGACTCACGATCTGTGTATTTGGCTTGAACCGATGGTGAGGTAGGCATGCGTTCGTCAAGATCGGATTCCAAGTCTTGGGTCGGTCCTCTACTCCACAAGGAAATCCGCAGATAAAGGAGGACACGAAATGAGACGCTTCGCCGCAACCTGGGCGATGACAATTCCGATATTCGGATGTTCGCGGCACAAGCGCTGGAACTCTGCCAGGATAGTTCTTTGGTGGACGACATCCGTCAAGCTCGAAGCCGAACATCGGACGAGACCGAAATCGAAGTGTTTGACGAAGTGATTCGTAATCTAGCACAATGACTTCGCTGAGCAAAGGAGATTGATCCAATGAAGACCAGCGTGGCAACAGACACGGCGACAATCGTGATCTTCGACACCGACTGCCTGAAGCACAAGCTGGAAGACGATTGCGATTGGTGGTCAGCACCGGTGAACGAAGTCCCGGAAATCAACAACGGGAATATCCTGTTTCTCGACGTCGGCGCAGACGGAACGTATGAGGTTGAGACGGTCGATGAACTCCCGGCAAACGCCGAGCCGGTTGTTGAAGCGAATCTACGGAATGAGAGTGGACGCTTCTTCATTGGGCCGGGCGAGGACACCACAGGTGAGGGATTGGAGCCAACAGCCGAATATGGCAGCGTTTTCATAGAAGTCCCTGCTGGCCCCTACAACGTCCGAGCGTGCCTGGTCGACGACAGCCGGGTTCTGCTCCGTCTCACTCGGATCGACGAGTTCATCCGCAATACGTTCACAGGAAGCCCAACAATCGCATGAAACTTATGTAATTTCGTTGCGGCTCCACCGACGTTGGAGAGATACAGCGATGTTGAGGTCGAGGAACCATAGGCTCAAGACCATGGAGTTACAAAATGAAGAATCCAGTCACAGCCGATGATTTGATTGCACTACTGGACCAAGCACTGGACAGTCCCACAGTCCAAGGAATCATGGATCGACTTGGACCGTGGGAGGAGGGCGAGAAAGGCAGGGACGATGAAAAGATGTTTTTCAAGCGTGCTGCCCACGGAATTGATTTGGTGTTCTGCAACGACATTCTGGAAGCAATTCACCTCTACTCCGACATCGGTCTCGGTCGTCAGCAGGAGGGTTACTCTCAGTATTCGTTTGAGCTACCGGATGGCTTTGTGTTCGGGGAGCCAAAGAGTGGCATTGCCGACCGACTCGGTAAACCAGCGATTGGCTCGGGAGTCTATTGGGGAATCTATCGTTTCGATGACCATGCTGTTCGCGTGGGCTATACTGGCGACGTTCTTAGTCATTTGAATGTTCTATCCCTAAATAGTGACATACTCACGGATGGCTAGGCGGCAGACGGTTGGGTAGTGGCAGAAAGCAACAGTAGAAATGCCCCAGCAAATCAAATATCATAGCGCCATCTTCAGTCTGCTCGAAGTCGAGCCCGAAGTCTCTGCGCAGCGTCTGGAATTGCTCGCCGCTCGTGAATCGCACTGCGGAATCAAGTTTCCGGCATCAATACGCGAGTGGTTCTCAATCGCCGATGCCGAATCTCTGTTCCACGAAAGGACAAACGAGGACCACTTGCAGGAACTCAAGGAACTCGGCGATCCGCACGAAAACTCGCAAGGTTACATGCGAGTTGCCACCGAAAACCAAGCGGTTGTCGCGTGGTTCGCCAAACTTGATGATTCGGACGATCCGCCGGTATTTCACAACAACGATGAATGGGATGAAGACTTATCGACGATAGACTGGGAGCTATACGCAAAGACATTCACGAATTTCATTTACGATATGCTCTCGCAACACCATTTTGGCGGATGGGATACCGGTGCTTGCCTCGAAGGCACGGCGCCAATTCCCGACGAATCGACAATTCAAGCGTTGCGAGCTGAATACTCGGAAGGTCCGCTCTCGCATTATCCTGATTTTCGTGTGTGGCGATTCTTCGACTCGCGCGGTCAGATCAGGATTGCTGCAAACACGCCGGAGCTTCTATCGAGTAATCGTGCTGATTGGTGGATTGAGGCTCGCTCGCTTGACCTTCTTCCTGAATTGCTGTCCTCGGTGTGGAACGTGCCCGGAATCGCATCCCTTGAACCGGGCGGTTATTCTCCTGAAATCCGCAGCGCTGGCGCGAAGGTGCTAGAAGCCTTCAAGCGTAAGGAGACGTGACATGCGCTGCATCCGGCTGGCAGGTTCTGACATACGCATGGACTGTCACGACACGGAAGGCAGCCGAGAGTCAGGCCGATTATTCTACAGAATTTGATGACATGAAACCGATAAAGGTCCGATTTCTCGGCAGGCAAGAGATACGAATGGGATCGCCCTATTCCGTGTGCAGGGCATCTCTGAGCGGTGATTGGGTGCCGCGATTGACGGATGACGGCGAAGGCTTCCAGGACATAAAGGCTTGGTCCCCAGATAGCCAGTTTCTCGCGTTGATCCGGTGGAACATCAGCTCATCGAACGAGCCAGGCTTCAACATCATTGTAGTCTCCCTGTCGGATCAGACAATCCAACAGTCGCGCAGGCGGAAAGGGTGTTGCCGCAGCCTCGCGTGGGAGGGCGGCAAGTTTGTCTACACTGCCTTTACAGAAGCTCGTGGGAGTTTCATACCATCTCGATACGGTCCCAAGTCGCGCAGTTAGTCCTGCCGATTTGGTGTCGATCGGCAATGTGTTATATTGTTCCGCATAACACCAATACCCCAAACGAGTTATTTTGTCGGAAGTGATTTCTTTCAAACGCCTTCTGCGGCTGCAATTAAGGTTGCCCTGGGTGTTAGACTGCAAATCGAGCGCCTTTTGGGGTGTTATGCGGAACAAGCGAGTTAAGGTTCGCCCTAAGCAAACACCTCAGCCGAGGGGCATGAAGATTGTTGGAGTGCCATGTCGGAAGCAGCCTATCCAAGAGTTGGCGCCGATGAAAGAGGACCGTGGCGCGTGGATCGTCCAGGAACGCGAACGGACATCCCATGGTCAGAGGTTACTAGAATCACTGCTGGGAAAGTAGACTGCATCACCGAAACTAAATACTTGAGGTAGATCACGAATCCGGGCACTTTCTTGAGTTTTACGACAACTGGGACGGATTCGACGAACTCGTGGCAGGAATAATAGCACACATGGAAGGGGTCGGAAGTCGGTGGGTGGACACCGTAGATGCACTGGGACCACGCGACCCTTCCGTTGTAATATGGACGAGAAAGGAACCGTAGGGCGAACCAGGATTCGGACTCGGACGGCTAACGCCGCCGGGCAAATAGGACGTTCGCCCTTGGAGTAAGAAAGTGGTCGAGTGGGTAAATAGGCATCATGGAACTACGAGGAAAGAGATTCAAAGGCCAAACGATCGACAGTTCACCAGAGGACCACAGTGGGCATCGGTTTCTCGATTGTGTATTCAGCGGTGGCGCGCTGGGGATGAAGACACGTCGTCCTGAGGAACGACTTGTCATCCAGAATATCAGCGCGATCAACTGCACCGTGGATACAGTGACGGTTGGCCCCGTTGTATTTGAGAATCTCCAGATTGAGAACCTGAAGACAACACAGCACTTGTGGTTGCCCGGTTGTGCGTTCAAACGCTGCGTGCTTAAAGGGAAGATTGGGGAAGTCCTGCAATTCGATAGAGCCGACCCAGTAGCCCCTCGTTCCGACTTGTTCAATCGGCAGTTTATTGAAGATAATGAACGCATCCACTCTGGCACTGCTTGGTCTTTGGATATTTCGGAAGCAGAATTTGATGATTTCGACCTTCGTGGAGTTCCAGGAGAGACAGTAAGGATAAACTCAACAAACCAAACACGAGTCGATTTTGTGAAGGCATTGCAGGCTCAAGAATCAGGAGCATTTATCGAGATAGATGGATTTCCCAAGATGGTTATGGAGAATGGATTGAAGCGGCGCAAAGAATCACAATACAATTTTGTACTTGTAACAAATCCGTCGTCCTCCGATTACAGGGACATGATGGGGCTTTTCGATTGGTTGGCGAAGAACGATCTCTGCTTTGGCTAGCGGTTTGTATTGATCCCGAAAATCAAGTGCCATAAGGGCGAACCAACGGATAGAGACGGACCAGCTAAGCTGGCCGCTGCCCTCAACTTTTCACAATGCGGTGCAATTATGCGGGAAGCCGAAAGAACACCGAAACCGAGGCTGCGCTGGTATCAGTATAGGCTGGCGCACCTGTTTGTCTTCGTGAACATTTGTGCTATTCCGTGTAGTTGCTTCGCGTGCAGGATGGCGAGGGCGAAGCGGCAGCGGGAGCTGGTGGAGGCTATTCGGGAGGCAGGCGGGTAACCTGGCCGATCATCCGATTCACGGCATCCTATCTACGGACATCACAATGGCCGCTTTCTTCACGGAACTGTTCCGCATCGACCCGTCCGATGCCGAGTCGCTGCTTGATCCAGAACTCGAACGCGATTCTGAATCGTCCCTGTGGCTCCGGAATCTTGGCGACCTTGAGCTGGTTGGGCTGTGGGAATCGCTCCCGAATGCTCAACCGGATGGCACACTGATGGCCGACGTTTTGTCCGATCCTGAATCCGAAAAACTCGTCTTCAGCCTGCCAGACAACTTCGTCAGTTCGATTGAGTCGGTCAGTGATGACCAAGTTGATATGATTGTTGAAAAGTGGTCAGAAATGGAAGAACTTTCTGGTTGGGAACTGTCAGAGTTGGCTCAAGTGGTCCGTGACGTGAGATCGCTTGTTCGGGAAGCAAGGGCGAATAAGCAGATAGTCGTCCAGCTCGCCGAAATGTGACACTGGCTGCCGTACCGTTGCCAGAATTCGCTGACTACACCATCACTCGCTATGCGGCCTTGCAGCGGGCGACCTGATACGTAAGAAGAAGCCCGTTGATCGTCCGCGCGAGACACTCGCAGGATGAAAGCCGGCCCCGTTACCCCGCCCCACAAGCGGGGCGGGGTATGGAGAGCGTGTTAGCCGCCGTTAATAACTTGGGCAGCCAACAGCCCCACAATGACAGCTCCTCCCAATACGAAAAGTCCAATGTAATCCTGATATAGCCAGGCGTTGAGAACACCGAAGACAATCAGGGCCGCAACGAGGAGCCCGATCCCGGAACGGGAAGAATCATACGTCATTTGCTACTCCATTTCTAAGGATGCGTGTTGTATGCTAGGCAAGTAGAACGTCACAGATATAGCTGTGTCGCATTGACGCAGCCGCCCTCCATGTCGTGACGACGGCTTCGAGCGACTCGGCCAAATCGTCTTCACAAGCAAAGTGAGAAGGAGAACAACTATGCGTGATCGTAGAAGGTCCTGGATTTCACTCGGTATTGCGGTGGGGATAGTCATCGCGATCGGATTCGGTTTTGCAGCCTCACAGGACGGAGCTGACTCCCACGCCAAAACGCCCAGAACTTCGGCCAACCATGCCGCCGAGCACATGTGGAAGGTTACCACGGAGGAGCAATCCTACGCCCCGGGGTCGCATAGCGAGCCACCCAACGACGGGAAGCTGCGAATCCTGGTCTTTGGAGCCCACCCCGACGATTGCGAGCACAAGGTCGGCGGCACGGCGGCGCTCTGGGCCGACCTGGGGCACCATGTGAAATTCGTCTCGCTGACCAATGGCGATGCGGGACACTGGCACATGGCCGGCGGCCCGCTGGCTAGGCGTCGCCTGTTCGAGGCAGAGAAGGCGGCCAAGATCCTAGGCGTCGAAGCCACCGAACTGCTTGACATCCACGACGGCGAGCTGATGCCCACGCTGGAAAACCGCAAGACGCTCGTGCGGCTGATCCGCGAGTGGCAGCCCGACATCATCCTGTCGCACCGACCGTATGACTGGTCCCATCCGGACCACCATCACACCGGCGAACTGGTGCGCGATGCGCAGTCGAGTTCCGGCCCAAAGAATTTCTGTCCACTGGCTCCTCGCATGCGGCGATCCCTGCGAGCCGTCGCTTGGTACTACGATCCGTACGAGCGTCCGATGCCTTTTGTGCCGGATTTGGTGATAGCCATTGACGACGTGGTCGGTCAAAAGGCGCATGCCTTGCTGTCGATGGAGACGCAGTTGATCGAAAGGGGAACTGGCGGCAGTGCGGCGTTTCTTCCCGAGGAGGCCGCCGAGAGAGAAACCCTCCGCATGAAACGTAAGGAATGGGTGAAGAAGCAGTGGAGCGACGTGGCGGATCGCTATCGTGATAAGCTCATCGAACTCTATGGAGAAGAGAAGGGAAGCAAGGTACGGTATGCCGAGGCGTTCCAGCTTTCCGAGCTTCGCCGTCCACCTACTCCGGAGCAGTTCCGGCGCCTATTTCCATTCTTCTCGGACAATAAGTAGGGATCTGCCTTGGGTACGGGACGGATCTGAATGACTGGACTTTCACCGCGCAGAACAAAGGTGCCGTATGTGTCTATCCCGCTACGCCGAAGTGATCGCCCTGGTGGTTGGCCTCAACTCAGCATTGATCGCCGTGGCCGGCGAGCCCGATCGACCCAAGAGCCTGGACGACGTGTACGCTCCCGTCGTAGTCGGGACGCCGCCGGTCAACGCATTCAACGGCCTGTTCCAATGTCCTGACGGCGAGATCCGGCACTACGGCGACGACGGGTTCCTTTTCAGCAAGGACCACGGTCTGACGTGGAAATGGCGCCGGCTCGGCGAGGTCGATGCCTCGGGCAAGGCCGCCGGCGGTGGGCGACCGCTCGGGATGAATCCCAAGACGGGCACCTGCCTGCGCATGGTCGGCAATCCGGACGGCGTTTTCATTCACCGTTCGACGGATGGTCCCGATGGGAAGTATAAGGTTCAGAAGATCGACCCACGACGTCTTATCATGGTCCGACCGCCGTACTTTCTGAAATCGCGAGATCGGGTCCTGTTCGCCGGTCACGGGGGCCGACCTCTCCGCATCACGGTCTTCCGTTCCGATGACGACGGTCTGAGTTGGGCTAAGACGGATCTGCCCGCAGGCCCTGCCTTCGAGGTCAAGCCGCCACACAAGGGGCCACGATGGGAGAACTGGTGTGTCGAACCGACGATCCTCGAACTCAAGGACGGGCGGCTTTGGATGCTTGCCCGCACGTCGCGTGACAACCACCACGAGTGCTTTTCTAACGACGGCGGCGAAACCTGGTCGGCCTGGAAGCCCTCGCGGTTCTACGGCACGCTGACGATGCCGACCCTCTACCGGTTGACCGATGGGCGCATCCTCCTGTTCTGGTGCAACACAACACCGTTACCCGAGGTCGATCGCACAGACGATCCGATCCGCGAGAGCGCGAAGAACGGGCGGTGGGAGGACGTCTTCACGAATCGCGACGCCTGCCACGTCGCCATCTCCGAGGACGACGGGAAGACGTGGATCGGCTTCCGCGAGATGCGTCTCAATCCGCTACGGAACGAAGGGGACCTGAATAAGAGGGCAAAACACGACTTCAGTGTCCATCAGCCTCAGGCCATGGAACTGCCCGATGGCAAGGTACTCGTCGCCCATGGCCAGGACGAAGAAGTCCGCGCCCTGGTACTGTTGGACCCGAAGTGGCTTTACGAACCTCGTCGCCGTTCCACGTTCGAGCACGGTTTGGACGACTGGTCGACGCACAAGTACATCAAAGGCATCGTCGGCAACTGCGCGTACAATCGCGTTCCCGGTCCTCGGCTGATTCCACATCCCGACAAGCCGGATGCCAAGGTGCTGCCGATCCGCCACCCGATAGACCCCCGGTTGGTGTTCGGCAAGGACGGCGCCGTCTGGAACTTCCCAGTGGCTCGGAAGGGTAGCTTCATCACGAGAATCAAACTTGAACCTGGCGGCGGTGGTGGGCGGATCTGCCTTGTCGATCGGTGGTTCAACCCGACCGATCCGGTTGTGCAGGACTACGCGATGTACGTCCTGGAGATCGACGGCGTCGGGCGGATCGACGACGGAGTGAACCTGACCCCTGGACGCTGGCACGAGCTACAGTTCGACTGGGAGGATTCGGAGTCCTCGAAGTGCAGGCTTTCGATCGACGGCAAGCCGACCAAATGCAAGCTGCCGCTCGTCCGCCCCAGCGTCAACGGGATCAGCTACGTTCACTTTCAGGCGTTGTCGGATGAGGAAGACGAGAAGGGGTTCCTGATCGAATCGGTGGAGGGTGGGAGGTAGTTCGGGGCATTACATTGCGGTTTGCCGTAACTCGTCTGGTCCGGAGACGTTGAATAGGGCGTAGAACTCCGCAAATCTCCTCTTTGTAGGCCCCAATCCCCGTTCGTTTCGGGTCGTTGTACACCCCCAAGTAGCGACATATAATGACATTTCTCGGACTGGGCATCTTTGCCCAGTGTAGATGCGAATCCGTTGCTATTACGTTGGGGGCCGATCAAATGACCAGCCGAATCTTCTTCACGGCAACAGTTTTCACGCACGCAGACAGCCTGGGGCAGAGGGACCTCCACCGTCCGTTTCTCGCTGCACGCTACTCGTTGCTCGGGTTCGTTGCGATGCTCATCTGCACCTTTTCCGCTTTGGCACAAGCCCAGCCGACTCGCCAACAACTGGATGCACTGTATCGACGCATTGAAGCGGACAAAGGACTGAGCATCGCCGACAAGTACGAGGCCAAGATGCAGGTTCTGAAGTCCACGCTGGATGCCGGCAATGCGTACACCGAGGTCTTTGACAAGGTTCAGAAGTACAGCCTGATTGCCGGTGACGCCGGCGGAATGCTGCGGCCCGAGACAGCAGATGCTCTATACAAATTCAGCGAACGCCTAGAAACGGCCAACAAGAACGAGGTGTTCGAGAAGTTCGGCAACGTCGTCAGGGCGGAGGGATACGTTTCGGACGCCGTCAATCTGGTCTCCGATATTGACAAGATTAACCGCGATACCAATCTTCCTTCCTCCGCGAAGCGTAGCCTCAAGGCGCTTCGTGCAGCGGGTGAAGCCATGGAGAAAGCATCGTGGGTGCCGCTGGCGGGGCCGGTCTTGGAAACGTATGGCAAATGCACGAAGGAACTGACCAACGCAGTGAGTAAGACGGCGGAGAACATCACCAAATTGAAGGGGGGCGGCTTCTCACTAGTCGAAGAGAAGGAAACCCTGGCGGGCCTGGAGGACGGTTTCTATCGGCGGACACCCCTTTTCGACAAAGGGATTCCGGTGGTGCGCGAGTTCATCAACGAGACCGGCAAGGAACGGGTTTACCTCCAGGTGGAACCCGGACGTTGGACCGAGGTGACCAAGCGGTTCGACTATGACCAGGTCGAAACCATCGTTGCCGACTACAATTTTCTCCACGACGGGGGCAAGCCGACGCCAAAGGAAATTGTCCATTATCTGACCCGCCCGGAGTCGCGTAAGGATCTGGCAAGCCAAGCCCTCGATCATGCCGACTTGCGGATCAAGCAGGCAATGCACAAGGAGGTCGCGCCGAAAATGAAGTTCGGGGCTTTCCTCGACGCCAAAGAGGCCTTGGAGGAGAAGATCGAGGACCTCGGGCTTGTCATCCCTCCCGGATCGGCCAGCTTTCGGGAAATTCTGAAGGCGGAAATCCAGAAGCCGGGCGCATATGATGTGGAGTTCCGGCGGATCGCGCTGAACACGACCCCGTATGCCCGAGAATACTTGCGCTACAAGGGGATCACCGATCCCGACAAGATGTCTCTCGACAAGCTGCGTGATCTGCTAGAGGGGTATCGTTCGGGAAGCCAAAGCAAATTCGTCAAATGGATGGCAAAGAACGCAGGCGATGACCCTTTCCAAGGAGTCCGGTCTGGGGGGATCAGCAGCAGGGAACCGGTTGGCGGGACTGAGGACGAGTCTAAGAAGAAGGAACGTGAGGAAGCTACTAAGAAACTGGAAGCACGGGCAAAGAAACTTACTGCGGAGGGTTTCCCTGAAAAGACGGCGGAAGAACGCGACAAGGAATCAAAGCCAATCATACCGGAGGATTGCACGATTCAGGTGGCCACCGCCTACGGCAAGAACACCGATACTCAGACCTACTTCGTTCGTAGTGGAAAAGTAACCGGCACTGCACCCGATCTGAAGAGTCCGGATCGGTCAGGGAAGGACTACCGTATCGAGGGTCCAGAATTTGCCAGACGATTTGAGGGCAGCCTCCACGGTAACGTCATCAGGGGCATCTGGCATGAAGAGGCGAACGGGCATCAAAGCTGGCATTATAACCGTGGGCGACTCGGTCTGCACACCATCGAGCAACGCAAGAGGCAACGTAAGACCGAGATCGTTCTCCACTTGGATCACACCTGCACGATCACTGAAACAGGTACCGAACAACAATCTCACTTGAAAGCACTAGTCGGCGTACTCGATGCCGACACCGAAATGAAGGAGAGCAAACGCACATCAACCTGGCCTGGCCGTCCACCGGGCCACGGTGTCTGGCAGTATCGAAAGTAGCTTCCCCAACAAGCTGGTGAGATTACAGTATTCCCAAACCGCTTACGTGTAACCTACGGAGGACATGCGATGGTTCGCTTCGTTCTGGTTGTGCTCAGCGTTGGCATTATCTCCCTTGTTGCTCAGCCGGGGCTGATGTGCGCAGGCGAACCCAAAGCAGACGGTGCCACAACGGTCGCCGCCCGAATTAAGGCCTTGATCCCAAGGGCCGCAGGCATGTCCGTCCGAGACGGTGAAGCCCTTTGCAACAGCCCAGGCGCCCCGGATTGGAAACGTGGACCAGGGCAGTCGCTGACGCTGTTTCTGGTTTCAAGGGAACCGGGGAAGGTAAGGTTGCGTTCCTGGGAGGACCAGCAAGCCGAGTTTGAATTCCACTTCACGCCGAAAGCCCCGAGGAAATTCGGCGAGGTCATGGTAAGCTCTATCTTGAAAGGCTACTCCTCAGGCCTGCAACCGGACTCTATCACGGATGTGACCTGTAACCTCGCCGATGACGATCACGCTTCTGGCACGTTTGCCTTCCAGGTCGAAGACCTGTTCCGGGGCAAGATTCAATACTCGGCGGAAAAGCGGAACGACAAATGGGTCATCACTGAATTTCGGTTGCCGCTCCACTTCGCTTCTCTGAAGCGAGGATCGGAAGGGAAATGGACCCTCACGCGCCGCCTTTTCCCACGCGAAAACAAAGAATACGTGTACCTGTACGTCGATCGTCGAGGGGGTGGAGTTTTCAACGGAAGGGAGTACACCAAGGACACACTGGACGGTGAGATCGCCAAGTGTCTCAAAATACTCGATGGGGAGAAGGCAACTCGTGATGATTACACCGTGGTCATCGAAACGCACTTCGCGAATCCCAAAGACGTTGGCGCCGCTGTTCAGCAGTTTGTCCGGCACGGCTTCAAAACCTTTGCCTTGGAGGTTAAGGACGAGGACAAGTACCAGGTAATCCCTATTGAAGTGCCTGGAGCCTCAAAGGTCCCGAAACCGACAACATCAAGGGTTCTTCCCCTTGTCTTGAAAGCCGGCGAGTCCGGTCGCCTAAAGGCGGTCGAGTTCCGGGGCGAACCAGTCAGCAGCTTTCAAGAGATTCAAGCCAAGGTGCGAGTAGAGGAAAAAGCGGCAAAGGAGCTTCCCAACGTCGAATTCTTTTGCGATCCGAACTTGCGTTTCGATTACGTTGAAGAAGCCTGTTTGTACGTTTCCGGCTACCCCGGCGCGGACGGCAAACGAATCACCTGTGCCAAAGTGTGGCCCCTCGGGACGCAATCTCACAAGCAAGAATAGTCGACCAGTCATGGAGACATCCTCAATGAAAGTATCCCATTTCGCAAAAATCATTCTGCCGATGAAGTATGATGCATTTAGACTATCCTAGTCGTTGGAAAAGGAGATAACCGTGAGAAGAACGAATACTCTTGCTCTGAAAGGATTCCTGGTGGCATTCACAGTGGCAGCCCTCTGGGATGGAATGGGGAAGGAATGTGCCCGATCAGGAGAACCTACCCAACCTGCGGTAATCGCCGGCAATGCGCAAAAACCGAATGCGTCGACCAACTTCAAACGGCTTTGGCCGGCAGTTCTCCGGTTTCGCAACCAATGCGCCATGCAGGGAAACGTCGGGTGGAAACAGTTCGGAAGTCCGAAAGTGCAGCAGCGCCTGGAACTGTTGAACCCGAAGATTTGGGACGAGGTCGCAGCAGATGACGGGTGGTCCTATTTCTTCTCCTTGGCGCTGTTCGACATTGGCCATCCTACGGCCAAAACCCCGGTCGTTGGCTTCTACCATCCATGGAGCGACTTTTGGGCATTGACGCAGTGGCAAGTGGACCCTGAACCGAAAATCGTTGACGTCGAGTTGATTTCGGGAGAATGGATGAGGCGGCGCGGGAAGATCCCGTTCGATCTCCGGCCTGATTGGCTGCGCCGAGAGGGGTTTCGCGCCGAACAACTAGCCAAGGCAACCGTGGAGAACATCAGGGAGTTCGACAAGCTGATGTCCGGCAAGCAACCGTGGTTTAAGGCTCTCCAGTTGTCCGAGCAGAAATCACTGCTCGAAAAGGTCAACTACCCAGCGGTCTCCATTCAACTTCTGGAGGCCCTGCTGAAAGCCGACGAGTTGGCGGTGGGCGACCCCGAACAGCCGGCGCTTCAGCAAGTCGTTTCCGCAACACAATCGTTCCTGAAAATCGGCCAGGCCGGGAAGATCGCGCCCGTCATCGACGCCGCGACCAGAACGGAACCCGACACCGCCAAGCTGATACGCTCGCTGCCGGCCAAGGTTTTCGGGCACCTTGCGCCGGTATACTGGTTGGCCGACAAACAACGGGCAGCCGCATTCCTGGTCCCCAAAACCAATCCGGATTTCTGCTTGATTTTGACCTACGAGCGAGACCCCCTCTCTGTTCGGCTGGTACGTATCGACATCGTCTATTTCCCCGGAGTTTTCGAGGCATCCCGGAAGAAGGAGGCCAAGTAATGCTATTACGTTTATCGTTGAGCGGAATCCTCCTGCTGTCAGCCGCCTCCTTCCTGCCGGCTGAAGAACCGAAGAAGGGCGACGCCCTTGGTACAGGCGTGACTGGCACGATTGAGAGTGGCTTGAAGGAGGCCAACACGTTTTCGGAAGCCGGCAAAATCAAGGCTTCGTGGCTGCCGCGATGGCTCGGAAACGCAAAGTCGCGTGGGCGACTGGCCAGCAGAATCAAGCACTGCAAGAAGATGATGAACAAGTTCCTGACGGGGCCGGGTGGCAAGGTCCTCGGGCATAGCGTTGTTGCCGCTAACTACGCTGAGGCATTGGGGTACGCGGTCGGGGGTGATATGGGAGCCGCCGGGGTAAGCGTACTGAATGCAACAGCACAAGGATTGACAGCAGCCGGAGGTGCCACACTGGGGGCAAAGATGTTTGGCTCGGTTGGATTTGCCGTTGGAGGGCCAGTGGGAACAGTAGTCGGGGGCGCCGTCGGCGGTGTCGTGGGGTTTGTGGTCTGCGCCATTGGGTATGATGTGTACGTGAAGGGAGCCGTTGAAGAGGGATTGGCGCCTTCCGCGCCGGATCACTTCGAGTTGACCCGGGCCCAAAAAGCCCACGTCGACGCCTTCGACGTGGAAGTGACTATGCTAGCACGCGAAGGATACGGGGACGGGGACGCGCCGGAAGTACATCTGCGCAGCACCGCCTCTGTTGGCTTTTTGCCTCCGGTTGAAGGAACGGCGGTGACCGATGCCATGAAGGTTCCACAAGATGGCACGGTGACAATCAGGTTGGGTTCCAATTATCCGCCGGAAGTCTACAGGATTAGCCAAGGGGTTGTTACGGGGACAACTAGAGTCCGAAAAGAATGGACTCCCGAACAGAGCATTATCGAGGACGTTCATTTGTTCAAGGGAAAACTGACCGACAATCGAATCTCCGGCAGATGGTCTAGGCAGACGGTCTATCTCTCCAAAGACGGGAGAACCAAGATCGACAAGAGAAGCCAGGAAACCCGTGAGATCACATTGAATCCAAATGGCTCCGTAGAAATGACTTCCACGAACAAGGGCGTCTCAACGGTCTTCAGAAAGGAGCCAAATGAAGGAGCGTGGAAGCAGAAAGTCAACAGCGAGTTCGGTCCATTTCATCAGAAGCTGAACGCGAGTTGGAGCGTTGGAGCATCTAGGTGACGGGAAGCAAATCACCCGCTCCAAGGTGTGGCCTTTCGGTACACGGTATCAAAAACAGAAGTAGGTAAGAGCGCTGCCCTGATTTGGGGTTCTGGAGATTCCGCAAGTCGCCTCGGCCCGCCCTATTCCACCTTGAACGGAATCTTCACAGGTTTCTCGCCTTCGATCGAAAGTCGAACAACATAGTTGCCTCGCGGGAACGGCTGCTCGCCTGGCGATAGCGAGAAGGCTATGAATCCGGTTCCACTTCCGGTAAGCGTATGTTCGCTTATGGTGTGATCTTTCAGGTCGGCGGCTTCTCCCCCCACGTAGATCCACTCCGACTTGACATCTGTTCCTGACGCCGCATTCGATAGCTTCACGGAACAGAAGTCCGACACCGAAGCAGCATGCTCCGCCGAAAGCCCGTAAGCGTTGAGCACTGTGGTGATTGCGTCGGCCGCCGTCGCCGTATCCGTCATGCCCGCCTTGGCTGCCTTTGCGGACACGGCCAGCACGTCGAGTGCCTTCTCGGCCGGAATGGATGCCGAGAGAATATCGTAGAGTCCGCCGGCCAAAGTCTCGGTCGATTCGCCGAACTCGACGGCCATCTCACGGATGCCCTGGCGGAAGCGGCCCATGTGCTTTTCGGGCTCGGCCAGCATGGTCGAGACGTTGGCCATCTGCTGTTCGAAGTCGGCGAAGACCTTCACGCCGGCAATCAGCGGCGTGGCCATGATGGCACTGAGTATCACCATGCGCCGGCCCAGATCGCGGACGCCGACGCTAAACGTCTTCAGGCGCTTTTGGGCCCGGTTCAGACCGCGGACCAGGCGATTGTCGTTGGCGTACAGTTCGATGTACGCCGCGCCCGCTCTGATCCCTTGGGCCAATGTCATGGTTCGTTCCCACCTGGTTGTCGATGGGTACGCGGCAATCCGCACGTTGTTAAACCGCCATTTCTGGCTGCGGTCTCCGTGCAAAAAGACGTGGTAATGCGACCACGACTGTTTTGCGTCCGACGGGTTGGCCAAAGACAACAGCCAGCGGGAACCCGTCGACACGAAGCTCACCGCCCGTGTAGGCCGTCATCTTGAAGCGATGCAGGGCCTGGCTTTCGTCCTCGGCTGCCGTTGACAGATGGCGAACCGACTCAGCATGGCCAAGATCGACGCAATCCGCACACTACACGAGTCCGCGCACTCGAATCGGGAGATCGCGAATCTCCTGGGAGTTCATCGCGAAACGGTCGGCAAGTATGTCGGCCAAAACCGGCCAAACGCGCCCACCGGGCTTGAGGCTGGCATCAGCGAGCATCCCCCGCCGTCTGAGAGCGGCCCTCCGAGCGAATGCGAGCCTTTTCGCGAGTTGATTCTGGCGAAGTTGGAGCAGGGCCTATCGGCGGTGAGAATCCATCAGGATCTCTGCGAAGAGCCGGGATTCACGGCCAAATACTGGAGTGTTCGTCGCTTTGCGGCTCGGTTGAAGGCGAAGTCGGATTTGCCCTTCCGGCGTCTGGAGACTCTGGCCGGTGAAGAGGCCCAGGTCGATTTCGGAACGGGTGCCCCGATTCACACACCCGAGGGCAACCGTCGTCCATGGGTGTTTCGGATTGTCCTCAGCCACAGTCGCAAGGGGTACAGCGAGGCCGTGTATCGTCAGACTACCGAGGCATTCATCCAGTGTCTGGAGAACGCCTTTCGATACTTCGGCGGCGCCATGAAGCATCTGGTGATCGACAACCTGAAGGCCGCCGTGGCGAAGGCCGACTGGTACGATCCAGAGATCCATCCGAAGCTGCAGTCGTTCGCCGCCCACTACGGCACCGTCAACTGGTAGTTTTGTTTTCTTGGGCCAACAGCGAGTAACCTGCTACAATGAAACTGCCCCAGCGGGGTGGCCCGTGGGGGACAACCGCATGCCCGAAACGCAATGAGGGATCCATGAAATCGCCACGCTCGTACATCTCGCTCTTCCTGTGCGTCGTCTTTCTGGTTGCCGGCGTGAGCACTGGTGCCGAGAAGAACCGGAAGAAGGCGCCGAAGAAACGCAAACCGAATCCAGCCTACGCCGCGCCGAAGGACGATCTCAACTTACCGTACGTGCTGCTGATCGGCGACTCGATTTCGATCGGCTACACGAAGCCCACGCGCGACGCGCTGGCGGGCAAGGCCAACGTCCATCGCATTCCGACCAACGGCGGCCCCACCACACGCGGCGTCGAGAACATCGACCAATGGCTTGGCGACCGCAAGTGGGACGTCATTCACTTCAACTGGGGTCTGCACGACCTGAAATACATCGACGGCAAGAAGCAAGTTCCACTGGCCGACTACGAGAAGAACCTTCGCAAGCTCGTCGACCGCCTGAAGAAGACCGGCGCAACGCTCATCTGGTGCAGCACGACGCCCGTCCCCGAAGGGTGCTCGCCGCCTCGCAAGAACGAAGACGTCATCGCCTACAACGCGGTCGCGAAGAAGATCATGGACGAAAACGAGATCCAGATCGACGACCTTTACGCCTTCGTCCTGCCGAAGCTCAAAGAAACCCAGCGCCCGGCCAACGTCCATTTCACACCGGAAGGTTCGAAGGTGCTGGCGGGCAAAGTCGCGAAATCGATTTCCGATGCCCTGAAGAAGTAGTTCGTAGCCAACCGGTAGGTTGGTTGCGACGTGGGCCAAATCGGGCAGGATGTTGTGCTGTTCGTGGCCAACGCGGCGAGGGAAGTAGGATTGGTAGGATGTTGTGCTGTTCGTGGCAAACGGGTAGGTTGGGGGCAACGTGGGCCAGCGGCGTGCCAAGAAGCGAGTAACCTGATACAATGAGCCGCAGCGGGGTGGCCCGCGGGGGGCGAGGGATGGGCGGCGTCGGAATAGGGTGAGAGAAAAGTTATGGCGAATCCTCCGACTGCGTACAGATCACGCGGAAGCCCAGGTAGTTGCGCGATTGGCTAGGCGTGCAGCAACTGCGAAACGCGGACCGGCATCGCTCCAAATGCGCCTCAAAACCACCGCCGCGATGGACGCGGCCTGAGCCTGTGCGAGGACCGACTGGGTCGTCCGTTGGCGACTGCGCGTAGAAGTCCTTCCCATGCAAATCGGCACACCATTCCCATACGTTCCCGTTCATATCGTGTAGCCCCCAGGAATTCGGTTGTCTCTGCCCAACCGGATGCGTCTTACCGCCCGAGTTTTCCTTGAACCAAGCATGTTGCCCGAGGTGCGCCGGATCATCCCCGAAGCTATAGGCCGCGGTCCTTCCCGCGCGGCAGGCGTACTCCCACTGCGCTTCAGTTGGAAGTCCAAACTGTTTTCCTTCCTTCCCAAATGCCGAGTTCAGCTTCGTCAGGAACGTCTGAACCTGGTCCCAACTCACCCGCTCGACGGGATTCATCGGCCCCTTGTTGCCTGACGGATTGTTACCCATCATCGCCTGCCATTGAGCCTGCGTCGTTTCGTACTTTCCCAGATAGAACGACTTGCTGATCTTCACGCGATGTTGCGGTGCCTCCGTCGGAATCTTGCCGACAGCCCAACTGTCTCCATGGCCCTTTGCTTTCGCAATCGCCTTTTGCCGTTCCGCTTCCGACGATCCCATCACGAATTCCCCTGCTGGGATCAACACGAACTCCATTTTCACACCGCCGGGCAAATCGATGGTGAGTTGCTTCGGGCGTTCAGGTTGCTTTGCCTTCGCGGGCGAGGATTCCGCGACCTTGGCAATTTCTTCCAGCCGCTTGTCGATTCTCAGCCGCGTAAGACCGGTGAGAGTGCCGGAGCCGGCCTTCTCGTACCAGAATCCGGCACGGCTCAGAAGTGCCCGCTTCTCCGTCCCCTTCTTTCCCTCGGCCAGGTCCCACCACCCATCAGCGAGCTTGACCTGGTTGGTCGGTTCGGCGGGAGCGGTACGTTCCAACTGAGCCAGTGTGGCCAACCCTGCGTCACTACATTTCGCTAAATAAGGTAATCCGCGCTTCCAATTGCCGTGCGAGAAACAGTACGACCGGCCCACCACAAGATTCGCCTCAGCATCATCAGGATTCGCACGAACAGCAGCCAAGGCACCCTCGAGTTTCTTGTGCTCCGCATGGAGTTTCTGGATCTCCCGGCTTCGGTCAAGCATCTGCTTGTGAAGATCGCCAGCGCGTGCGCGTTGAGCGGCCCGGCAGGCCAGCGCGGCGATATACTCGGCGTAGTCGAATCGCTGCGAAGCTATCGCCTGATCGATGTACGTGTTCGAGGCTTCCGCAAGCGAGGAGACCCGTTCGGATGTTTTGGCTTTCTCTGCAACGGCCTTAAGCATCTTGCCTTTGGTGGTTATTGGGTCGATCTGGTAATCGTCTGCGATCCGATCGATCAGTTTGCACATCAACACGGCATCCCCAGCATCACTGGCCAGTTCCATGGCCTTGCGCAATAGGACGAACTTGTCGGTGGGCTTCTCGGTCTCAGTGACCAATTCCAGGAATTCCTTGACCAGTTTCAGCTTATCCTCATCCGTGCGCTCCTTGTGCAGGTTATAGATGTCGGCAAGCGTATCAAGCACTTTCTGCTGTTCGGTTTGCGGCGGGGCCGGAAGTCTTGCCTTGGCTTGGTCGGACGCAAGTGGGTCGGCCTGAGCGAACAGCAAAATGCTTGGTGCTGCCAAAACCGCCAGTGCGACAGCTACGCACACAGACCTGCCGTGGAGACATCCCCAGATCCGGTAAGATACAGATTCACCACACATCGCATGCAACTCCCATTAGACGTGGTTTGCCGGTTCATCGTTACGATCTCCCGCGCGACCATGATACCACAAACTCACGAAGATGTCTTCGTCCTACCGCCTGCGGGGTCTGCCACGATTTCATGGCGTCGTTAATTGGCGGCTGGATTGGCACTTAGCCAGTAATCTTGCCACAGACGGCTGTTATCCAGACTGGACAGGGCCATGACTGCCTCGGCGTTGGGGCCGTCCCAGCGTTTTCCGGAGCCTTTGACCCTTGATGTGGTCGTTTTGCATTGGGCTTCGATTGGACCAGAGCCGATCTGCCAACCATGGGCGAGGAACTCGGGATAGCGAATCATCTCGCGACGCTCCGACATATAGCCCAGCAAACGGTCCACCGCGGCAAGGCCGGAGCCGCTTGCCGTCGAGCGATGGTCCGCGGCCATCTGCCACGCCGCCGAGTAGCCTTCGTGTTTCAGTGTGTGCAGCATCTTATCAGCCCAGGCCGAGCCGTCGACGTCGTCTTCGTCGAACGTGTCGCGACGGGCGGCGTGAACATATTCACTGAGGTGATAGAAGTCCAAACCGATGTGATCCACCGTGCCGTGCAACTCCAGTTGGGCACGGATCCACGGCGCCCCGTCCACATTGGCAATCCGCTCGTCGGCCTCCTGCAATTCCACCGTCTTGGCGTCCCGCGCCATCAAGCGACCGGCCGCCTCGTGATTGCCTCGCGTGACCGACACGTGGCAACGGGACTGCGTCTCATCGTAATGGGCAACCAGGCGAAACTCTTTCCAGGCATTGTCAGAACCTTGCTTGGCTCGCGCCAGAGGCTTGCACTTGCGTCCCTTGCAGCGGCGTTTTTCGCGAACCTTCTTCCGACGCGTCTTTTTCTCGTGGTCCGTGACCATGGGAACCTTGACGCCGTCGCAACTCACGTAAACCCTGGTTTTTCCATTATCTACGCTACAATCTCGTGCCTTCCAACCGGATTCGAGCGTTCCTTGTTGCAAGACGCGGAGCACCGACTTGCCTTCCGCCTCGACCAACTGGCGAATCGTCTCGGCATTACTGTCGATCTGAGCAGCTCGCTTCAGATTGTCCGAGGTCTTTCGGAAACTGGCCGAAGACTGGTTCAGCCGGCAAATCAACTCCTTCGCACCTTGGCTCACGGTCGACTCCGCTTCGTCCAGCAAACGGTCGGTCATCGTGGATGCACCTTCCTCGCGGCAATGCCATCGAATCCGTCGCAAGCGAATCCGCCCGTTAATGGTCAATATCGTGTAAGGCTGCCTCCCTTTATTGCGTTTCCGCTTGCCCGTTGCGAGGCTGTTCGGAGGGGGAAAAGCGGCTTCCGCCGCGTCGACCTTCAACTGAGTTGCCTGTTCGAACGCCTTTCGCCGGAACTCGGCAAACAGGTCGCGAACCGTCTCTTCGCTGTCGCGAATGATCCGACCGGCCGGCGCGTTGTCGACCGCATCGGCCACACCTTCGATAAGAATCTCCAACTCCGCACGCATCTGTTTCTTGAAAGCCTCTCGATCCATCTGGGGCGTCACCATCGTTCTCCTCGTTGAGTAATAGAAATGGCCGCGAGTCCCCCGTGGACACGCGTTTTCCTATCTTACTCAAGTCCCGCAGATGGCGCCAGGCGAAATTGTCAGACCCGACCTGCGTGGGCTGGATGCTGTTGAGGAAAAGGTGTTTGGTTGCAAAGTCTCGAATTCGTGGTATCATGGCTGTAAGGTAAGGCCACTTCTGAGAGAGTTCTACGCAATGCGTTGTCAACCTGTCTCGCACCGCACGTCCAGATGCCCCCAAAGCAGCCCTGCGTTCGCGCTTGCTGCCCTGGCCATTTTGGTAACGGCAGACGCATCGCTGTTCGCCCAAGCGGAGTCGCCTGGGACTGCCCAAGCGACGGGAAAACACACCGTTCCGCCCCAGGCCGAACAGCAGAAGCGGCTGGACGTGCTGGACGAAATCTACGAACTGCAGAAGAAGCGGACTGACGAGGAGATGGGGAAACTCATCGAGGAACTTCTTGCCTCGGCCGACGAAAGCCGTGGCAAGCCGACCGATCGGTTCGTCTTGTTGCGCAAAGCCATGGAATTGGCCAGCGAGGTCGGAGACGCCGTTCTTACGATGGAAGTGGTCGATCGCATTGCGGCCGACTTTCAGATCGACCTGATGGTCACCAAGGGCAAGATGCTTCGCACGATCGCCTCGAACACCGAGACGAAGGAACGAATCGCCTCGCTCGTGGAAGCCTCGAACGCGTACATCGACGACGCCATTGCGCAGAAGCGATTCGATTATGCCTTGAGTGTCGCCACGCTCGTCTACCGCGCTACGCAGAGTGTGCAAGGCAAAGATTTCCGCACGGACGCTCTCAAGCAGCAACGCGAGGTTCAGAAGCTCCACGCGGATTATCAGAAACTCGCGGAGGCCGTGCGTGCGGTCCAGGCCAATCCAACCGACGCGGAAGCGAATCTGACGGCCGGACAATTGTACTGTTTCTCGTACGGCGATTGGGAGCGAGGGTTGCGCTTCCTTGCGCAGGGAAGCGATGCGACGTTGGCCGCGTTGGCCGATGCAGACCTTGCCACTCCGGTCGAATGGGCCAAACAGGCGAAGATCGGCGACGGATGGTGGGACCTGGCTGCGAAGAAGAAGGACGCCGAGAAGGACATTCTTTTGCGGCGTGCGGTCTTCTGGTACGAAAAGGCCCAATCGGCGGGCGTCGCCGGTTTGGCCAAGGTGAAGGTCGAGAAGCGGCTGGAGGAATTCGCGAATATGGAACAAGCGGCTGCCGAAGAGGAAGCGGGGAAGCCAAGCGGCACGGGACGTGGGACGAAGTCGGCGTTGCCCAACGGGGCGGTCGCCATCTACACTTTCGATAAGGCGACGATCGGCCGCAAAGGCGAGATCAATTTCACACGCGATCTCAGTGGCAAGTGGCGGCCAGCCGCGTTGATCGGCGGCGGTCTCGTCCAGGGCATTGCAGGCGAGGGTTTTGCAGTGACGGGCCGGGGCAACTACGTTGACCTGGGCATTCCGAACGCCCCGACGCCAAAGACCGTCTCCTTCTGGGCCAAGTCCGCGGCCGCCGCACCCCGCGACAAAATGCTCTTCGGCTACTGGAGCATGAAGGGTAGTCGCTTCTACATCGGCTTCAATGCTCGCGGTGCCCTGACTGTGGGCCTGGCGAACTCGGGGTGGGGTAGCGATCGTAACGACATCAAACTCGACACCAACTGGCACCATTACGTGGTTACGTATGACGGCTCGAAGATGACGTTGTACCTTGATGGGAAGCCCTGTATGACAAAGACGGCTTCGTACCAACCCAGGGGTCGCTACTTCCTTGGAACGGCCCAGAGGGACGAGGATCCGGAGAAGCGAGTCTTCACTGGGACGGTCGACGAATTTGTCATGTTCGACCGCGTCTTGGCGCCCAATGAACTCGGGAAGCTTTACGAAATAGGCAAGAATGGCAAGAGCCTGAAGCGGTAGGATTCGCTCAGATACACCTGCTGACAACCCACAATCGCGTGTGCCGGATGCTGGTGAGGGGGTGGAAGCGATTGCGGTTGCGAATGTCGGGCAGGATGTTGTGCTGTTCGTGGCCAACCGGTAGGTTGGCGGGCGAAGTGGGCGAAGAGTGTTCAATCGCGTCACTTTTGACGGCGTCAACCGGTAGGGAAGTAGGCCAGCGGGCATGCTATTGTGCTGTTCGTGGCCATCCGCTTGTCGACCAAGCGGCGTGCCAAGAATTGAGTAACCTGATACAATGAATCGCAGCGGGGTGGCCCGTGGGCGGCTTCCCACCCGGCTGCGTGTGCCGGATGACCGTGCCGAGAGCGAAACAGCCACCACAGTCCACGATTGCGTAAACGAGACGAGAGGAACAGCCGCCATGTTGAAACCCACGCCGTTGTTTTGGGCGATCCCGCTTGTTGTGGTCCTTTCGGTTGCCTCGGCCGAGCCGCCGGTCGCCAATTCTGCTGGCACTAAAATCCCAGGCACGGAGTACACGCGGAAGGCTGACGTGATCTACGGACGCAAACATGGCGTTGCCTTGACTATGGACGTGATCCTTCCACCGAAGCCCAACGGCGCGGCAGTAATCTGGGTGGTCAGCAGTGGCTTCAACTCACATCACTCCTGGATCGAAGGACCGCAGTTCGCCAAGAACATGAGCATGCTTCTGGATCGCGGATACACGATCTTTGCGGTGGTTCACGGCAGTGTTCCGAGATTCACGGTCCCGGAATACTATGGCGACATTCGTCGAGCCATACGCTTCATTCGTCATCACGCGAAGTCATACGGCATCGCCCCAACCCGAATTGGCATCTCGGGGGCGTCCGCTGGTGGCGTCATCTCGTTGATGATGGGTGCCGCCGCCGAAGAGGGCAACCCGGAGGCACGCGATCCGGTCGACCGCGAATCGACTCGACTTCAGGCGGTCGCCTGTTTCTATCCCGCGAGCGACCTGCTCAACTTCCAAGAGGAAGGGCAGAACGTGATTCCCATCGCCACGAGGTGTGGCCACGCAGCGTCGTACAAGTTCTGCGACTTCGACCAAGAGACGAAGGTCTACGTCCCGATCACGGATTCCCAGCGGATCGACGAACTGCTGGCCGAGTACTCGCCTATCACTCACGTCACGGCCGATGATCCCCCGATGCTGATCGTCCATGGCGATGCCGACAGACTCGTCCCGCTCTTTCAGGCATCGAAGATGATCGACAAGCTCAAGGCCGCCGGCGCGAAGGCGGAACTCGTGATCGCCAAAGGCAAAGGGCACAGCTGGAAGGACATGTGGACCAACGAAATGCGCTATATCGCCGATTGGTTTGATGTGCATCTCGCGGCGCCGAAGTAGGTGATCGGAGGTTGCTATGGCCAGTGTCCCAAGTTCGTTTTCAACGCCCGCCCGCGTGGCCGGATGCTGGTGAGGGGGAGTGCGAGGTGAGTTCGGTTGTGATGGGGGCCAGCTTGGCAACCCGCCCGCCCGCGTGGGCTGGATGCCGACGGCATTATCAAGATCGATGCGATAGCTGGCGAGCGGATCGTTTTTCGCAACCGTGACGGAGGTGCCCCGTGAGCCTTGAAAGTTGCATCTGTGTACCGTTGTGATATAGTGAACTTCTTAATCCACCAAGACTTCAACGTCCCTGTAGGAATGGAAGGCACTTGATCATGACCACCACACACTACAGTAGATTGTTTCCCTTGGCTTACCTCGCCGCTTCGCTGGTTGCACAGCTTGCATGGGCGGAATCGGCCGAAGAGATTGTGAAGACCGCCGATCTTCCCGGCGGGCTCGTTGTACACGTGGGGTGTGGCGACGGCAAGGTCACTGCGTCGTTGTCGCCCGGCGAGAATGTCGTCGTACAAGGGCTCGACGGATCGGAGGCGAAAGTAGCGTCGGCCCGCCAGCATATCCTCTCAAAGAACTTGTATGGGCGTGTCTCCGCGCAGCAGTGGCAGGGCGGGCCGCTCCCGTACAACGACAACCTTGTGAATCTCCTGCTGGTAGAGTCTACCGACGACGTCACCAAAGATGAAATGCTCCGCGTTCTGGTGCCAGGAGGCGTGGCTCACATAAGGAAAGGCGACCGCTGGGAGAAACTCGTCAAGAAGCCGTTGGCGGAGTTGGACGACTGGACGCACTCGCTCTACGACGCCAGCAGCAACGCCGTGTCGCGCGACCGGGTGGTTGCCCCGTCGAAGTTTTTGCAGTGGTTCTGCGGCCCGCGGTTCGGTCGGCAGCACGAACACATGAGCAGTTTCAGTGCGTTGGTCTCCGACGCCGGGCGGATCTTTTACATCGTCGACGAGGGCTCGCCCGTGTCGATCATGCTGCCTTCCGACTGGAAACTGATCGCGAAGGACGCCTACAACGGCGCCCTGCTATGGAAACGGCCAATCGCCGAGTGGCACAGCCGCCACTGGCCGATGAAGAGCGGCCCGGTCGTGTTACCGCGACGCCTGGTGGCGATGGACGGCAATGTCTTCGTCACGCTCGGGATCAACGCCCCGATCAGCGTGCTCGACGCGGACGACGGTAAGACACTCCGCGCGTTCGATCAGACCAAGGGCACCTTCGAGTTCGTCGTTTCCGACGGCGTCATTTTCGCGGTCGTAAACAAGAACGGGCGGCTGATGAACTACCGGCGGGAGTTCGAAGACATGGTCACCCAGCGAAACAACATCTTCCGGCAGTCGTTCCCCAACGAAGTGCGCGACGTGATGGCCGTCGACGCGAAGACCGGCAAGACGCTCTGGAAGATCGAATCACAGACGTCGCAGTCGAGCCTTTCGGCCGACGCCAAGCACGTGGCCTTTCACGATAACGAGGGCGTAGTCTGTTTGGACCGGGCCACCGGCAAGCAACTCTGGAAGACGCCGGTCGAGCAGGCCAAGCAATTCCAGTTCGGCCGCGGGTCGACGCTCGTTTTGACTGACGATGTTGTGCTGTTCTCCGGAATGGCCAAGAAAGTTACGGCACTTGCGGCCGACATCGGCAAGATCATTTGGACCGCCCCGCACACGACAACCGGGCACCATTCGCCGTACGATGTCTTCGTGATCGACGGCCAGGTCTGGTTCGGCCAGACGGCGTCGGGCCGTTCACCGGGCACGTTCACCGGGCTCGATCTCCACACCGGTGAGGTCGTCAAAACGTTCGCTATGGCCAAGTCGCCCTATTGGTTCCACCATCGCTGCCACCGCGCCAGGGCGACCGACAACTTCATCATCGCCTCGCGAACCGGCACCGAGTTCATCGACTTCCGCAAGGGCACGTACGACGTGAACCACTGGGTCCGCGGGGCGTGTACCTACGGGATCATGCCGGCCAACGGACTGCTCTACGCCCCGACACACCCGTGTGCGTGCTACCTCTCGACGAAGCTATCGTATTTCAACGTGCTGGCTCCGCAGTCGCGAGTGACGTACCAAGAGAAAGAGCGGACGCCGAAGCAACGCTTGACACGCGGCCCGGCGTCTGATGCGAAAGTGAAACCGGACAAGGACGCGGCGTGGCCGTTTTACCGCCACGACATGTCGCGAAGCGGAGCCACGCCGCAAAAGGTCGCCGCGGACCCCAAGAGACTCTGGTCGACGCCGATCGGCGGCAAGCTGACCAGTTGCATCGTTGCCGGCGGCAAGGTCTTCGTGGCGTCAAAGGACACCCACACGCTCCATGCACTGGACGCCGAGTTCGGCAAGCCGACGTGGCAATTCACCGCCAATGGCCGAATCGACTCGCCCCCGGCGTATGTGGGCGGACGGGTCATCTTCGGCTCGGCCGACGGTTCGGTCTATTGTCTGACCGCGGGCGGCGGGGAACTGGTTTGGCGATACGACGCGGCGCCCCAACGACGACAGATCGTCGCCCTGGGCCAGTTCGAGTCGCCGTGGCCGGTCCATGGCAGCGTCTTCGTGCAGGACGACAAGGTCTACTGCATCGCCGGGCGCTCGCGTTTCATGGACGGCGGGATGCGGCTGCTGATCCTCGACGTCGCGACCGGTCGACTCGTCGGCGAAAGCCTGTTCGACGAAAAAGACATGGCGACCGGCAAGGACCTGCACACCCGCACCGCCGGGTTGTCGATGCCGACCGCGCTGACCGACATCCTCTCGGGCAACGGCAAGTACCTCTTCATGCACGACCAGGTCATCGATATGAAGGGCAAGACCGTCGATGCCGGTTCGCTGGGCGACGACGCCAACCATCTGTTCACACCGACCGGCTTCCTGGACGACAGCTCGTTCCACCGCACCTACTGGCTCTGGGGCAACCGGTTCCATTCGGGCTGGAACCAATGGTACAGGATGGGCCGCGTGGTGCCGGCCGGGCGGATCCTCTCGCACCGCGGCGGCTCGATCTTCGGATTCGGCCGCGTGCAGGGCGACTACCGCTGGGTCACGCCGCTGAAGTACCACCTCTTCCGCGTCGACAAGAAGCCGAGTCTGCTCGATCCGACTGCGAAGAAGAAGGAAGCCGGTTACGGCTCGCCGACGCAGAACAAGTTCAAGTACGACTGGAGCCGCGAGATGCCGATCTTCGTCAAGGCAATGGTCCTTGCCGATGAGACGCTGTTCGTCGTCGGGCCGCCGAACATCTTGGACGAGAAAGAAGATTGGAAGCGGATCTACGACGCGAAAACCGAAGCCAAGTTCGCCGAACAGGCGGAAATCTTCGAGGGAGCGGACGGCAGCCTGCTCTGGGCCGTTTCAGCCGATTCAGGCGAGGAACTGTCGGAGGTGAAATTGCAGTCGATTCCCGTCTGGGACGGAATGGCCGCCGCGTACGGCCGACTCTACTTGCCGATGCAGGATGGAACCATTGTCTGTCTCGGTAGGCAGTAGCGCCGCCCGCCCGCGTGGCCGGATGCTGTCGCGGTGGTTGCGATTATTGATTTCTTCCCCCGACAGCCTAAGATAGGGCCAAGACTCGGCAGGATGTTGTGCTGTTCGTGGCCAGCCGGTTTGCTTGGGGGCGAAGTGGGTTAGCCATCTTCGCCCAATTCGTTTCCGCTTAACTCTCTCAACATGTCATCCACAACCTCCGCCTCTTCGGAAATCCCGATCGGTGGTTGAGATTGATTCCGGTCGTAGTTGTCCAGGGCCTGCTGCAGTCCTATTCGAATGTGCTTCGTAAGCAGGTCTTTCGCCAGATCCACGTCTTTCTGTTTGATGGCATCGAGGATTCGCTGGTGGAATGAATGGGCGTCAGTGATGACAGTTAAGTCGTGGAAGTGTCGCTGTGTGATGAAAAGGCGATTGAACATCCGCATTTCGTCGACGATCTTTTCAATGCGCTCGTTACCAGCAGCACGTATCAACAACGTGTGGAACGTCATGTCCACACTGACGAAGAGTTTGAGCAGATCACCTTCGAGGTACTTGTCGCCAGACTTCTCGAACTCGCAAGCGATGTCCTGCATCTTATCGCAAAGCTTGTCCAGTATATTGACTTCCTCCAAGGAAATCTTGTCGATGGCTAGGCCAACTGCGTAGGGTTCGAGTCCCTCGCGAATCTGGTACAACTCAATCAGATCATGGCGATTGGGTTTACAAACGATCGTGCCATACCGCGGTACTTGCTCGACCAGTCCCTCTAATTGCAGTTGTCGGATCGCCTCACGGACTGGAGTGCGTCCGATTCCAATCTCCTTGGAAAGTGAAAGTTCCGATACCATGCTACCAGTCTGCAACGAACCCGTCAGGATCTTCTCTCGAAGGTATTTGTAGGCTTGGTCGCGAAGAGATGTCTTGGTCATGCGTTCACTCGGATGTAATGGAATTGATTTGCTGATGACACAATGTACGGATACCAGTAACAAACCACGGTGCAGGAAGTGTTTGGAGAACCACAGAACTTCCTTGCTCAAGTCCGTGCGAGCCTACAAAAATCAGCAGCCATCTTGTCCGTGGCCGTGAGTTGAAAGGCTTTGTCACAGCGTATCTTAATCCAGTATTGCCGCATACCTCACGAAATGGACACGAATTCTGTCGCTTCTGCGGTTCCTGATATACCACGCATCGTTTGGCTTGTGATGTGTTAGTAATATCTTAGATCCAGGCCATGAGCTACACATGCACGCGATGCGGTTCCAACAATAGTTTCGAGGCAGTCGGCTCTTACGCCCGGCGTGACGGGTAGGCCGTTCGCCAGCACGCTGTTGTGCTGTTCGTGGCCAACGCGAAAGCAGGATAGGCAGGATGTTGTGCTGTTCGTGGCCAACGCTTGGTTGCGAAGTGGACGAAGCCGCGCCTTGCCTCCCGGTGGTCCATGCAGTATCGTTGGGTGATGAGCAGCCAGAAACCACCTCCGCGTAGCGGCTCGCTGATGTCGCCCGACAATTCGGCCCTCTTGGTGATCGACGTCCAACAGAAACTCGTCCCAGCGATCCGCGACGGCGAGCGGGTCGCCTTCAACGTCCGGCGGTTGGTCGACGGCGCGCGACTGTTGGGCGTCGCCGTCACCGCCAGCGAGCAATACCCCAAGGGCCTCGTCCCCACACTCCCGCAGATCGCCGAGCGGTTGGAAGGCCAGCCGACAGAGAAGATGTCGTTCAGTGCCGGTGGGCGTTCCGAGATATTCGCCGACCTTCTCGCCCGCGACATCCATACGGTGCTGGTATGCGGAATCGAAACACACGTCTGTGTGCAGCAGACGGTGCTCGACTTGCTGACCAGCCACTGGCGCGTGTTCGTCGCGGTCGACGCGGTCGGCAGCCGTTTCGCCGTCGACCACGAGACGTCGCTTCGCCGGATGGAGGCCGCCGGAGCGGTCCCGACCACGACCGAATCGGTCCTCTTCGAATGGTGCGAAACAGCCGAGCACCCGCACTTCAAGCAAATCAGCCGCCTCGTCCGTGAAATGGGGCCGTAGTCGCAGGTCCTACGTAACGACACGGCTTGGCGGAGAATGCTTGGTCGGACTGGCTGCAAAGCGGCCAGGTGAGAGATTTCACTACCTTGTGGCGAGATTTCTCATGCCTCGCCGCCTTCTCTGTTCGCGTAAGTTGCTCTGCGCCAGAGACTTGCGGTTTTCCTTCGAGTGGCCCGCCATTTGCTTTTTGGTCTCAGTGACACTGTCTAGGGCGTTTCCGATGGAAGAAGCATCACCCAAACTACACTGGTTTCAGTACAGTCTGCGGTCGCTGCTTGTTTTCGTGACGATCTGCGCCATCCCGTGTAGTTGGTTTGCGTGCAAGATGGTGGAGGCTAACCGGCAGAGGGAGGTGGTGGCGGCGATTCGAAAACTGAAAGGGGGCATGATGTATGACTACCATTTCGGTGGCGACGGACGCATCATCTTCGATGCGAATTCTCCGCATCCGGTATGGCTTCGGAAGCATCTCGGTGAGGATTTTCTCTCGGATGTGGTTTTCGTCAACCTTTCTGAAACTCCCGTGAGTAATGCAGGATTAGAACAGCTAAGTGGGCTGCCCAAGCTTGAATGGTTGATCCTTGACTCCACGGGAGTTGGCAACACCGGGCTGGAACATTTCCAGCGGCTGACCAACATCAGCAATCTGTCCCTTTATGACACGCAAGTCAGCGACGCCGGGTTGCAGCATCTCCAGGGGCTGACCAAACTCCACTACCTGTGCGTCAGTAACACGGCGGTCACCGATGCCGGTCTGGAACATCTAAAGGGGATGGCCAACCTCGAAAGGTTGTATCTCAGTAGTACGCAAGTCACCGACGTCGGGCTGGGGCATCTTCGCGGGTTGACCAATCTCGAACTGCTGTACCTCGACCGCACGGAAGTCACCGACGCCGGGCTCGAACATCTGAAGGGCTTAACCAGCCTTGAGTGGCTGGAACTCGATGGCACGCAAATCACCGACGCTGGGTTGGAACATCTCAACGGGCTAACCGAACTCGAAAGGTTGGACCTCAGCGACACGCAAGTTACGAACGCTGGGTTGGTGTATCTCAAGGAGCTGGCCAAACTCAAATGGCTGGACCTCTATGGCACAATAGTCACCCCCGAAGGCGTCAAGGAACTCCAGCAAGCATTACCGAACTGTGAAATTAAGCTACTAACCGCTCACATTGCTTCCTTCCCACGATAGACTAAGATAGGGGCGACGGACGTTTGTGGCAGGATGCAGGATGATGCAGGATGTTGTGCCGTTCGTGGCCAATCGAACAACAAGGAGAGCACAATGAACTCGTTTGCACGATGTACCTTTGCTGTTCTGTTTCTCGCCTTAACCGCTCACGCTGATGAGAGTAACGTTCGCGAATACCTGAATCTGCTCGCTTCGCGCATCAGCAAAGAGCCGCCGCCCGCCAGCGCAAACGAGTGGGACAAATCGAGTAAAGCGCGGCGAATAAAACTGATGAGGATGCTGGGGCTTGATCCGCTTCCGAAGAGGACACCGCTCAGCCCGCGTTACGTCGGCGAGCCGGTTGAACTTGAAAGATGCACTTTTCGTCGTGTGGTGTTTGAGAGTTCGCCGGGCATTTACGTCGCCGCGCACCTTTACATCCCCAAAGGCGTGACCTTCCCCGCACCCGCGGTCGTTTACGTGCCTGGACACAGCCGACGCGACGGTTACTTCCGCCATTCGCTTGCTTACGGTTCAAACGGTTACGTTACGATCGGATTACCGATGGTGGGCGAGGAAGGAAAGATCGATGATGGCTGTGGCAAGTGCGGCCACTACGGCCCGTACTACGGCAACTTTCACTGGTACTCGACCGGTTACAACCCCGCAGGCGCCGAAGTGTGGGACACCATGCGCGCGATTGATTTTCTGATTCAGTTGAAAACGCCAAATGGAGAGCCGATGGTCGATGCAAGACGCATTGGCATTGTAATGGTTCACCGTGAACTGGAATCTCGGCGGGTCAGAATAAGCAACAATTGAGTGTGGTGGTTTGGTTGGTTGTTTCGGGACATTGTAGTTGTTTATGGCTGCGGTACCAGGGGCTGGG
>Ga0180432_10001474_pt1 | contig 37203 bp, 54 predicted proteins | sample SS_ome_10_FD_132414 | JGI IMG/M metagenome (GOLD analysis project Ga0180432, IMG submission 132414) | Hypersaline lake sediment archaeal communities from the Salton Sea, California, USA - SS_1_MS_2 metaG | ecosystem: Environmental > Aquatic > Non-marine Saline and Alkaline > Hypersaline >... | reverse complement strand
ATTGTGAGGGTTATGTTTGTCTTTCCAGCCACTTCAACAAGCGAAACATGCAAAGGGTAAGGATAGCGCTCAAGAAGCGCAAAATAGCTGCCGTTTGTAAGGTTAAAGCTTGCAACCCCATCCAAATCAGCCTCTGTAGACACCAGGGTTACGCCTTCTGAAACAATGGACACGTCTGTGCCAACTGCCAGCGTTCCTTCTGTCACTGTAACCTTGATATAAAGCTGCTCTGCTGCTGCGCATGAAAGCAACAGCGCAAAAAGTGCGAATGTTTTTACTGCAATGCTCACAAGACCACCAACAAGTCTATTCATGGAAGCAATAAAAACATTGGTCTATGCTTGTTCCGGCCTCCAGCATGAGATAGTGGCATTTTCCAATGAACCACTTTGCCATATTGGGAATGTGAACGCTGTTTTTTCTTCTTTAAAATGGCTGCAGGAAGAGTAACCTATTTGTGCTGTTTTTACTTCTATGCATAAATCTGAGAGTGGGTGGATTTTGTCAATTTTTTCCCTAATGGTCTGCTCCTCAAAATCCTTTGACTTTGCTATTATTGCTGCTGCATCTGAGCACAGGAAAAAGTCTGCTTCCCCTGCAGTTGAATGGGAAAATAGGGCCAGGAGGGGGAGGGAAACCAAAAGCAGCATGAATGACAGTGCTGCTTCAAGGGAAAAAAGAAAGCCCCTTTTTTGACTCATGACATGCAGACCTCCAAAAGCACTGGCTCGCCTGACATGAGGGCAAGCCTTTTTGTGCAATATACTTGGTTTGCCTTTTGCCCTTTGCTTGAGAAAAAAATATCCTTTTCTTTGCTTTTGACTGAAACGCTTGCAAACTCCTTGCCTGCGATTGCAAGTGCATTCTGCAAATCGATTTGTTCAAGCTGGGTTTTGTCGATTTCCCATGCTTTTGTGTACTCAGCTGTCCCAATGCCCTTGTTGTTCTTTGCTGCCTGTGAAAGGATATATGAGGAAAAGCGCAGCGAAACAAGGGAAGAGGAGGTTTCTGTTGCTGAGGAATCTGCAAATGCGCTTGCAGCTGAAAGAAGCATTGAAAACGAGGCAAATGCAAGAACTGCAAGGACTAGGGCAAAGCCTGCGTCAATTGAGAAAAACGCATTATGCGCTTTTCTTTTGGCTGTTTTCAACATGCAAAATCCCCTGCTGGCTCATTGAAACCTTGTGGAACAAAGGCTCTCTTATGCTTGGATTTTCCTTTGATGCAATTGCAGTGCCTTGCGATACAGGCACTGCAGAAATGTTAAGGCTTAGTTGGGAGCCTGAAAGAGCGCCTGCTGCAGTGTCAATAGAAAGCACAGAATAGGAAAGCATTTTCCTTTGTCTTGAAATCTCAACTGACTCTGAAAATGCATGTATGACTGACTGTGATGCAAGCAAAAGGATTGCAAGGGCTGACAAGAGGGCTGCAAATGAAACCAGTGCTTCAAGCGAAGCCTGTGCCTTTTTTGTCAAAATTCCACCTCATGGGCCTGCGGGAAGGCTGTTGAATAGCCAATGCCAAATGAATCTGAGTAAAGGGAAAAGCCAACTTCAGAAATGTGGATTTTCCTCTCAAGAACATTTACTTCAAATGAGCCTGTGCATACTGGGTTTGAAAGCGCAAAGGCGCCTTGGGGGATTTGCGGGGATTTTGTTTGCGACATTCTCAGGGAAGCCTGCTGTAAAGTTGCTTCTGATGTGCTGCTGCACCAGAACAAAATGCTATAGCCATGTTCCTGCAACTTTCCTTCAAAATCAAGTGCCTGAAGATAGGCTGCTGTTGCTGCTGACTGGCTTGCCTTATCTTTTGGCGCTGTTTTAAGGGCAAGGGAAACTGTTTGAGACAACGAGGAGTAAAAAGCCTGCTTTATTGCAATTTGTCCAATATGCAATGACTGGAACTTTTGGTAAGAGTTGTCAGGAACAGCTTTTGAGAAATTTTCAGCTGACACAAGCAGGGCAAGAAGGAAAACTGTGCACAGTATGAAAGAAACAAAGCCCTTTTTCATCATGAGAGCTCTTGTGCCAGCTTTACAAGGTAGTTTTCTGTTTTTTCTATGTCAGCAACAGAGCATACTGCAACATTTGAGTGTATGTACCTGGTTGGCACGCATATTGCTATTGAGGGTATGCCCCCTCTTTCCCCATAAACTGATGCTGCATCAGTTGAGCCTCCCTCTATTACCTCAAGCTGGTAAGGTATTTTTGCCTTTTTTGCAACTGAAATGCACTTGTTTTTCAGCTCTGAGTCTGCAAAATTGCCTATTCCCCTTGCCTCAACTATGCTGATTGCAGGACCTTTGCCTATTTTTATGAGCATTTCATCCTCAGTCATTTCCGGGTGGTCTCCTGCAATTGATGTGTCAACTGCTATGAATGCAGACGGCTCCAGATTGTATGCTGCAAGTTTTGCCCCCTTGCCAAAGGTTGAAACTTCCTCCTGCGCTGTGCCAACAAGCACTATGTTCTTGTTTTTGAGCCTTTTTGCTATTTGAATAAGAATATAGCAGCCCACCCGGTCATCAAGCGCTTTTCCCGTCACAAGCCTTTTGTTCAGGGTTTTTGTCTGAAGGTCAAATGCAATTGCATCGCCAATCCTTACGCCCATTTTTTCTGCTTCTTTTTTGTCCTTTGCCCCAATGTCAATGAACAGGTGCTTGCTTTCAATTGCATTTTTCATTTCCTCTTTTTTTTGCATGTGTGGGGGCTTGTTGCCAATTACCCCGTAAATCCTGCCCTTTTCAGTCTGTATTACCACTCTTTGGTTGACAAGCACCCTGTCATCTATCCCGCCTATTTTCACAAAGCGCAAAAAGCCCTTGTCATTTATGTACTTTACAAGCATGCCAATCTCATCCATGTGAGCTCCGAGCATGAGGGGCTTTTTCCTTGCCTTTGGGGAGGCAGCAATTACATTGCCAAACCTGTCTGTTTTCACTTTAAAGCCGTGTTTTTTGAGTTCTGCCGCCATTATGCTGGCTATTTCTTGCTCATAGCCAGGAACCCCAAAAGACTCTGCAAGCTTTGAAAGAAGTCTCATGTCTGCCATATTATCCCCCCTGAGAACAAAGGAAAAACTCGCTCAAAGGTTAAAAAGGAGTGCTAGGATTTGTACTTTTCCTTCAAGACTTTCACTATTTCTACAATGGCCTTGTATATTGGTGATCTGATAACAGCCTGGCATACAAAGGGAACGACCAAGGATTTGTAGTTTTCCTTGAAGCTTTTCGCCATTTCTACAATGGTCTTGTATATTGGTAATCCGACGATAGTCCTGCATGCAAAAGGAACAGCTAAAGCATGTGAAACAACTGTAATGAATGTTCCTGGCTGTGCAATTAGGGGGTATAAACACAAGCCAACTGTTAAAGCAAAAGAAGTTGCTGTCTTTATGCTGTTGTAAGAGGAACCAGTGCTCAAGAAAATTGCAGTCCTAAGTACTGCTTTTCGCAGGGTTTCTTTCATTTTTGATGAAAGGGTTTGCCCTTGTTCTTGTTTTGGCTCCTTTTTTTGCCTTGGCTCCTGTTTTTGAGGTTCCCGCCTCCAGGGAGCATTGTCCCGTAGTCTACGAAAAAACTCTATGGCTCTTTTGGTTTTGGAGGTGTGCCTAAATGGACCTGAGAAATCTTTCGTATGATCCTGGTCATGGCTAGTGTGGTGTGTGATTTTCTCTTTTAAGGCATTCATGCTAGAGTTGTGCTAGAAAGAGTATAAAAATGTATCTAAACCCCTAGCTTCATGCCATCATATGCAACTTTTGCGTTTTTGAAGGCTTTTTTTGCCTCTGTTAAAATCTGCTTTTCATCCCTGTACCGGCCTGAGATGTGCGTGAGCAAAAGAAGCTTTGCTTTTGCAGATGCTGCTGTTTTTGCAGCCCTGAAGGCTGTTGAGTGCTTTGCCTGTGCAGCATCCTCTTTTTTGTCCTCGCAAAATGTTGCCTCATGTATGAGAAGGTCTGCCTGTTTTGCAGCCTTTTTCACATCTAGGCATGGCGCTGTGTCGCCTGTGTAAACTATTTTCTTTCCCTTTTGCAGGTATGTGACATCTTCTAGCTTGATTGTTTTTTTTCCTATTTTTATTTTGCCCTGCTTTGAAAGCTTTGAGAAAAGGGGCCCTCTTACCCCTAAGGACTTTGCCTTTTTCTCATAAAAGCGCCTTCTGTCCTTTTCCTGCAGCACAAAGCCAAAGCTGTTAATTGAATGGCTTGTCTTGAATGCTGATATTGAAAAGCCCTCAAATTCTGCCACTAATCCTGGCTTGTACTCAATTATTTTTGTGAAATGCTTCTTTGTGAATGCATTTGCAGAGCCTGCAGGCACATAAATTGCAAGTTCAGTTTGCCTGTTGTTAAGCCTCATTGTCTCAACAATTCCAAATACCCCTAAAAAGTGGTCCAGATGCATGTGGCTTATGAAAATTGCCCTTATTCCCATGTAAGAAAGGCCGTATTTCATCATCTGCCGCTGTGTGCCTTCACCGCAGTCAAAAAGCAAAATATCTCCATTTTTCCTTATTGCAACTGAGGAAAGGTTCCTTTGCACTGTTGGCACAGCTGAGGATGTGCCGAGCATGGTTATTTCAAACATGCAAAAATTAGGGCAATGGGCATATAAAAGCTAATCTTTGGCATTGAGAAGGTATGCTCCTGTTGTTATTATCACTATTACAAGGGCTGCAAGGGAAATGAGGGGGTTTTTCCTCAAGAAATCAATTGGGTCATTTGAGTCTCCTTCTGGCTTGAGTGAGTCAAGCAGATTGCCATTATTTGACTGGTTTAATGAAATGTTTGGAAGAGAAAAGCCACTTGAGTTGTTTTGCGACTGGTTTTCCCCAAGCGCATTTTTCAGTGTCTCAAAAAGCCTTCCTGCCTCTTTTTCAATGTTTATTGTTTCTGATGCCTCAACAATCTCTGACTTTAATGAGATTTTTGATATTGACCCTTGCTCAGACTCGCCTGGCTGTAAAAGCACAAGCACTGGAATTTGTACGGAAAGAACAGAGGAGTTTGCACAGGTATTGTCCTGAACATCGCAAATGAGAAATGCTTCTGCTGTTTTTTGTTCCCCAAGCATTGATGGGAATTGTATGCTTGAGTTGTTTTGCGCTGTTGCAGTGATTTTTACTGCAATTGACTTTCCCTCAAGCCCTAAAAGCGCTGAATCTGGCACTGCCCATGCTGCATTTATTGTCCCGTTGTAGGAAATTCCTGGTATAAGCTCTGCAAATCCAAAGTCATATGAATAGTCCACAAGCTTCTCAACCGGGGAAATATTCAGCTCAACCTCGTCTGTAAAAGAGGTTGAGAGAAGGTATGCTAAGAGCAATCCTGCAGTCAAACTGGCCATGCATAACAAAACACGAGGAAGTATTTAATCTTAATGCAGCTTCTGTTTTCTTATCCAGCCTATGTTGCTCTTGTAAAAGGTGCGGATATCCCCTATGTCATTGAGAAGCATAAGTGGCCGCTCAAGAGATAAGCCCCATGCTAAAACAGGGTACCGGTCGCAAAGCGGGATTGATACTTCTGGCCTGAAAATGCCTGCCCCCCCAAGTTCAAGCCATTGTTTTTTCTTTTCAAAGTAAACTGTCACCTGCAAAGAGGGCTCTGTGTATGGGAAATATGAAGGTTCAAAGCGTATTTTCTCAAACCCGAGTTTTTTGTAAAACTCCCTTAGGCACCCCAACAAATCCCTGAAGGTTGCGCCTTCCCATACCACTATCCCTTCTACCTGGAAAAATTCTGCCAAATGCTTGTAATCAGTTGCCTCATTGCGGTATACTTTGCCTATTGAGAAGTATTTTTTTGGCTGCTTGTTCCTGCAAAAATTGTACAGGTATGATGCAGATACTGTGGTTGTGTGCGTTCGAAGAACTGTCTTTTTTGCGTTTTTCTCAAGCCAGTCGCCCCCCCAGGATTTTTCATGTATTTTTTTCACTCTTGCAACCAATGAATCATCTTTTGGGAGAGAGGAGGATGATTTTAAGTAAAAGGTGTCAGCCAAATCCCTTGCAGGATGGTCCTGTGGCTGGAAAAGAGCGTCAAAGTTCCAGAATGATGACTGTATTTGCGGCCCATACATTTCCTCAAAGCCCATTTGCATGAAAATTTTGGTTATTTTTTTCCTTAGCCTGGAAATCATGTGCCTTTTTGCTGCAAAAGGTATTTCTGCAGGCGCTGAAATGTCATATTCGCGAAGCTTTGTGTTTTTCCATGAGCCTGACAAAAGCATGTCGCGTGTCAATACATTTACTGATTCTGATTGGGGCTCTTCTGGCGCAACTGCTGTTGGCTCAATGTAAAGGGTTTTTTCTGTTTCAATTGTAATAAGTTTTCTTTTGAGAAGGAGCTTTTCCTCTTCTGTGCTTAACTTCTCATTGTTTTTTAGTTTTTTGAGAGAAACCATTGGCCCATAATCTTGCTCAAGCTCTTTTTCAGATACCAACTTTCCCTGCTCAACTTTTACCCAGCCGTTTTTTGTTGCCCATGCCAAGCCAATGGTCCTTTCTTCCTGTGAAAGGGATGATACTGTGGATGATGCTTGCGCTGCCTTGTGGACCTTTTGCTCTGGAAACCCGTCTGACAGGAACTTTTCTGCTTGCCCTGTGAGAGTAGTTTTCTTTTCCTCTAAATACTCAAGGGAAACATAGCCTTTTTCCTTGAGGCTTTGGCAGAATGAGTGTATTGATGAAACAGGTATCCCAGACTCCTGGGAGAGCTTTTGTGCAGGCATTTTCTCCTTGAGATGTGATAGTATTTTTGACTCAATTTGGTGAAGCATCAGCTCACTTCCTGCCTATTCTGTTGAAATAGTAGAATGCTGCTGCTGCAGCTGCAATTATTATGACTGCTGCCAAGCCTTCTGGCCCTAGGAAGACCAAAATTACGCTGTTTTGCGCATCTTTGAAGAATTCTATCACTTCGCTTTCAAGAGGCAGTTCCACGTCGTATGTGAACTCAAACTTTGAAAGGGTCTCTCCCTGCCAGTCAAAAACTCTTTTTTCCCCTATATAGTAGCGCAGGTTTGTTGACTGGTCATACCTGAAGGATTGCTCGCTTTCGTCCTCAAGGTTTGACGGGACTGTTGAAAAGTATATTTTTTCTGCTGACTGGGGGATTGCAATTGAGATTATTGTGCCTTTTGGCAATATCAGGTCCTTGCTTTTTGTCTGCTCAAAGGAAAGCGCATCCTGCTGCAATGAGTACCTTGAGGTGCGGGGCTTGTACTTCTCAACTTTTATCAAGCCTGAGCCGTTTTCAGACGCAGGCACTTTGTAGTCAAGAACAACTGTTGCGTGGCATATTCCTATGAATGAGTTGCACCTTTCAATTGCCTGGGGCAAAATCCTCAAGTCCTGTATGTCTGCCTTTGCCCTTGTTATGTGGTGGCGCATCTCAGAAAGCTGGGTGCGGTTCTTCCATGTGCTAAGGTCAGAGTAAGTGGAGCGAGTTGTCTCATAAAGGTCCCTTGATGACGAGCCATTCACCATTATCTCAACCTGCTCCTCAATGCTTGCGTCGCCTCCCTGATTTATGTTGATTGACACTGTCAGTGACTTTAGGGTAAACTCTGCTGAAACGAGGCTGCAGCAGAGCAGAATAACAAGGCCAAGCACTGCTATTGGCTTTTCAGACGTCAGAGCCATGGAATGCTTTTGAGTAATATCTATATAAATGTGTGGAAGTAAAGACGAAAATATGCGCTCAGTCACATATTTGGGCCATTCCTCATTCGAGGCAAGGCTAGGCGACATTGTCATTTTGTTCAATCCTGTGGTCTCAGAGTCAGTTGGCGGAAAGAAAAGGCTGATAAAAAGCTCGCTTAACCCTTCATCTGTAAAGGACTGCGACATGATATTCCTGTCAAATGAGGAGCCTGGCAACTGCGAGCCAGAAGTTGTCAAAGAGATTTCTGAGAGGACTTTTGCAAGCGTTGTTGCCCCAAAGCCAGCTCTTTCAAAAATAGATATTTCTGACAGGTTCAAAATTGATGTTAGGACAGGTGACAAGTTCTCTTCAAAGGGCATTGATGTTGAGGTAATAAAGGCAGTGCACCCTCAGTCGGAATACCCTGTTGGCTATTTGGTAAAAGGAGACGGGGCAGCTGTGTACCATGCAGGAGATACATACAGCTTTACTGACATGGCCAGGATAAAATGCGATGTTGCGCTTGTGCCAATTGGCGGCGGCTCTGTGATGGACCCGTTTGCAGCAAACAGCATGGTAAAGGAAATGAGACCAAAGATTGCTGTGCCAATGCATTACAACACATTTGAGAGGATAAGCCAGGACCCTCAGGAGTTTGTTATAGACCTTGGCGGGAAAACAAAGGGAGTTTCCCTTAAGGTTGGCCAGGAACTTAGGTTTTAAGCGATTTGGAGGTGTTGAAGTGATAACTGGAATAAAGATTACCTCTGTTGAGGCAAAGAGGGACAAGGATGATGACATGACAGGCCTAAACGTCAATATAGGGGTTGACAGTGCCACTGTAAAAGGAGAAGAGGCAGTAATTGCTTTCAATTACTCTGCCATATACTCAGAGGGGGTTGGCGAGCTGAAGATGAAAGGCACAATAACAGCAAAAGAGGACCCTGGCCTTCTCAAGGAGATTACTGACAAATGGAAAAAAGAGAAAAAGCTGCCTGACAGGTTTGCAGAAATTGTGCTAAATGCAATCAACTATGCGTGCGGAACGAACGGCGTGTTTGTTGTAAGGCCAATCAATTTGTCGCCTCCAATAGTGCCCCCAAGAATAGAGCTGAAAGGAAAGGGTGCGCAAAGCTCCTGAGTCGCTTTAGGTGTGGGCAAAGGCATATATACATGTTGCTAATGTATATAATGTGGTGAGGAAGTGGAAAATGATTCTAATGATAAGAGCATGAAGGCTGTTCTCAAAGGTAAGACCTTAGACAACAAAATAGTATATGGCATAATACTTGTTTTCATGTTTTTACACATCACCAATGGGATAACCTCTGTACAAAATTACTTGTCTAAACTACTCAAAACAAATGTGCCGGCAGAAGCAATCCCACAGGCAAACAAGGCAAAAAAAACAGTGGAAGTAACAAAAGACGGGATTGTTCCTCAAAACCCCAAGCTCAGTGGAACAAAAACCCATCAAAAAATAAAATTGCCAGAAACCAAGCTAATGGATTACCAGCATACTCCTCTTGTAATGGAATATGGGAAGCTGCCAAAAAGGATTATTACCAAGAATGGCTTTGCCCCAAAAATGTCAAAATATGACATGAAAAGGAAAATCCCCCGTTAACTTCTTCTAAAGCCTGGTGCTGGAAAGCTTTGCAGAGCGGAATGCAGATACCATGCTTGTTATTGCAAATGCCAATGAGGGAAGCACAAGGATTATTGCGATTGATGAGGGAGTAATGGTATATGCCCATACATAAAGCACACTAAGGGCAATGAAAAAAAGCGAAGAGATAAAATGGCCTATTGCATGGTATTTTGAGTTTTTGCCTGTGCGCACAGTCATCTTAAGGATTGAGCCTGCCAAAGACTTTGTATTGACCAGGAAAAGTGCTGAAGGGATGAAAAAGCCTGCAAAAATGAAAAGGTAAAACGGATCTAAAAAGCTCCATTGGGGCTGCTGGGCAAAGAACAGGCCAAAATAACAGGCAACTGATACCAGTAAGAGAAGCGCGCCGTTTTTTGAGCTTAGGGCAAGGTGCTCATGCGTAGAAAGCTGGTCTGTCCTGTATGAGATGCTGGGCAGCTTTTCAACCACCTTGTAATAGCGCGAGCTTTCTGAAAATGCCCGTCTCATGCCAAGTGCTGTTGAGCGGAAAAGCCTTATGTTCTTTATTGCCATTTTAGGGGAAAAACGGCGCAAATGGTTGTAAAGCTCGTTTTCACGGCTGAACATCCATGCAGAAACAAATGAGGATACTATTATTGCAAATGCAAAGCTGCCAAGGAATTCTGGCGGTATTAACCCCTTTGCTGTGCCTTGGCTCATCAAAAGAAGGGAAAGCTCTGACATTGCAACAAAGGTTGCTGCGCAAAAGCATGCGCTCCTGCCTGGAAATCCAGCTATGTATGCTGCCAGGCCTGCTGAGAAAAAGCGGACCACTATGCCTATGAATAAGAATAGTAACAGCAGCTGCAAATTTGAAAGTACTGCATATATGTTTACAAGAAGGCCTATTGAGAAAAAGAAAAAGGACGCAAACAGGGAATTAAAGGGCTTTATTTTTTCCTCTATTTTCCTTGAGTGGGGCGAGCCTGCTATTATGCTCCCTGCAAGGAAAGCCCCCACTGACAGGGAAAGCCCGATTGCCTCAGACATGTAGCCTATTACAAGAACAAGGCTGACTGTGGCAAGTATCAGAAGCTCGTTGCTGTGGGAAACAAGCTCAAGGAACTTGTTTATTATTTTTGAAAGCACAAGATAGGCAAATACAAATGTCAGCGCCACGCGTAGCAAAGAAAGCGCAAACGCATATTCATTGGTAACAAATGGCTGCTCTGAAATAAGACCAAGGAAAAATACAATTAAAAGGTCCTCTATTATGAGGATTGAGATTATGAATGGTACTTCTGGCCTTCTTATTTTTCCAGAGTCCTCCAAGAGCTTGATTATTATCGGGGTGCTTGAAAAGGAAAGCACTAGCGCCACAAGCGCAGATGTCTGAGTTTCAAACCCAAGCGCAAAAAGAGAGCCATATGCAATCAAGTATACTATGCCTATTTTCACAACTGCAGCCAAAAAAGTGAAAAGCCCTAATCTTGAGAGCTTTATGACGGAAAATTCAAGCCCAATGCCAAACAGTATCAGTGCTGCGCCTATTACTGCAAATACCTCGACTATCTCAGGCTCTGTGATTATTACCTGGTCAAGCTCCAATCCAAATAAGGAAACTCCTGCAAGAGGACTAAAAGGGCCAAACAGCATGCCAGCAACAAGTACTCCGAGAACATGCGGAAGCCTGAGCCTGTTGAAAATCAGGGCTGAGAGCATTATCACTGTAATGCTTATTCCAACTGCAAGTGCAGGCTCCATGCTGAGAAAATGGGTTCAAAATTTAAAAACAAGAGTTAGCAGGCGACTGTTTCACCGGCTATTATAGATAGGATTGCAGGGGCAATGACTGAAATCAGTATGCCAATAAGCGCGCCTGTCAAGCAAGAGGTTGCCCATACATTTGCCCTTGCCCTTGTCTCAGCGCCCATCATCTGCCCTGTTGCATATATTACTGCTGCCAAAAGCACCATTAGCATTGCAGCTATTGGCACAAGCTCCTTTAAGCCACCACAAAGCGACTCGAGGGCAGACTTTAGCCTTGTTGTTGGGTCTTGGGCAAAAGCAATGTTAAGAAGAAGCAGGCTGAGTACAAATGCATATAATGCTGTTTTGCTGTTCATTGGCCGCACCGATAGTTTTAGGGGAAACACAATTTTTAAAGCTAGGGCTTCACGATATTGCCATGAAAATAAGGCTTGACTGGAGGCGCTCTGCTCAGGAAAATGCTGCCAAGCTCTTTGAGCTCTCAAAAGAACTGGCAAAAAAGGGGAAAGGCGCAGCTAATGCTTTAAAGGAAACTCAGGCTGAACTTGAAAAGCAGGAAAAACACATTGCCAGACAAAATGAGATAGACACAGGGCCTGTTATGAAGAGAAAAAGGCAATGGTTTGAAAAGTACCGCTGGTTTTATACTTCTGGCAAAAGGCTTGTTGTTGCAGGAAGGGACGCAAAACAGAATGACTTGCTTGTTGCAAGGGTGATGGATGAGCAGGACCTGTTCTTTCATGCTGACATACAAGGCGCGCCTGCCACTATACTTAAGGATGGGAAAAAAGCAAATGAAAAGGAAAAAAAAGAGGCTGCAGGATTTGCTGCCTCCCATTCATCTGCCTGGAAAACAGGGGCAGCTGCAGTTGATGTTTACTGCGTTTCAAAAGACCAGCTTTCAAAGCATGCACAAGGAGGTTATATAGGGGCTGGTGGGTTTGCAATCAAAGGGAAAAGAGAATGGTTCAAGTCCACAAGGCTCGGCCTTGCCCTTGGGAAGGTTGATGAAATTGTTGTGTGCCTGCCTGTTTCCCATTCAAAAGCAAAGGAAATGCAACTTGTTTTGCCAGGAAATATGGAAAAGGGAAAAGCTGCAAAAGAAATTGCCAAGCTTCTTGGGGCACAAGTTGATGAGGTGCTTTTGGCCCTTCCAGCAGGAAAATTCTCTTTAAAGGGAAAGTGATTGTGTGTTTAAGAAGATAGCAAAAAATACATTTATGCTAAGGACTGATGAGAGAACCTGCTCAACTGTTTACTTGATTGAGGAAAATGGAAAAAAACTGCTTATTGACTCTGGCGATGGAGGAGTGAAAATTGACTTTGTGCCAGATATTTGCATATTGACGCATGGGCATTATGACCATACTTTGGGAGTAAAGAAAGACTGGCCAAAAGTGCTGCTTCACAAGGATGAGTTTTCATTCAAAGGAGCTTATATAAAAATACCTGAGAATGCTGCTGCAAACCCAATGAAAAACCTGGAATTTGGCCCTCATGAATTTGAGTTTTTCCATACTCCTGGGCATACTGATGGCTCAGTAAGCATTTTTGACTTGAAAACAGGGCTTCTTTTCTCAGGGGACACAAAATTTGCCGGAGGGTCTTATGGCATTACCAACCTTGGCGGAAGCAAGGAGAAGATGCTGCAAAGCCTGAAGCTTATTGACTCTCTTGGCTATAAGCTATTGTGCCCAGGGCATGGGGAGCTTGAGGAACGCAAACCGTAGCATATTTTAAAGCTTAGTCGGGATAAAGGGTAGAACAAGCCCCTAGACGGGAGGCTCTGAATTTGTGAGGGTGCAATTATGTATCTTGTACTAACATGCAAGGACAGGATTAGGCTTCCTGCCCAGTATTTTTCAATGAAGCTTGAGGATGCGCTGACGCAGATTCTCAGGGAAAAGTATGAAAGAAGGATTGACAAGGACTCCGGGGTTTCACTTGCAGTCTGGAATGTCGGGCCTGATGGTGACGGAATTGTAATCCCTGGCGACAATGCAGCTTATTATGACGTTTCATTTGATGTTCTTTGCTACCAGCCGCAGGTAAATGAGATTGTTGAGACTGATGTTTCTGAGATAGTTGAGTTTGGCGCCTTTGTTTCCCTTGGCCCAATTGAGGGGCTTGTGCATTTGTCCCAGATTGCAAACGACTTTTTGAATTACAACCGGAAAACACAGTCATTTGTCGGAAGGGAGAGCAAAAAGTCAATCAAAAAAGGAGATGTTGTTTATGCAAAAATCTCAACTGCCAGCATAAAGGGCAGCATACCTGAAAGCAAAATAGGCCTTACAATGAGGCCTGACGGGCTTGGCAAGGAGGAATGGCTGTCTTCAAAAAAACCTGAGGCAAAGGCAGGCAAAAAGCCCAAAAAGAAAAAGGCAGCATAAGTGATTTTTATGAAAGCATGCAAAAACTGCAGGCTCTTGACAACAGAAACAGGAAAATGCCCTGGCTGCCAGTCAACTGACCTGACTGAAAAATATTCGGGCCAGCTGGTTGTAATGGACCCAGAAACGTCTGAGATAGGCAAAAAGCTTGGGATAAAGGTTCCTGGCAGGTACGCAATAAAGATAAGGGAAAGGTAATCTTATGCCAAAAAAGCCGAGGGGAAGGGAAAGGCTGGTAAACTGCGTTGCCTGCGGAAGGACGATGCCAAGAGACAAGTCAGTCAAGTACAGCAGAATGAATGTTTATTCCACTGACCTTAAGACTGCTGATGATGTGAAAGCTTCAACTTATGTTGAGAGCCATTATTGCATTTCATGCGCAAAGTCAAAGAGGATATTTGAAAAGCTTAAGAACAGGGCAATAAGGGCTGCTGCAAAAGGCGAGCGCAGGGGAAGAAGAGTTTCCGGGCGCTGGAACAGCGGAAGAAGATGGTGAGCCTGTTTTTCAGGAGGCGTTATTATGGAGGAAAAACTTGTTTTTGAGGGGCATGAGTACGAGGGGCTGAGCTTTCCGCTTGGCAATGTGCCGCTTCTCATTGTAAAGGCAAAAAAAGGATATGTTGCTTGCGGCTATATCAGCAAGGAAGCTTCAGAAAAGTTTGGGGATGTTGCTGCTTTTGTAAGCGGGGTTAAAACTTTTGAGGAGCTTTTCAAGGCAAAAATAAAGAAATTCACAACATGGGCAGATGACTTGGGAATAAGGGAAGGCATGTCAGTCAAAAAGGCGCTTGAGCTTATGGATGAGTAGGGCGAACTGATGGTTGAAAGAAGGAATCTTTTCCGCATATGGATTTTGTGCGCTGCAGTGGCCCTTTTCTTTTTTGCCTACAATTCAATCCTCTTTCTTGTGAACCTGGCCCCTTTTATTAGCACTGAACCTCCTGGCCTTGCAGAAGCAACAGAGTTTGGAGCAGGAATGGTCAATACATCTGTCAATGCAACTATTTCGTTCTTTGTTTTGCTGGCATTGTTACTGGTGGGCTTTTTCATATTCATAGTTTTCAGGAAAAACAGCTAACCATACTTTCTTTTGAGGAGAATAAGGGCAAGTATAAGGCATATTCCAACCATATTTGCAGCTATTATTGGCATGCTCATCAGCATTATTCCGTAAATAAACCAGAGTGCCATACCTGAAAGAAGTGTTGCAAGCCAGAGAAAGGAAATGTCTTTTGTGCTTTTTGTCCTGTAGCTTCGTATTATCTGGGGCACAGATGAAATTGTGGTAAGGAACGCCGCAGCAAAGCCAATAAGCTCAACAAATTCCATGAAATCCACTCTTTTAGCTTGATTCTATTATTGAAAGGTTCCTTGTAATTATTTTTTTGACATCTTTGGAGGGATAGCCTATTCTTATGAGCCTTGTCCTTCCTCTCATTCCTGCGCCTGACTCTATTGTTGTGATAAGCCCTAGCATTTCCAAATCATTCAAATACTCGCGGTACCAGCGCGCGCTTCTCCTGGGTTTTCTGAAGCGCTTGGCTGTTTTTGAGTATTCTTCATATACCTCGCCTGAAATAAGGAAGCTGTCATCAGAGCCAGCTGCATCTGTAAGCCTTGTGTTTTTCCCCTTGTCAAGGGACAGGTTTGCAACTGCCAAAAGAACAAGCTGCTGGTGGTCTGGCAAAGTTGAAATTGCCTCAAAAGTTATGTCTGTGTCTACGGACTTTCTTGCATCTTCAACTTCTTTGTCAGTTATTTTCTTTATCTGCTTGTCATCAGCTATTTCCCCTGATTTCATAAGAAGCTTGAGAGCATAGCGCGCATCGCCTGTTTCTGAGGCAGTTATTGCTGATGCAAGGTTTACTGCAGCTTCTTGCACCACTTTTGGCTTAAAGCCCATTTTTGCCCTTTGCTTTACAATTGCCTGCAGCTGCAATGCGGTGTATGGGGAAAATACCATCTCATTCTCGCAAAGAGAGCTTCTGCTTCTTGGGTCAAGCTGGTCCTTGAAAGAGAGCTTGTTTGATATCCCTATTATGCTTATGCTGCTGTGTTCAAGCTCATCATTTGCGCGTGTCAGGGTGTAAAGTAAGTCGTCTAGGTCTTTTACCATGTCAACCTCGTCAAGAATCACTATGAGCCTTGCTTTTTCTGTTTCTATTTTGTTCATCATCCTCTCATAGAGCATTGCAAATCCAAACCCCAATGAATCAAGGGAAGGGAGAAGCTGTTTTGTTATTTTTTGCACCACTCTGTAGCGGGAGTTGAACATTCTGCAGTTTACATAGCATACCTTCGAGGTTTTGGCATGCGGCTCAAACTTTGATATCACGTGCTTGACTGAGCAGGTCTTTCCTGTGCCTGTCTTGCCATATATGAAGAGATTTCTGGGCCTTTCGTTTTTCAGGGCAGGCGAAAGGCCGGACATTATCTTGTCTATCTGCTTTTCCCTGAAAGGCAATGTTTCTGGTATATAGTGAGGTGAGAGCACGTTCCTGTCTGCGAAAACAGACGGCCTGTTGAGTATTTCTGAAAAAGATGGCATAATAGCACCTGCCCGCCTGTTGCCCTGCGGGCTTTTTGATAGCACAAAAAGCCTTATTAAGATATGCCGAGAATTATGAACATCATCACAGAGGTGAGAAGATGGGCATTATTGAAAAGATCACGCGGGGACTCGGCCTGAACAAGGAGATGAACCTCGAGGAATACATGAATACTGTTGAAATGGAGAACGTTGATGTGCTCCATGAGGCTGCAGACTTTTATGTAAAGCCAGTTGCGCTTGAGTCTGAAAAGGACGTGAATGTGATTATGGAGGAGCTTAAGGCAAAAAACATCATTTTGCTGAATGTTTCCCCAATGAGCAAGCAGCCAAACAAGCTCAAGCAGACAATTGACAACATCAAGATGTACGTGACAAAAATCAACGGCGACATTGCAAGGATTGACAATGACAAGATTTTGCTCACGCCAACAAAAGTGAAGATTGTCAAGAGCAGGAAAAGGTAGCCCTCTTCTTTATTTTTTTCTTTTCCCTAGCTTTGGCCCTTTTAAAAGGAAAAAGTACTCCAAAAACTCTTTAGTGCTTTTGCTTTTTGCCTCAATTTCTGAAAACGAGATTGCTGCTACTGTTATATTCAGGACCACCAGGAATGAGAACAATAAGTCTTCAACTGGAAGCCCGCATGGGCAGATGCCAAGTGTTTTTGAGCAGTCAAAAACCCATGGCTTTAAAATGCAGGTGCCAGGCTCTGCCCCAATGTACATCGCAAGGCTCAGGACAAAGATCAATGGAAATGCCCGCTTTAATTTTTCCTGCAAAGAAAAGCGCATTATGCCAAATACATAGAGCAATGCCAGTGATATGAGAGTAGGCACTAGCATGTAAACCAGAAACTCACTCATGCTTCCAACCTCCAAATACCAGTGCCAGCATGGCAATTTCCATGCCTATGAATGATATGAAAACCCACTCCTCAAGAGGAAGGCCAAAAAACCAGATTCCAAGTATCTCTTGTGGGGGGAACCACCACAACCCTTTCCTTATTGCAAAATAGTCCCAAAGAAATGCAACAGCAAGGCTTCCAATCCCGCAGAACAGGATTGTCTTTTTGTACCTTAAGAGAAGTTTTTTGTGGAACAGGATAAGAAGTAACATTGGAAAAAACACATATATTGAAAGCCAAATCCAGTATGAAAGCAATTGTTCACCTTTGTTTGCCAAGCTTTTTTGCAGCTTTTCTCAATACCCCAAGTATTGTTGCGCACTCCTTGTCAGAGAGCATTGATTTTCCGACCATTCTTTTAAATGCTATTTTCGCCTTTTTAGGGTTTCTCATGTCTTTTGAGAACTTGTCTGTTATAAGGGAAAACGAGCGTACTAGCTCTTGTTTTTCCTTTTCGCCTGCTGGCTCATAAGCCTTTATGTTAAGGCTTGAAAGCTCGTAAAGAACTATTGCAACTGCGTGTGAAAGGTTCAGGATCGGGTATTTTTCTGACGTTGGAATAGTTACAAGAAAATCGCATGCAGAAATGTGCTTTTCAGACAAGCCAATCCCTTCATTGCCAAATGCCAGGGCTATTTTCCCCTGTCTTTGCTTTTTCAGCTTGGTTTTCAGCTTTCTAAGGGCTATTAGGGAACGGAATGTTTTGTTATAGTGCCTGTAAAGTACACCTGTTGTGCCTATTGTGAACTTGCAGCCCTTTGTTGCCTGTGACAGTGTTTTTCTTATTTTTGCCTTTTGCAGTACTTCTTTTGCATGCTTTGAGTATTTTATTGCATCAAACCCAAGCGGGTTGCACTTTGGGGATACAATGAAAAGCTCTGAAAAGCCAAAATTTTTCATTGCGCGCGCAACTGAGCCTACATTCATCCCGTATTCTGGCGCAACAAGCACTATCCTAAATCGATTATTCATTTTTCTCAGCCTCAATTAATGCGATTTTCTCAAAAAAGAACTTTTCCTGTGCAAGTATTTGTGCTTTTCCTATGTCTTTTTCAAGCTGGTTTGCTGTTTTTTCTATTCCTTTGTTAAGGGAAGTTGCAATTACTGTTACTTTGCCTTTTTCCAAAAGAAAATATGGTGCTTTTTCTGAGAATCTCCTGAACACTTCCAGGCCAGAAACTCCGCCGTCATATGCTGCGTTCTCAGCTTCAAGTGAGAGCTTTTCCTTTCTTGTTGTTGGCAAATAAGGCGGGTTAAACAGGATGAAATTGAATTTTCCTTTTACATTTGAGAACAGGTCTGATCGGAAAAATTTGCAATTTGAAAGATTGTTTGTTGTGGCATTTTTTTCTGAGCACTTGGCTGCTTCTTGGTTTATGTCAACCCCTGTAACTTGGTTTTGGGGATTTGCTGCAGCAGCTGAAAGGGAAACTATTCCTGTGCCACAGCCAATCTCAAGTATTTTCCCTGAGATAGAGGAAGCATAGGTTGCAAGGAGAAATGAATCTTCTGCTGGCTCATAAACGGTTTTGTCAATGTTGATTTGCAGTGTGCCAAAGGAGATTTTGCTGTTCATTTTTCCCACTCGAATTTGTCGCCTGGCCTTGTTGCGCCTTTTCTCAGTATTTTCATTGCTATCAGGTCAATTACTGTTGAAGGCTGGCAGTATATGCACTTTCCGCTGTCAATTGCAAGGTCTGATTTTTCTAATACTTGCTTGTCAACCTCTGAAAGCTTTGTTGGCGGCATGCTTCCTGAGAAATTTGCGCTTGTTGAAACTATTGGAAGGTTCAGCTCTTTTGAAACCTGCCTCATAAACATGTGCTCTGGTATTCTTACCCCTATGCTCATGGTTGGAGAGACTGGCAGTTTTTTCTTTAAGGGGAGTATGAATGTGTATGGGCCTGGCAAAAGAGAATGAAGTATTTTTTCCTGCTCTGAAGATATTTTGCAATAACCAAGTACCATAGGATAATCTGCAACAAGTATTGAGAGGGGCTTATTTCTTTCCCTTTTTTTCACTTTGCAAAGTTTGTCCACTGCTTTTTCAGAAATTGCATTGCAGCCTATGCCATAAAGCGTGTCTGTTGGGTAAATTACAAGCCCGTCTGAGGAAATTGCCTTTTTTGCCTGGTTTTCTGCTTTTTCATGCTCAGAAACAGATATTGTGCTGCTCATTGAATCAGACTTTGTTTTTGCCTGCTTTGCGGATGGCTTTTACCATTTCAGAAACGCGCGATTTTAGGTTGCCCCCAGACTCAAGCGCTGTCCCTACCTGGACTGCGTCTGCTCCTGCTGCTATCACTGCTGCTGCCTCTTTGGGCGTTTTTATTCCGCCTGCAGCAATGTATGGTACTGATATTGATTTTGAGACAAGGGACACCATTTCAAGGGGCATGTGGCCTGTGTCAGGGTTGCTTCCACAGTCTGTGAGAACAAAGCGGAAACCAGAAAGCTCTGCTGATGCTGCCAAGGCAGCTGCTATTTGCGGCCTGTTTCTTGGCACAAGGTTTGAGTCACCTACCCAGCCAACTGTGCCTCCTGGCTCAATTACCATATAGCCTACTGGCAATGCCTCTATTCCCATTTTCTTTACCATTGGAGCTGCAAGCATCTGCGCTTGTGAAATCCAGTAAGGGTTTCTGCTGTTAAGAAGTGACATAAAGTACAAGGCATCTGCATATTTTGTGACTGTTGCTATGTTTCCTGGGAAAAGGACTATTGGCACATTTGACTTTTCCTTTATCCCTTTTGTTACTGTGTCAAGAAGCTCGCCCTGTGCTCCCATGCTGCCGCCTATTAGGATTATGTCTGCCCCGCCTTCTGAGGCTTGGCAGCCTGCTGAGATTGCAAGTGATGGCTCTTTGTAGTCAACTGGGTCAATTAAGGCAAAGAGCAGCCCGCCTTTTCGTGCAATTTCCTGTTTGATGTATTTTTCTGTTTTTCCCATAAGATTACCTTTTATTGCCTGTAAATATGCCTGCCATTTCCTTGACACCATCTCTTATTTTAACCCTTGCCTTAAAGCCAAGCTCAGTTTGCGCTCTTTTGCATGAATATGCCCTGTCAAGGGACAGCTGCCTTATGTTCTCCCCTGTAATGCTTGGCTTGTTTGCAATGCCGGTTATTGAGAGCAGGTTTTGTGCTTTTAGGGCAATTTTTGCTACCAGGGGGTTTGCATGCCCCTCTGGAGGTGTAACGCCTAATTCCTGCGCTGCAAGGCCTAGGAGCTGCTCTTGGGTAAGCTGCTCTTGCCCGGTTATGTTATATGACCTGCAGGATTTGGCTTTTGAGTCAAGAGAGAGTAAAATTGCTGATATTGCGTCATTTATATGGAGCAAGGGAAGCCTGTTACTGCCTTTGCCAAGGGTTTTCATTTTCCCTTTTTTGAGAAGCTTAAAAACCTGGAAATAGCCCTCTTCAAAGCCTGGGCCATAAATCATGCCAAAGCGCAGGAATGTGATTGGCAGCCTGTCACAAAAGTCCTTTGCAAGGGATTCTGCGAGCATTTTGCTTTTGCCATAAGGGCTTTTTGGGTTAAGTGCAAATGACTCATCAACTGTCTTTCCCTTGTATTCGCCATAAACAGAGATTGAGCTTGCAATAACCAGCCTTTGTATGGAAGAGGGCATGTTTGATATCAGGTTTTTTGTTGCAAATGCATTGTTAAGCACAAGCTGGCTGTAAGGGTAATCGCCAACCAGAGCTGCCAAATGAATTATCTTTTGAATATCCTTGAATGCTGATGCAGGGACTTTGCCTGATGACAGGTCAAACTCAAGCTGCTCTGCCCCTGAGGGCAGCGCCTGTGAAGAGCCTGGCTTTGTTATTGCCTTTACCGCATGGCCCTTTTGAAGAAGCTTTGGGACTAGCAGCTTTCCCACTCTCCCTGTTGCTCCTGTTACCAGTATTTTTGCCATGCAGGAATTTTGGGGGAATCGTTTAAATTTGCAGCAGACCAACAAATGCCCATGCTCATTGTATTTGAGGGCATTGACGGGTCTGGGAAAAATACCCAGATAAAAAAGGTGCTGGAATTTCTGCAGCAGCACAGGATAAAGGCAAAATTGCACAAGTACCCCACCAAAAAGGCAAAAGATGGTTTTGCCCACCTTTCAGGCAAAAAGACTGTTTCTCCGCTAAGGCTTGCCAATGTATTTGCAAAAGACATTGAAAATGACAGCAAAAAGATTTGTGATGAGATAAAAGATGGTTTTGTTGTAATATGCGACAGGTATTTGCACTCTACCCTTGCTTATCAGGGGGCAAGCGCAGGCTATTCAAAAATCAAAAAAGAGCTTGCAAAAACAAAGATACCTGTGCCTGACTTGGTAATTTTGCTTGACATTGACCCATTAGCCTCTGTGAAAAGAAAGCGCAAGCAGAAAAAGCCGGACAGGTTTGAAAGAAACGCTGAATTTTTGGCAAAAGTCAGGGAAAATTATTTGAGGGAAAGCAACGAATCATTTCTTTCGCAAAAATATGCTGTTATTGATGCCTCAAGGCAAGAGGCAGAAGTATTCTCAAGGGTAATTGTGCAGATTGAGCCTGTGCTGATAAAAAGGCTTGAACGCTAATCTTCTCCTTGGCGGATGCAGCGAAGCTCTGGCTTTACTTCATACCTTTCCGCTATTGTTCCATCCTTTTCATACCCATAAAAAGTGAGCCTTAGAACATATGTGTCTGGGTAAGACGAGGCGCCGCCGTAAATCTTTATCTTCTTTGATATTTTTTCTTTTGGAAGCGCAATGCCTATCCTCATTCTTCCCTTTGAAAGTGCCCTGTCCGGCGCAAGTGAAATAGCCTCAGGTATTGACACGTCGCATTCCACCCAGCGCGGCTCCTGGCCCTCGTTTTTTACTGAAACTTCCATCTCAACCTCATTTCTAATGTAAGCAGTCATCCTTATTGGGGAAAAATGGGTTGCGGGGTTGAGCATAGTGCACCGCTTTGTATTTCCTGCTCCTAATTTTTTAACTTTTAGGCACTAACACTGTTTTGGTTTTATGCAGATGCCTGAGTCTGAGCTAATACGCTCTGAGTGCATGGTAAGGGATTTGCAGTTCAATGAGGATGTGAAACTTACAAGAAAGGCGCTTGTAAGGTGGCTTGCCTTGTCATTGGGCCTGATTTCCCCAAATGAGTCAAGAAAAGGGCTTTTAGAGGTCTTGGAGGCATTGCTTTTTTTTCATTACAGGAAAAGAAAGTCTGGCTCTGACCCAAATATACACCAGCTTCTTGAGAAAATAGGGAAAATAAAAAAGAGCGGGCCCAACCCAAAGGCAGTCAGGTACCATTTGCTGCAGCTCAAAAAGCGCGGGATAATTGAGACAAAAAAAAGAAAATACCGCTTTTCCCTTGCCCCTATGCAGGAAAATGATGACCTGTCAGTTGCGCTTGCCAATGTTTACAGGCAGAGGATGGACTCTTCCTTTGCCAAAATAAAAAAGGCACTTTCGCTTCTTGAGAAGACGCTTTAGTCAGAAGCATTTGCCTGAAGGATGCGTGGGGAATATTTCTTCTCAGCCCCTATTGCAGCCTGAAGCAGCTTTTCCTTCCATATATATATGTCAGTCAGCTCGTTGATGGGCAACCTTATTTTGTCCAGCTGGCGTATTCTTAGCCATCCAGGACAATCAGAGGTGCTTATTCTTTTTACCCCAAATCGCAACTCGAGATGTGTGGTTGTGAAATACTCTAAAAACGCGCCTGCGCCCTTTGCCTTTTCCCCGTATATGGCATTTTTTGGCTCGTACTTTGATGTCAATGCTTGGTCATTGTATTTGGAATAGGTTATGTAACCAAAACGAAAAATGTTTTGTTGGGTTGGAATCAGTTCTGATAAAAAAACAGGGAGAGGTATTTGCATCACAAGCCTGCAATTTGAAGGCAGATGCTCGCGTACTTTTGATTCCCCTGGGCTTCGGACGAAAAAATTGTATTCCAAATCCTCTTCGCCCCCGAAGTTCTTTAGGATGTCTATAAAGCGTTTTGGCTTGGCTGGTCGGAAATTGTGATGGGTTGGGAGTTTCAGGAGTTTCATAATTTATTGTTGTTGCTAATGTTTATATATGCTTTAGTCTCTGTCCCAAACCTTCCTGAGAAGACGCCTTAATCCCTTGTTCCCTCTGAGAGGGAGATGTCTGCAAATCCATTCGCTTTCCCTTTAACTGAAATGCCGCACTTTCTAAGGTCGTTTCCTATGGTTGCCCTTATGTCATTTTTCAGAGTTTCAATGGCATGGTTGTAGAAGCGCTCGCCATCTTTCTCTAAAAGCGCAACTGGCTTTCCATTGTCCTCAAAGAGCTTGAAAAAGAAGACTGCATCCAATGGAACTTCTGGTTCTATTTCCCGGCCCTTTTCAAGGGGTTTTGAGCTCACTGTTGTAAAGCTGTTGTGCTTGCCAGAGCTTTTCTTTTCCCTTTGGATTGAAACCTGATATTGCAGGTTCTGCGCCCCATTGTCAATTATCGAGGGAAGCTTGACTTTTGTTACCACAAGGTGAAGCTGCCCCTGTTTTTGTTTTCCCACCATCAAACACAGAATAACAGGAAAAACTTATATGCGTTTGTCAGATAGGTTCAAAAAAGGGCAGGAAAATTGGGGATGAAAGAAGCCTGTAAAAGCCGATTGCAGCAACTATTGAAAGCACAAGCGAAGCAAGGGGGTAAAGCACCAGGTCTGCAGTTGCAATTGAAACAGCATTAAAGGAAACCGGCAACAAAGGCTGTACCTTTGAGCCAAAGTCGCCCTGTGACATCTCATTTACCTTGTCGCGCACTGCTGATGTTGAGTCAAGGTCAAGAAGGGGTATTGAGGCAAATTCCGCGTTAAATGAGTCAAGCTCTTCAATTGCCTGGCTTGCTGATGTATGGGATATTGTCACTGTAAAAGAGTACAGGAAAAGCAGGGGATAGACAATATGGGCAGCTATTGCGATTGCCATTGCAGCTGCGCCTAATTTTCTTGTTGCAAAAAATGTCCGCAAAATCAAGCCTGCAGGAAGGAAAACTGCCAAAGCCGCTGTTTTCACAAAATCAGCAAGCCCAAGCTCAAGAAAGGACAGGGCTGCAAGCCTGTGCGCATTTTCAGAGGCATTTGAAAGCTGCTTTGAAGCTGACTCAAGCGCAAAAAAAGGCTGGGCAGTAATCACCCCAACAGACATTCCTAATGAGCTTGCAAAGCCTGTTATGTCTGCTGCCCGAGACAGGGAAATCCCAAGGTGCTCAAAGGAACTTTGCAATGCCTCGATGTTGCAGGAGTAATATGAATAAGGCGAGCCTGCAGGGTTTTGCGTGCCTGGGCAGTCTGGCAGCGCTTCTTGTGAAACAAGTGATGACACAGAAGAGTCCAAAAGCAGGGTAAATGCGAGCAGTGCGCCAACCATTGCAGCTGAGATTATGCCTTGGCCTATTTCCTCTGCCCCAAGTATTCTCATTCTCCTTATCCTAAAGCCCAAGCCAGTTCCAAACAGCATGCCGCCTATGAGTATTGAGATTGTTGCTGCTATTATTGCTATGTCAAAGCCGGCTGCATGTGCGTGCAATTCTGAAAGGAGCGTCATAAGCCTAAATGTCCTTTACAAATTTCACTACCAGGACACCGCCAAGTGCGCCGAGTATTGTGTCAACTGCAATTATTGCCAAGAGAGCCACATACACCAAGATTCCCTCGACATAGCTTCCAAGAGGCAGGGTGTCTGCAAAAAGGAATATTAGCACAAGCAGGAGGGCAGATATAAAAGAGCCTGCAAGGCATGAAAGCGCCCCAACAAGCGCCCCTCTTTGGAAGCTGAGCGGCTTTTTCCTGAGCTTTTCAAGCACAAGGGTTGAAACAGCGCCTGCAAGTATGGGAAGAAGGCATATGACTGGGATGAATGATACCACTACCAAATCCTCTTCTATGAAAAATACTGCGCCTTCTGCTGCAATGAAAAATGCAAGCAAGAGAAATGAACCAGGGATTATTGCAACAAGATATTCCCCAAGGCTGCGGATTATTCCCTTTGGAAGGAATGAAAGAACAGAGCTTTGGTCTGGCATCTTCTGCTGTTTTGAAGCTGTCAAAATATCACCTTGATACTATGGGCACGCCTGCAAATATAAATGCTTACCCTGAAGGCTGCTTTTTCTCTGGCTCTGGGCTTTTTTGCTCTGCTGGCTGGCTTGCCTGCTTGCTTTCAGGGGGCTTTTGCGCCTGTTCTGAAGCCTCGTATTTCTTTGCAAAGTCTTCCAAAGCAGAGGCAAGCTGTGCGCCTCTTTCAGTAAGCCTAAAAATATTCTGCCTCCCTTTTCTTTCAGACTCTACTATTCCCTGCCTTTTGAGCACAGCCAGAAGGTTCACTGTATGCACATATGATGAGTGTGATTCTCTTGCAAGCTTTGAAGGGTACCATGACTGCTCAGAATCCTTGAGAAGCAGAAGAACAGCGCAGGGTTTTGCCTTGAGGAAAAGGTTTTTCATAAAACTCACTTTTTGAGGCAGTGCACAAGTATTGCCATGCGCACTGCAACGCCGTTTTTTGCCTGCATAAAGTATTTTGCCCTGGGGTCTGAATCAAATTCTTTTGGTATTTCGTCAACCCTTGGCAATGGGTGCATGACTGCCATTCTTTTTGGCGCACTTTTAAGCTGGCTTGCGCTTAGGTGGAATTTCTTCTGCGCCAGCCTTGCCTGGCCAGAGTCTGAAAACCTTTCCTTTTGTATCCTTCCAGTGTAAAGTATGTCGCATGAGCAAAGGTCTGCTTCCTGAGTCTCAATTATTTTTGCTTTGAATTTTGCCCTTGCCTTTTTGACAAGCGATTTTTCCATTTCAAGCCCAGGAGGTGAAACCAGGGTTAATTTTGCATTGAACATTGCAAGTGCAATAAAAAGTGAGCGCATTGCCCGCGCATGCTTTAAATCGCCAAGCAAAGTTATGTTTAACCCTTTGATTTTTCCTTTGAGCTTTTTGATTGTGTACAAATCTATTAGTGCCTGTGTTGGGTGGCTTTGTGCCCCATCGCCGGCGTTTATCACTGGGTGTGATGCTATTTTTGCTGCCAATGAGGCAGAGCCTTCATTCGGGTGGCGGATTATTATTGCATCTGCATAAGAGTCAAGCATTTTTATTGAGTCTTCAAATGACTCGCCCTTTTTGCATGAGCTTGTGCTTAGGCAAAACTCAAGGCTTTGCGCACCAAGCCTTTTGCAGGCTGCCTGGAATGAAAGGTTTGTTCTTGTTGAAGGCTCAAAGAACATGTTGGCAATAAGCTTTCCTTTTAGAGGCAAATGCCCTGCTTTTTTCAGGAGCTTTTCCATTTTTGCTGATTCTGACAAAAGAAACTGTATTTGCTTTTTTCCTAGCTGCTCTATTGAAAGAAGGTCCATTTGTACACCAGAAACTAGTGTGTGAAAAGATTTATAAAATAAAGTTTATGTTTTGGCTTTTTACATTGCTTTGAGCCTTTTTATCCTCTCGTCAATTGGGGGATGGGTTGAAAATGCGCCTGACAATGAAACAGGGCTTGCAAAGTAAATGGGCGCGGTTGCGTCTGACGCTCTTTGCACTTTTGCGCCTTTTTTCTTTATTTTCTCCAGCGCTGACGCAAGCCCAGGAGGGTATCTGGTGAGGTTTGCGCCTGTTGCATCTGCCAAATACTCTCGCTGGCGTGACAAGGCAAGCCTTACCAAATGCGCTGCTATTGGCGCAATGATTATTATCAAAAGCCCGATTATGGCAAACAGGCCACCTCCTCCTTTTCTTCCTCTTCCTGCACCCCAGAACATTGAGCGTATGCCAAGCTCTGATATTATTGCAACCAAGCCCACCATTACAACCACTAAAGTCGCAAGGCGGCAGTCAAAGTTTTTTATGTGGGACATTTCATGGGCTGCGACCCCTTCAAGCTCTGTTCTGTTCAATGCTTTGAGAAGTCCGGTGGTAAATGCAACTGATGCCTTTTCAGGAGAAGTTCCTGTTGCAAATGCATTGAGCGCAGGGTCATCAATAACATATATTTTTGGCTTTGGTATCCCTGCTGCCAAAGACAGGCCTTCAATGACATTCACCAAGTAAGGAAACTCGTTTTTGCGAGCCTTTCTTGCCCCAGACATTGTGAGAACAAGCTTGTCAGCATAAAAGTAGCTTGCAAGTATGTAAATTATTGCAAATGTGGTGCTTATTGCAAGGCCAAATATTCCACCATCAAGAAAAAGCCAGGTAAATGCATAAATTGCTGCAAAGGCAACTGCAAATACAACTACTATCAAAAGGTATGAATTGCGCTTGTTTGCAGCTATTTGGTCGTAAAAGCTTGCCATGCCTCTCACCATGGCATCAGAATTTTACCTTCACATTCTTGCGCTCTTCCCCTTGTGCCTTGAAATAATCGCGCCTTGTGAAGCTGAACATGCCTGCCACTATGTTTGTTGGCACTGTCTGTATTGCAGTATTAAAGGCAAGGACTGAGTCATTGTAAAACTGGCGCGCATATGCTATTTTGCTCTCAATTCCTGCAAGCTCTTCCTGCAGCATCATGAAATTCTCGTTTGCGCGAAGCTTTGGGTAGTTTTCAGCAACTGCCAGAATGCTTTTCAAGGTCTCTGAAAGCATGTTGTCTGCTTTTGCCTTTTGGCCTATTGACTTTGCCCTTCCTGTTGCTGCCCTTGCTTTTGTAATGTCCTTGAAAAGGCTTTTCTCATGCTTTGCATAGCCTTTTACTGTCTGGACAAGGTTTGGCACCAAATCATACCTTCTCTTGAGCTGCACGTCTATTTGCGACCAGGCATTGTTTATCCTCGCCCTTTGTGTAATAAGTGAGTTGTATGTCAGGAAAAAGAATATTGCCACGAGAATAACGAAGCCAATTAACAGTATTCCAAGCATTTTCACACCTCCCAGTTAAAATGCAAAAAAAGCTAGCGGACTGCTTTTTTATCCACGATTATGTGGTCAGATGCCGCAAGCACAGACGAGTATGGGACAACCAGAAGGCCATCCTCCTTGTTCATGCGCCTTGCAGTGGGGTTGTCAAGGTTGGGCTCCAAAAGCAGGTTTTCCACCTTTCCAGTGCCCTCTGACACCTCAAGGTCAATGAGCCTTCCCAGCTCCTCGCCGTCGTTTGTAATTATTTTTTTGCCTGCCAGCTGTTTTGCAATAACAATTTTCACCATGAGCTCACCTTTGATTCTTGATGGCATATCTATCCTGTTCAAATTTAAAAAGCTTTAGTTCGTCGGGCAGAAAACAGGGGTAGTTGGCTAGCCTGTATCCTCTTTTGGCCTTTTTTTAACTGTTTTTGGGAAAAGGTCTTCGCTGGAAATGGTCTTAGGACCACCAGGGTCTTTTCCATAAAGGAGAGAAACTTTTCGCAAGAATTTCTTAATAGGGGTTTTTTCCTTGAATATTTCTAGAACAAAATCGTTTGTGCGGGCAGTGTGCACGGCCTTTGCATAGTATGATTTGCCAATATCCGAGTAATAGACTTCCACATAAAAAAGTGCACATGCTTCTAAAACTTTCTTGTCCCCATATTCTATGATGTGCTGTATGTAATTTGCTTCTTTTGATAACTGGCTGCCTGAGCTATAAACCCCCTTAACCTTGGTGCTGATGTCCTTTGCCTCTTTAACTGCTTCTTTGACTGCCTTTATACCCGAGTCTGCAGCTGAAAGTGCTTTTGTTCCTTTCTCAAAATAAGCCATTAGGTTTGCAAGGTCCTTGTAATTTTTATTAATCTCTATGGTCTTTTTTGCAGCCTTGTTCTTGCTGGCCTTAAAATCCATATATTCCTTCAGCGTTTTCAGATACTCATCAGTTAGTGGTCTGCACTCGTTAAGATACCCGTTAAGAGGCACAAACCCCTTAGACTTTCCTCTATCTAACAAGTTTACCTTCTTTTCCTTCTTTTTTAGCTTAATTCTCATACAAATCCTCTGCTAAACTGTGTTTAGAAGTATTTAAATATGTATACTCTTCCACCATAAAGAGGCGGCTTTTTATTTGTGAGCTGCGCTTTTTCAAGCAGGGGTGTCAAATATGAAGGATAAGGGAAAACACCTAGGAAAAATAGTGAAAAATGGAAAAGTGCTTATTTTGGCAATGGACCAGGGAATGGAGCATGGGCCAAAAGACTTTAACCAGAAGAATATTGACCCTGAGTATGTGCTTGACATTGCCTGCAAAGGAGGCTTTACTGGCCTTGCTATTCAGAAGGGTGTTGCAAAGCACTATAAGGAGAATTACTCTGGCAAAGTGCCGCTTGTGCTAAAGCTTAATGGAAGGACAAATATCGTGCCAAAACAGGAGGTTTATTCGCCGCAGGTCGCGTCAGTAAAAGAGGCAATTGCTTTGGGAGCTGATGCTGTTGGCTATACTATTTATGTTGGCTCGCCAATGGAAGCGCAAATGTTCAAGGAACTTGGAAAGATAGAAGAAGAGGCACATGATTATGGCCTGCCTTGTGTTGTGTGGTCTTACCCCAGGGGAAAGCACGTGCCAAATGAAAAAGACCCTGCAATGGTTGCTTATGCTGCAAGAGTGGCACTGGAATTGGGCGCTGATGTTGTGAAAGTGAATTATACTGGTGATGTTGAAAGTTTCAAATGGGTAGTAAAGTCTGCCGGCCGCTGCAAGGTAATTTCTGCAGGGGGAAGCAAACTGACTGATGAGCAGTTTATTGCAAAAGTAAAAGAAGTGCTTGCTGCTGGCGGGGCTGGAATGGCTATAGGGAGGAATGTCTGGCAGAATGAAAACCCTATGAAAATCACAAAAGAGATAACAAAGGTTGTCCTTGGAGATTAAGCGGTGGTTGATTGCAAATTATGACCCTTTCACAGCACCTTAAAAAAGCAGGGATAAGCCCTGAGCTTCGGCGCCTGATTTTTTCATTTGCGCACATTTCCCTGGATGCACAGCATTATTTCCCAAAATATTTGCAGGGAACAACGGGGGATAAGAACAAGTATGGTGAGGCTGTTGCTGCTTTGGATGAATGGGTGAATGGTTTTTTGTGCGACAGGCTTGTGAAAACCGGCCTTGTGAGGAAGATTTATTCTGAGGAGCTCAAAAAGCCCCTTTTTGTGAATAAGCGGGCGCCTTTTGTTGTCACTTTAGACCCTCTTGACGGGTCATCAAATATTGTTACCAATAACCCGTTTGGCTCAATCGTCGGCGTCTATAAAAAGGATTTGCCGCAGCCTGGCAAAAGGCTGGTTGCTGCCTTTTACAAGCTTTATGGCCCTGTGAATACTTTTGTTTATACTGTCGGCAATGGCACGCATGAGTTTGTAAAGCATTATGACGGCGATGGGAAGGCGCAGTTTTTGCTTCTTTCAGAAAACATGAAGCTTCCAAAAAAAGGAGAAGTATTTGGCATTGGAGGCTATCCAATGGACTGGGGCCCGAAATTTTTGAAGTTTGCAAAAGACCTGTTCAGGAAAGAGAAACTAAAGGTAAGGTATTGCGGGACTTTTGTTGCTGATTTTTCGCAAATCCTGCACAGGGGCGGGATTTTTGCTTATCCGTCTGCAAAGAAAAAGCCTAAAGGGAAGTTAAGGCTGACTTATGAGGCGCAGCCAATGGCATTCATCATTGAGCAGGCAGGTGGTGCTTCCTGGTCTGGCAAAGGGTCTTTGGTTGATGTAAAGGAAAAGAATGTTGATGCCAGGGTGCCGCTTTACCTGGGAAACAGGAAATTGATTTCAAAGCTGAAAAGGGCTGTAAAGTGATTAAGGCTGCGCCCATTCTATTTCATAGTATTCTTCCTTGCTTCCTGGGATTTCTATTCTTTTTACCAAGTAGTAAGTGACTGAGGTTTCCCTGTCGCAGATTGCAAGCAAAAGCTCCAGCCCTATTCTTTTGCACTGGTCAATTGCATCTGCCAATTCTTCCCCTCCAATGTATTCTTCCTCAGAAAGCGAGAACATCAAATATTTTGGCTTTCCTGTTTTTGGGTTTTCTATCCCCCCATGCTTTCTGTGGTAAAGCAAAAAGTCCAAAGTAGTTGAAAGTTCTTTTTTTGGCTTTTTCTTTTTTGCCTTTCCTGGGATTGCAAGCACAAATGTTTTTCTCACTGAGTGGGCCACCCTTATTGCACGTGCCCATTCTGATATTAGAAGCTTGCTTGTGCGCGGAAAGCAATGCACAACATGGCGGCTGTGCACCCATTCCTTGTTGGTTTTTACTGGAGAGGCGCCTGGGAAATAAAGCCTAAAATGCGTGCCAAACTTAAAGCCTGTTTTCAGCACAAAGCCGTGCAATCTCCAGTTTTCATATACTTCGTACAGGTGCAAAAAGTCCTTGTGCCTTTTTTTGGCTGCCTTTATTACTTCTTTTTCTGATGCATTTTCAAGGTGAAGGCCGGCATGGCGGATTAGGAAAAGGGTTTCATATGCATCAAGCTTTGAGAGTTTGCCGCGCTGCTCTGCCTTGTATGAGCCAAACTGCCCAATCCAGTATTGCTCATACAGCCTTTTGCCTGTTTCCGGGTCGTCGATTACTGCCCACAAGTCATCTGCATAAAAGCGGCCCTGCAATGCATACTTGTCAAGCGAAAACTTTCCTTCAGGGTACTTTTTTGGGCTGTTTCTCCCATATTTGTGGGTGATTTCTGATACTTGGCGGGCAATCATTCCCCTGTCCCTCCAGTCCTTGTAAGTAAAATAGCGGGCCATCTGCTTTTTTGCCTCAAATGCCTTTGCAACCTGGTTAAAGCTGTACTGGTTAAGCGAAGGGTCCAGGCATTTTGCATTCCTTATGTCAATCAGGTAAAGCGCCTCTTCCGGGAAAAGCGAGATTACTCCTTTTTTCATGTAGCCATAGTGCCCGTTCACCAGGGATGATACTGACTCTGGCTCTGATACCAGCAAGGATTTTTTCTGCAATGAAAACTCGATTTTTATTGCCATGTTTTCACCTCTTATGCAGGTCTTTAACAAACTGCCTGCAAAAGTAAGCCAGGCTTTTTAGCTCATGTTTCATTGTGCATAGGAATTATAAAGCAATGCAGCTGGTAATGAATGGGCTGTGAGAATGGCAAAAGCAAAAAAGTCTAGAGACAGGAAAACTTATTACAAAAAAGTGAGGGACAAGAACAAGAGCATACCTGATGCCCTCCTCACTGCTTTGATAAGGCAAAAATACCATATTGCAGGGGAGCATTCTGCTGCAAAGCTTTGCCTTTGGGCTGGAAAATCGCTTAAAGGGCAGGGAAAATGCTACAAAAACCAGTTTTATGGCATTGAATCACACAGGTGCCTGCAATGCACTCCGGTTCTCCTTTTTTGCAACCATGCCTGCGTATTTTGCTGGAGAATGATGCCTGAAAAGAGCCTGAAGTTTGATGAGATTCCTAAAAAGGGCTTTTCCTGGGACAGGCCAGAAAAAGTTGTAAGCCTGCTTCTTGAGTCGCAGAAAAGAATTGTTTCTGGCTTTGGGGGGAATAAAAAGGTGAGTAAAGAGCTTTTCAAAGAGGCTTTAAGGCCAAAACATGCTGCAATATCTTTGACTGGTGAGCCTGCAATGTATCCATATCTTGAGGGGCTTTTCAAGGAGTTTCATAAAAGGGGAATGACTACCTTCTTGGTAACAAACGGCACATTTCCTGAGAGGATGGAGAAATGGGAAACCCTGCCAACCCAGCTTTATGTTTCAATGGTTGCGCCAAATGAAAAGGTTTACAGAAAATCCATAAGACCATTATCTAATAATTTGTGGAAAAAGTACCTCAAAACACTGGCTTTGCTTCCAAAAATAGGGGAAAAGACAAGAACTGTTCTCAGAATGACACTTGCAAGAGAAGTAAATGATTTTGACTTGGATGGGTATGCTGAACAGATAAAAATTGCAAAGCCGCATTATGTTGAAGTAAAAAGCATGGCATTTGTAGGAGGGGCAAGGCTTCAGGAGCGCGGCTTGAGCACAAAAAGCATGCTTGAGATGGAAGAAGTTGGGGTTATTGCAAAAAAACTGGCACAGATGAGCGGCTATAGGGCAAGTGATGTGCATGCCCCTTCAAGAATCGTGCTCCTCTGCCGCGATGAAAAAGCTGAAAAAAACAGGATGATAAAATGGCAATAAAGGCAATAATTTTTGACATTGATGGAGTTTTGGCAGACTCAAGGGCAGCTGTTGTGCACAACACCAAGCAAGTGCTCAATGAGTATGGGTTTGTAGTAAAGGATGGTGAGGTTGAGAATATGTCATCTGCTCACAGTGCACAGAGCGTATTTGTGGGGCTTGTGCCAAAGCTGGGCATGGATGCAAGGCTGATGGAAAAAATACTCAAAAGGCTCTCAGAGCTGACTGCTGAGAACATAGATATGGTAAAGCCAACGCCAATTGCGCAAAAAATACCTGAACTTTCCGCAAAGTATAAATTGGCGGTTGCAAGCAACAGAAAGGCAAGTGTGATAATGGTCCTTGAAAAGTTCAAAGTAACCGGGCATTTTGAGACAGTAATGTCAAGCAGGGATGCGCCTCCAAAGCCAAGCCCTAAAATGCTCAATCTTGCTCTTGGAAAGATGGGTATTTTGCCTTCTGAAGCTGTTTTTGTTGGGGACAATGAAGAGGACAGGCAGGCTGCAAGAGCTGCCAATGTGCGGTTTTTCCTGGCAAAGGGAACAGATGCTACCTCTTGCGAGCGGTTTTTCCAGGAATTCTTGTATTAGGAAATTTCAATTGTGCCTTCGATGTTTTCTATTGTAAATGAGCTTGAGGGCATGTCCTGCAGTATTGACAGCTGGCAGGGGATTTTTTTGCTTGAGGAAAAGCCCTTTGCTTCAAAGTAAAGGGTGTTTTCTTGGGCAGAAATTTGTGCAGGAGTTCCTTTTATTTCAATTGTGCGGACATTGCCATTGCCAAGCGTGCAGGCCTGCTCAAGCTTTGAGGAGAATTCATCAAAAGAGCTTTGGGAGATTGTTCTGCTTATTTTCTGTTGTGCTTGCGTGCCTATTTTTGAAGCTGCAGTATATGCTATGCCAAGGAGAATAAGGAAAATAAGGAAAACCATCAAAGTTTCAACTGAAACCTGGCCTGATGCCAATAAAGCACCTAATAGCATTTCTTGGAGTATGTGTCACAGCTGCCTGATTCGCAGTCTGCGTCATTCACACAATAGTCCCCAGATTCGCCTTTTACCATTGTATCCTCGCTTGCAGCAATGACCTGTTCTGTCTTTTGCTCAATGCTATCAGCTGCCTGTTTTCCGCTTTTGAGCATTACAGAGGCAACAAGAACTGCCAGGCCGAGGATGACAACCAGAATGATGAGCATCTCAGCAGAAAGCTGCGCTTTCATTTTTCCACCCCTATGGAATTGGGGAGCAAGGAATTAAAAAATAGGTGGTTCTAAATGTAAAAAGCAGTTTAGGTGTTTTAAATGAAAGTGGTTGTTCCAGTGTGGGCGCGCTTAAAACCAGACACACACTTGTTCAGAAGCAGAGCCTGCGAGGACTGTGTTCTTAGGATGCTGGAAAAGAACCTGCCCCCAGGCATGAACCAAAGGCTTGAGACAAAACTTATGAAAAGCGTTCTTTCAGTTGCCTCAAAGCTCTCTTATGCAGACTCAGGTTATGACCACTACAAAAAAAGGATTGGCCTTCTTGAGTATTTTGTCTCAGGCTGTATAAAAAACAGGCATAAGGTTTTTGAGAAGACACTTTGGTTGCTTTCATATATTAGCAAAAAGGCCAATGGTGTTGAACTTATCAGAGAAGGTATGGAATGCGCAAGAAACATCAAGGTCCGCTATGAAGGGAATGAAATGCTGCACATGCTTGACAATTACCAAGAGCTTTCATGGCTTGTGAACAAGGCAGATGCCCGGCAAAAGCCTGTTTCCAAGAGCCCGCAGGATGAGGCTGATTGAGAGGCCCTGCTGCAGGTTTAATAAACAGTTCATGAAAAAAGCGGATGTATGAAGCTTGTTATATGCGAAAAGCCAAAAGTGGCTGAGAAAATAGCCAATGCGCTTGGCAGAGGCAAAGCCGCAAGAAAAAGCCTGTACGGGGTTGCCTATTATGAAGTTGAGAGGGACGGGCAAAAGCTTGTTGTTGTTTCTGCTGTTGGCCACCTATATACCCTGAGACAGGAAAAGGGAGGGCGAGAATATCCTGTTTTTGACATTAACTGGGCGCCAAGCCATGAGGTTGAAAAAAAGTCAGACTACTCAAAAAAATACTTGGACACAATAAAAAAGCTGTGCCCAGGGGCTGATGAGTATATATGTGCCTGCGATTTTGATGTTGAAGGGAGCCTGATTGGCTATAATGTGATACGGTTTGCATGCAATAGCAGCAAGGGAAGCAGGATGAAATTCTCCTCGCTTACAAAGGACGAGCTTGAGCATTCCTACCTTGAGAGGGGCGACTTTGACCTTGGCAATGCATTTGCTGGCGAGGCAAGGCACATGCTTGACTGGTTTTACGGGATTAACCTGTCAAGGGCGCTCATGTCATCAATAAGAAGCGCAGGCGCAAATAAGGTAATGAGCATTGGAAGGGTGCAAGGCCCAGCACTTGCAATTTTGGCAAAAAAGGAAAAGAAAATATCTGATTTTATTCCAAAGCCTTATTGGGAGCTCACCTGCATTGCAAAGCAAGTCCTGTTTGAAAATGCGCATGGAAGGTTCTCAAAAAGAAACGGTGCACAAGAAGCGCTTGAGCATTCTGGAAGCCCTGGCGCTGTGCAAAAAGTGCAGAGAAGGGAATTTCTGCAGGCCCCAATGCCGCCTTTTGACTTAACCAGCCTGCAAGTGGAGGCATACCGGGTTTTTGGGTTTGCGCCTGCTGCAACCCTTGCGCTTGCGCAGTCGCTTTACGAGTCTTCGCTTATTTCCTATCCAAGGACAAGCTCGCAAAAGCTGCCTGCAAAATTGAACTTGAAAAGAATAATTGAGCTTGTTTCAAAAAATCTGGCTTATGAAAAACCTGCAAAATGGCTTTTGGAGCAGGGAAGGACAACCCCTGTTGAAGGGAAAAAGCAGGACCCGGCTCACCCTGCAATCTATCCAACAGGCATTATGGCGCAACCCGGGGAGCAGGAAAAAAAGCTCTATGACCTTATTGTAAGGCGCTTCTTGTCCTGCTTTTCTGAAACTGCAAAAAGGGAAGCGCAAAAAGTGACGTTGCTTTGCGGAAAGGAGAATTATGTTGCCTCTGGCACAAGGACAACGAAAAAGGGATGGATTGAAATTTATGCGCCTTATGCAAAGTTTGAGGAAAAACCATTGCCCCAATTCTCAGAAGGCGAAACTGTTGACATAAAGGACTTTAAGATTTGGGAAAAGAAGACCCAGCCCCCAAAAAGGTATACCCCTGCCTCAATCATAACAGAGCTTGAAAAGCTTGGGCTGGGGACAAAAGCAACCCGGGCAAATGTCATTGAAACTCTTTTCAAGAGAGGCTATCTGGAGGGCAAGAGCATAAAAGTAACCCCATTCGGGATTGCTGTCTTTGACCTTCTTGCAAAGGCTGCGCCTGAAATACTTGATGAGGAACTTACAAGGGACATTGAAGGGGAGATGGAAAAAATACAGGATGGGGAAAATGAAAAAAAGGCAATTGAAAAGGGAAAGCAGGTCTTGGGCAGCATACTTGGCAAGTTTGAGGGCAAGGAAAAGGACATTGGCCTTGAGCTGCTGTCTGGGCTTAAGAGAAAAGAGCTTTCAGACAGCCTTCTTGGCAAGTGCCCAAAATGCAACGGCGACCTTCGTATCATTAAAGGGAGGAGCAAAAAGCAGTTTGTAGGCTGCTCTGGCTACCCAGAATGCACTGCAAGCTATCCGCTTCCCCAGAACGCAAAAATTGTTCCCCTTGGCAGGGCATGTGAAAAATGCAAAACACCAGTAATAAGGGTTGTGAGAAAAGGGAAAAGGCCGTTTGAAATGTGCATTGAACCTGGTTGTGAAACAAAAAAAGATTGGGCAAAGCCCTATGCGAAAAAGCCAAGAAAAAAAGCAAAGCCTGCAAAAAAGACAGTGAAAAGGAGGAGAAAGAAATGAAGCTTGCTATTTTCATACCTGCGCACAACGAGGAAAAAAGCATTGCCTCTGTTGTGCTGCTCTCAAAAAAGCATGGCAAAGTGTTTGTCATTGATGATGGCTCTGGGGACAATACTGCAAAGCTTGCAAAAGAGGCAGGTGCAACTGTGATAGCGCACAGGAAAAGGAGAGGCTATGGGGCAGCAATAAGGACAGGGCTTTTGAGGGCAAAGAAAATGAATGCTGATGCTTTTGTTTTTATTGACGGGGATTTTCAGCATGACCCCCTCCAAATTCCTCTTGTTGCAAAGCCAGTGGCAGATGGAAAGGCAGACTTGTGCATTGGCTCAAGGTTTTTGGGCTCTTTTGT